>Ga0066388_100000353_pt1 | contig 20900 bp, 16 predicted proteins | sample PanSoiMetaGPlot6_FD_64539 | JGI IMG/M metagenome (GOLD analysis project Ga0066388, IMG submission 64539) | Tropical forest soil microbial communities from Panama analyzed to predict greenhouse gas emissions - Panama Soil - Plot 6 (Hybrid Assembly) | ecosystem: Environmental > Terrestrial >...
CCGCTTTATACGAAGATTGCCGATATCCGGGTCGATACATCAGTGCTTACAGATCAAGAAGTCGCAGTAGCAATCTTGAGTAAGTGCCAAAGATATTGTGGTCACCGAGCGCCGTCACAAAATGATGACTGAGACAACTGCACGTCCAATTCATCTGGAACTCTCGCCCGCGGAATTGAAAACCCGATTGGGGTCATTTGCACGGGAGATTGGTTTTGACTCCTGTCGCGTCGCAGCCTGCGTTTCAACGCCACATGCAAACGAATTCCGAAATTGGCTGGGTGAAGGCGGACACGGTGAAATGAGTTACATGGAGCGCGGAGAAGAAAAACGCTGTGATCCACAGTTGGTTTTGCCGGGCGCGCGATCGATCATTGTTTTGGCCATAAATTATTTCCAAGGAGCCCCTCACGCGGGTGAGCTGCCCCCGGCTACAGGCAAAATCGCTCGCTATGCCTGGGGCGATGACTATCACAATTTGATTGCGAACAAGCTCGAGAAAATCGACCAGTTTCTTCGCCAGTTCGGCGGACAACAGAAATATTACGTCGATACCGGGCCAGTTTTAGAACGCGACCACGCGGCACAGGCAGGCGTGGGCTGGCACGGCAAGAGCACAATGCTAATCGACCAACGACTCGGGACGTGGTTTTTTCTCGCGGAGGTCCTGACCACTCTCGAATTGCCGTGGGACGGACGTGTGCCAAATCGCTGCGGAACGTGCGAGCGCTGTATCGAAGCCTGTCCCACGGGTGCAATTACCGCTCCTCACCGCCTGGATGCCCGCAGGTGCATCTCGTATCTGACAATTGAACTTAAAGGTCCCATCCCGCTCGAGCTTCGCCCGCTGATAGGAGACAGAATTTTTGGTTGCGACGATTGTCTTGATGCCTGTCCCTGGAATCGTTTTGCCCAGGTATCGCGGGAGACTGCATTCTCTGCTCGCCACTCAACGACTGGGATGGCGCTCCGGGATTATTTAAACCTGGACGACAACGAGTTCCGCATGCTTTTCAAAAATTCGCCGATCAAACGAATCAAACGACGTGGGTTTCTTCGCAATGTTTGTGTGGCACTCGGCAATATTGGAGACGCGGCCGACTTGCCCATGCTTGAGCTCGCGTCCGCAGATCCCGAGCCGTTAATTGCCGAGCACGCAAAGTGGGCGATACGCCAAATTGAGTCTCGAGACGGAATCGGGCCATCCCGTTGGGGAGCAGCACCGAGCTCATCCCGGCAAAGCGCAATTAGATTGAATCCAAAGCAGTCCTTCCAGGCATCCTAGAATTGTTATGAACGGGATTTCGTTTGCAAGAATCAAACAAGCGACTGATTCTGTCGCCTTCACCCCGAGAACTGCTCCTCCGATGCATCAGACCGTAAGCACACCTGCACCAGCGCCTTTGACGGCGAAGCAGCGCCGAGCCCGGCGCAAAAAGCAAATCATTTACGCGTTGGTTACCCTGATTGCACTGTGGATCGTCGCGTCGGTCTTGTGGAGCAAGCGGGAAAAACCAATTCCTGTCACCACGGAGACAGCGATTCGTAAAACGATTGTGCAAACGGTTTCGGCCACGGGAAAAATACAGCCCGAGGTCGAAGTCAAGATTTCGCCCGAAGTTGCTGGCGAAATCATCGAACTGCCCGTCGAGGATGGGACGCGAGTCAAAAAGGGCGACCTACTGGTGAAAATTAAACCCGACTCCTACAGGGCGCTTCTGGAACAACAGGAGGCGGCGATCAGCTCAGCAAAAGCAACTAATCTCCAGCAAAAAGCCACAATGGAGAAAACGGAGCACGACCTCAAACGGTCCGAGGACTTGTTCAACAAAAAGCTGGTCTCAGAGCAGGAATACAACGCGGTGCAGGCGGCTTCCGACGTGGCCAAAAACACTTACGAAAGTTCGCTGCACGAAATCGAACGGGCGGAGGCCAGCTCGAGTCAAGCACGCGATCAACTTTCCAAGACCACAATTTATTCGCCGCTGGACGGAACGATCACAATCTTAAACAGCAAACTCGGCGAACGTTTGGTTGCCACGGGGCAATTTGCCGGCACAGAAGTGATGCGCGTGGCCGACCTCACGCACATGCAGGCTATTGTCGATGTGAACGAGAATGATGTGGTCAACGTCAAGCTCGGCGACAAAGCCGGCGTGAAAATCGACGCTTACGGCGACCGCAAGTTTAAGGGCGTGGTGCAGCAAATCGCCAATACGGGAAAGACGACCGGCGCAGGCACGCAGGAGGAAGTGACAAATTTTGAGGTGAAAATTCGCATCGAGGATCACGATGTGGATTTGCGTCCCGCGCTCAGTTGTACCGCGGACATCCAAACCAACGAGGTGAAGGATGTCGTCGCCGTGCCGATGCAGGCCGTAACCATTCGCACGGGTGAGAGCAATTTGAGTCCAGAAGAAATCGAGAAGAAAAAGCAGAAGGTTGCGCAACGAGATAAAAGCGACAACAACGCAGAGTTCGTCGACGGACGTGCGGCAAAAGTGGCGCAGAAAGAAGAACGCGAAAAACTTGCGAAGGTTCTGTTCCTGAAAAAGGGCGGCAAGGCGGAGGTGGTAAGAGTGACGACCGGTATTTCCGATGACACTTACACGGAAATCAAGAGCGGCATTAAGCCCGGCGACGAAGTGATCTCTGGAAGTTACAGCGCGATCAGCCGGAAGTTGAAGGAGGGCGCGAAGGTCACCCTCGACAAAGAAGGAATGAAATAGTCTCGACCGGCGACTGTCGAGGTTGCAATGGAAACTCAAAATTCAATCAGACCGGTCGGCCCGGTCGTGATCGACATTGAGAATATTACAAAGGACTACGTCATGGGCGAGGAAGTGGTTCGCGCGCTTCGCGGTGTGACCTTGCAGATACGCCGGAACGAATACCTTGCCATCATGGGTCCGAGCGGCAGCGGTAAATCAACGCTTATGAACATGCTCGGTTGTCTCGATACGCCGACTTCCGGCCGCTACGAATTCAACGGAAAGAACGTCGCCGAAATGGACGATGACGAGCTCGCTTGCGTTCGCAATCGCGAGATTGGCTTCGTATTTCAAACATTCAACCTTCTGCCAAGATCGACGTCGCTGCGTAATGTCGAGCTGCCGCTCATCTATGCCGGGATCGATCCCGAGCGACGTGAAGCGCGCGCGACCCAGGTACTGGCAGATGTTGGCTTAGGCGATCGCATTAACCACAAACCGAATGAACTGTCCGGTGGTCAACGCCAACGCGTCGCCATCGCCCGCGCGCTCGTGAACGGACCATCGATTGTTTTAGCCGATGAGCCGACCGGAAATCTCGATTCTAAGACCGGCGACGAAATCATGGAGTTGTTCGAGAATTTATATCATCGCGGTAACACAATTATTCTGGTGACGCATGAACGAGATATCGCCGCCCACGCGCGTCGCACCGTGCATTTACGCGATGGACTCATCGAGATGGATCATGTGGGATTTTTTCCCGAGCTCGATCTGCCGGTCGCCGGATAAACCCAACATGAAATGCTTTCTCTACGAGCTGAGCGAGAGCTGGAAAATCGCAGCCGCCCAAATGCGCTCGAACCTGACGCGATCAACGCTCACGGCACTCGGTGTGATTATTGGCATCATCGCCGTGACGCTGATGGGCACTGCTGTGAACGGAATATCCATAGGTTTCGATAAAAGCATGGCCGTGCTCGGCGATGACGTCCTGTACGTGACTCAATGGCCTTGGAAGCCAGTGGACGACTGGTGGAATTACCGCGACCGCAAAAAGATCAAAACAGAATACGCCGAGACCCTGAACCGCATGATCGCGGCTACACCAAACTCGAACCTGATCATCGCGGTGCCGACGTCGAATTTGATGCGATCCGTCAAATACGGCGGTAACCAGGTAGACAACGTCTTCGTTCTTGGGACAACGTCGGATTTCGTCGTGACATCGACGATCGATTGCACGGTCGGCCGGTTCTTCAACGAACTGGAATCACGCGGCGGAGCCAATGTTGTGATGATCGGCTACGATGTCGCAGACGCTCTTTTTCCTTCCGAAAGCCCGATTAATAAATTGGTGCTAATCAATGGTCAATTGTTCAAGGTCATTGGCGTAAACACGCGACAAGGGACGTTTCTCGGTTTGTTCAGTTGGGACTCGATGGTCGCGATGCCGTTGGGCGCGTTTAACAAATATTTCTCGGCAAAAAGCGAATCCGACGTGCGAGTTAAAGTGAAAGACAAGACCAAACTCGCAGAGGCCAAGGACGAGCTCACCGGTTTGATGCGGCGCGTCCGTGGACTGCCACCAGAGAAGAAAGACGATTTCTCAATCAACGAACAGCAGGCCTTCAAGAGCACGCTCGATCCCGTGAAAAACTCAATTGCGATTGCCGGGTTGTTTATCACCGGATTGTCACTATTTGTCGGCGCAATCGGCATTATGAACATCACTTTTGTTAGCGTGAAAGAGCGTACGAAAGAAATTGGAACACGCAAAGCGCTCGGAGCTCGACGGCGAACAATTCTCCTGCAATTCCTGATCGAATCGACAGCGCTTTGTCTGCTCGGTGGATTTATCGGCCTCGCATTTGCATATCTAATGTGCTTCGGAATCGGCAAGGCTTTCCCCTCTTTTCCGATTCATTTCTCAATCGGACTGGTACTCGTCAGCATGATCGTTTCAATACTGACGGGTTTGTTCTCGGGATTCGCGCCGGCTTGGACCGCGTCGCGCCTCGATCCTGTGACAGCGCTGCGTTACGAATAGGCAGAATATTGTAGTAATGAAATGCTGGATTGATGCGTATTTAAGCAAAGTCGCCTTAGCACTGCCTTATCACTCCATCACTTCATCACTCCAGTTTTAAGCGGCATGCTCTTTAACGAAATAATTAAGATGGCGGCGGCTTCGCTGGGCGCGAACAAGCTGCGCTCCGTGCTCACAATGCTTGGCATCACTATCGGTGTCTTTTCTGTTATTTCAGTCATGACCGCAATCGGCGCATTGCAGTACTCGATTGAGAACGGCATCAGCTTTCTCGGTTCGAATATCTTTCAGTTCGCCAAATACCCGGCTAATATGAGCGCGAGCGGCGATGTGCAGGAAAAGTTCCGCAATCGACATAACATAACCTACAAACAGGCGCTGCATTATTATCGGTTGATGGAAGGCGAGGCGCGCGAGATTTGCCTGAAAAGTTTTGGTTACGAAGTGAAAGGGCAGGCGGTCTATGATGGGGTCAAGACAACTCCTAATCTTCTCATTGTGGGAACCAACAAAAGTTTTCTCACAGCGAATGCTCATACAATCGGTTATGGCCGCAATCTGAACGATGAAGACGTCGAGTTTTCGCGGCGAGTGATCGTCGTCGGAAAAATAGTCGAGAAAAGACTGTTTCCGCACGAAACGCCGATCGGCAAAGTCATTCGTGTGAGCGGACACACCTATACGATCGTCGGTGTGCTCGCGGAAAAAGGGACAGCGTTCGGCCAAAGCCAGGACGATCTCGTTCTCATGCCAATCACGCGCTTTTTCGAAGATTACGGAGAAGCCAAACGCACCGTTAACATCGCGACCCAAGCCTTCACGCAAGATACTTATAACCGGACGTTCGACCGCGCGATGGGCGCGATGCGGATTGCGCGTGGCCTGCGCCCTGACCAACCGAACGATTTCGAAATTTACAGCAACGATTCGCTCAAAAGCGCGTTCACTAGCGTCGCTGGATATGTCCGAGCGGGCGCGTTCGTGATCAGTTTCATAGCGCTGGTTGCGGCTGGCATCGGCATCATGAACATCATGCTGGTGAGCGTAACCGAACGCACGAAGGAAATCGGTGTTCGGAAATCGATTGGCGCCCGCAGCCGCGATATCTTACGTCAATTTTTGACCGAGGCCGTTTTTATTTCCGAGGCCGGCGGTATTCTGGGAATCGTTTTGGGGATTATCGCGGGCGATTTACTGGCGATGTGGCTTAAGGTGGATCTCATTTTTCCGTACGGCTGGGCCATTGCCGGTCTGCTTGTTTGTTCGGCGATCGGGATTGGGTTCGGTCTCTATCCGGCCTATCGTGCGGCAAACCTCGATCCGATAGAAGCGCTGCGATACGAGTGAGTGATTCTTGCCTACAGCCGGTCAATCTGCTTAAAAAGAAAAGAAGCCTTGTTTTCGCTTTTTCCGGAAGTACTCCTCAAGCGGCGGCCGAAATAGTCGAAACGGACTTTCGTCGAATTGGTAGTTAGATTTATCAGCCCGTAATAACGACTCGATTCAAACGAGCTTCGGCGTGGGTGGCAAGCATCTCGATCGCATTCGCTATGGCGACGAGAAGATTGGGAAGCCGATCGCCAACTTTGTGACGACTGCGGCGTCAGGAAAGGTGAGCTTCACATCTTCGGCTGCGACGCAGAGCGATGTCCCGTGTGCGGCGGCCAGCTTATACACTGCGAGTTTGAATTTGACAATGAATTCATCAGGGAGAAGCGAACGAAAATCTAACCAATCGATGAAGCAACGGTCCCATCTCGAAACACGTTCACCGTGTCTGCCACGACACTCTGCCGTGGCTTATCTCTTTCTCGTTGGACGGTAACGAATGCGCTGGAACGTTGTCATCGGAATTGCCACGGCGGTCTGCGCACTCGTCCAGTTGGCAATGACCGCCGTAGGCTACTTCAACGCTGATGGACTTTCCGCAGGCTACGGAGGCTTGCTTTTCACTGCGGTTGCTCTCGTCGCGCTGCTTCTCAGCTACCCGCTATTGCGTGGCCACAACTGGGCGAGAATTTCATTGGTCATTCTGCTGTCTCTCTGCGCGATTGGCGTCGCACTCTTGGTGCCCTTCTTGTTCGTCGCAAACGACTGGATTTACACGCGCCTCGCTATTTCGCTCTCTGGCTTGTTCACAGTTTGTATTATTGGCTCGTTTATCCTCGTGCTCGTGCAGCCCCGACGTACGTCGTGACTTCGCCAGGCCACGCTCAACCATCTAACCAAATCGATGCAGCCAAACGGCCCATTACAAAGCAACGTCGGCGTGCTTGCTACGATCCCTGCTGTGGCTTATCTATTTCTCGTTCGCATTCAGCGCACCGCTATCGACCGGTTTCGTTCTCTCGGGTATGGAACCCAACTTTTTCATCCTTGAGCAGCCAAAGCCAGGGAGTCCGCACGACAAGGTGCAAGGCACGGGCGCGTTGAACGGGGAAGGGTTCAACGTTGGTCCGGCACCACTCTTGGCGATCGAACTGGCAATCAGGCCTCCCCCATTCTCGCTACCACCATGCCGGCTTTAATATCAGCCAAGGTCAGATGATGGACGAAGATATTTCGATCAGCCGCCGGCTGTCGGCCGTCCTAGCCGCCGACATCGTCGGCTACAGCAGACTTATGGGCGATGACGAGGTTGGAACCGTCCGCGACCTTAAAGGCCACCATGTCGTGATCCGGCGATTGGTCGAGCACCACGGGGGCTGCATTATCGACACGGCCGGCGACAGCCTCCTCGCCGAGTTCCCCAGCGTGATCTGTGCGACCGAGTGCGCGATTCAGATCCAGACCGCCATGGCCGCGCGCAACCGGGACGTACCCGACCACCGCCGGATGCTGTTCCGCATTGGGATCAACCTAGGGGATGTTATCCACGACGAAGGCCGGATCTACGGTGATGGCATCAATGTCGCTGCGCGGCTCCAAGTGCTCGCTGACCCGGGCGGCGTGGTTGCGTCGCGCTGTGTCCGCGACCAAGTGCAAGACCATCTCGACCTCGCATTCGACGATTTGGGTGAGCAGCAGCTGAAGAACATCACGCGGCCGGTGAGCGTTTATCGGCTCCGGATATCGTCCGGGTCGGCGCCGGCCCGCGTTCCGTGCGACGTCCAGCCGTTGGCGGCCCAGCCGTCCATCGCTGTCCTGCCGTTTTTGAACATGAGCGGCAACCGCGAAGAGGAACTCTTCGCCGATGGAATCGCCGAGGACATCATCACGAGCCTCTCGCGTCTCAGCTGGTTGTTTGTGATCGCGCGCAACTCCAGCTTCACCTACAAGGGCAGCGACGTCGATCTACGGCAGGTGGGGCGCGAGCTCGGTGTTCGTTACGTCCTAGGGGGCAGCGTCCGAAGGTTCGGCAACCGCATTCGGATTACCGGGCAGCTCATCGAGGCGGACACCGAAACGGCTCTGTGGGCGGAACACTACGATCGAGCGCTCGATGATGTCTTCGCGGTTCAGGACGAGATTACCGAAAACGTAGTCGGCTGCGTTCAACCGGAACTGTATGCTGCCGAGCGTGACCGTCTGAAACGGAAGCGGCCACAATCGTTGGATGCCTGGGAAAGCTTTGTTCGCGGCCTTTTCCTCTACAGTCAGCACTCGGACGCGAGCACCAAAGACGCCCTCGACATGCTGAACCGAGCCGTTGAATTGGACGGCAGCTACGCGCAAGCTCACGGCTTGCGTGCTGTTTGCCTCGCCTGGCGCGCGATCCAAGGTTGGGAGAATCGCGACACGACGCTTCGCGAGGTCGCTCAGGCAGCCGATCGCGCGATCGCGTGTGACCAGGGAGAGCCATGGGCTTATCTCGCCCACGGCTTCATCGGTCTCGCGACGACCTGCAATCCCGGGGCCGTCGCTGCGTTCAGTCGCGCGATCGACGTGAGCCCGAACTTCGCCTATGCGCACGCTCTTCTCGGGTGTGCCCACGCCCTGGGTGGGCGGTCGGTCCAAGCCCTCGAGTGCATAGATCGTGGCGTACGCCTGAGTCCTCGCGATATCTTCGGCGACGAATATCATCTCTATTACGCATTCGCACACTTTCAGGCGGGCAGGTACGCTGAAGCCGGAGCCGCTGCCGACCTGGCTATTCAACAACGCCCGGGACATCCGGTCCTCTACATCATGGCCGCCGCATCACACGGTCTCGCCGGCGCGATTGACAAGGCACAAAACGCGATAGCCCTGCTGACGAACCTAGTCCCGAGTATTTCGGCCGCAGAGCTCGAGGAACGTTTCGTCTATTGCCGACGGGAGGATCGAAACAGGGTGGCGATGGGCCTTCGTGCAGGGGGCCTGACGCGGTAGGGCGCACCTGTTTCGTAACGAACTGAGTTCGAGGCTTGCGGGGCGAATCGCACCTTCCAGTTCCTTTGGTCTTCGGCTCGCCCATCTATGTCGCGCCGTTTCCCGCGGGCTCCATTCAGCGTGTTTGCCACGACACCTTGCCGTGTGGTTATCTCTTTCTCGTTCGGTCTATGCGCGCATCGGTAGCATCATTCGTTCGAATGGTCGATGATTGCGCGAAGATGCTTGAGCCCTTTATTCGCAGGGCACGGCGCAGCAGCCTGTCATGGAACGGCTCCGAGTACGCTTCCGTCACAGAGGACGTTGCCCGGATCGGTACGCGCTCACGTGGTGGTCGACGCTATACGTCCTGCCAAAAAACTTCTGCTGCTGTTCAATTGGGCGAAGCGATTGAAAGGCCTGAATACAGTTCGTTAATCATTTCACGAAGCCCCTTGTTTGCAGGGCAGCTTGCAAGATTTCTGCTTGGATACAAAGCGTAACCAATTGCTGGAGCCGCACCGCCGGCCGCTGTGAAATCCACGTTTTGATCTTATGAAACAGTCTCAATCTTTTGCCACGCTCGCTCTCGTCAGCGGTCGCTCAGCTCCTTCTCGTTAGGTGTCTGATGGAATTCCGCGCAGGTTCGCCGGTAGATGCAGAAGCAATTGCGGGCTTGATCGCTAGCTTCCAGAGCGAACTCACTGACGATCCGTCTGGTGTGGGTGCGGAGGAGTATCTTGCCTCGTGTCCGTACAGGCCGAGCGTGGGTACCTGGCCTCAGAACGCTACCGGTACCTTGTCGCTTACTCGGATTCTCAACTTGCCGGCTTCATTGCCATCCGAGATGGCTCCACCTTTTTCACCTCTTTGTCGAGCGCTCACATCAGCTCCAGGGCATTGCTCGGCGCTTGTGGGAGCGAGCCCTGCGCGAGCTGTGTGCTCCCAGCAGCAATGGAGCCTTTACGGTTAAACTCGAGTTTTTCCGCCGTGCCGGTAGCAAGCTTTCGGCTTTGTTCCAGCAGGGTCATTACAGAATGTGCATGGCATCTCGTTTCTGCCCATGCGGCGTCCGGCATTGCTAGCATGAGGCCTAATCAATCGATGCAGCCAATCGCCCGTCCCGGAAATGAGTTTTGTGCGTTTGCCACGACACCCTGCCGTGGCTTATCTCTGTCTCGTTAGGTAAAATCTTGTGCTAATCCAAACCGAGTGCTCTGAAGGTCGCGTCGACATGTTTGAAATGAACATTGAGCGAACAAAGACGATCGATCTCCGCCGCTGAAAGTCTCGCGGCGATTTCAGGTTCGCCTCTTGCGTTTTCAGTAAATGTCCCCTCGCCCTTCCACGTTTTCATTGCAGCACGTTGCACTGCTTCATAGGCAGCTTTGCGTTCCGCACCGGCGTTCGTAAGAGCAAGCAGGACCGATTGGCTGAAATACAGACCTTTCGTCAAGGCGAGATTTTGTTGCATTCGGTCCGGATAAATCTGCAACTTTTCAACAACGTCTCGCAACTTCGTTAGCATGTAATCGAGCAGGATGCTTGAGTCCGGCAGAATAATTCGCTCCGCACTTGAATGACTGATATCGCGCTCATGCCACAGCGCGACGTTTTCGAGCGCCACAACGGCATTGCCACGAATAACTCGCGCCAAGCCGCTCAACCGCTCGTTGGTAATAGGATTGCGTTTGTGGGGCATCGCGGAACTGCCTTTTTGACCTTCCCCGAAGAATTCCTCCACTTCTAAGACTTCAGTGCGCTGAAGATGACGAAATTCGGTCGCCCAACGATCGATGCTGGAAGCGATGACGGCTAGCGTGGTCATGAATTCAGCATGCCGGTCGCGTTGCACGATCTGTGTCGAGAGGGTCGCCGGTTTTAATCCGAGCTTTTCGCACACCGCCCGCTCAATCTTTGGATCGATATGCGCATGTGTGCCAACCGCTCCGCTTATCTTGCCGACGCGGATCCGCTCGCGGGTCTGTGCGAGACGTTCTTCGGCCCGACCGAATTCGTCATACATCAGCGCGAGCTTTAGCCCGAACGTGATTGGTTCGGCATGCACGCCGTGACTACGTCCGATCATCGGGGTCATTTTGAACCGCCGCGCCTGATTCGCGATTACTGTTCGGAGAGATTTCAGGTCAGCAAGGAGAATGCCGCACGACTCGTTCAATTGGACCGCCAACGTCGTATCCAAAATGTCTGACGAGGTAAGCCCCTGATGAATCCATCGTGCCGGTGGCCCGACTGAGGCAGCAACGTTTTCGAGAAAGGCGATTACATCATGGTTGGTCCGTTTTTCGATCTCCAAGATTTCGGGAATCGAGAATGTCGCGCGCTTCCGAATCTCCGCCGCATCCTCTTTCGGAATTTGACCAAGTTCCGCCATCGCTTCGCAGGCGAGCACCTCGATGTCCAGCCAAATCTGAAACTTGCGCTTGTCCGACCAGACTTTGCTCATCTCCGGCCGGGAATAACGGTCAATCACCGGCGCAACATAAAAGCGGCGCGCGCGTGGGAAAAGCGTTTTGTTTCTGACGTTCCTAATTCTGCTCTAGAATCCAAAATCGCTGGACGAGAAGCGCCCCTTTGTTCATGCCATCAAGCTTGACGTTACCGAGTGGAACGGCGTGACAGCGCCTTCTAAGCGCGCGAGCAACTGCTGCAAAACAAAAGTCGCTCCAGCGAAGCGATCACCGGAGCGGCTCGAAAAATATGAGGTGTGTCTAACAAACCCGGGCGCGCAAAAACCGCCCGTTGTCTTGAAGACGAACTTGCCCGCTGGCGAAAAGATCCGCCACCGTCGCGACGGTCTCTCTGCTGCTACTCGCGCACGAACTCACTGCCAAGATGAGGTCACCCAGTGACAGACCAGAGAATTTTCGTGGCTTCAAAATTTGCCGATTTCTTTTCATATGATTGCCAACATTTCTGGAAGCAATTTTAATACCATCCCCATTTGTGAATATCTCATCCATAAGCCCTACGTAGTTATTCATCCCTTATGCACTGTATGACTGACCGCTCGCCAACAGTTTTGTTCAATTTTCAAACACAAAATCTTGCGTGCCCGGTCTCACACAGGGCGAGATTTAGGTAGAGCGCTGACTAGGCGCGAGGGCCCTGCCTGCCTTTAATCGCTAGCGAAAGGAGGGCAGCCGTACAATTCCAAACGCGAAGGCTGAGAAGCATCCCTCCTTGTGCCGCTCATGTATCCGAACGCGGCTTAGTCAGCCGCATCACGACAAAATAGAGCGCGCACAACACTAACACCGCGGCGACGATGAGATGCGATTTCGCTTTCAACGCCGAGGCCATCCCCTCCGGATCGCGCAACATCTCAGGCGTGATCGCCGTTTGTCCAAACCAAGCTAGCACCGTGCACCAAAGAGCCGAGCCGACGAGCGTCATTACACTGAAAGTATTAAAGTTCATTCGAACGATACCCGCCGGAATGGAGATGAGATGCCGAATCACCGGCAGCAGTCGTGCAAAGAAAATTCCGCCCGCCTCGTAACGACGGAGCCAATTCTCCGCCCGAATTAATTTTGCCTCGCTGACCATGAAAAAGCGGCCCCATTTCACAATTACGATGCGGCCGAGCCAACGCGAGACCCAGTAAGTGACGCTCGCCCCCAGCCACGAACCAAACGTGCCGGCAGCGATCACGCCCCAGACGTTAAACCTTCCCTGTGTGGCAAGAAACGCTGCTGGCGGAATGACAACCTCACTTGGCACGGGAAAGATGGAGCTTTCCATTGCCATGAGTAGGATGATGCCAGGGTAACCCCATTCTTGAACCCAGCCGAACCAGATTTGCAGAAGATGATGCATATTGTCATTCCGAGCGGAGTCGAGGAATCTCTCGACGTCGAGCCACAATAAAGTTCGCCCTAGTTCAGTCTAAAAACGAAAATCCGCAATCTTAAATTGAGATGTCGATCTACCGGCGTGTTCTTCGTTATTACCGACCGTTCCTAGGGCAAACCATCCTTGGATTGTTTTTATCACTGCTGGGGATTGGTCTGAACCTGCTCAAACCATGGCCGTTCAAGCTGATTGTTGACGATTTCCTACGTCCGGGGCCGGCGGTGCGCAGCGAGTGGCGCATCTGGATTCCGCTGCTCTGTCTGGGTCTCGTCATGATTCAGCTTTTTTGGGGAATGATGAACTGGGTCACAAACTATCTTTTCGTGAAAATCGGTCTCCAGGCATTGCTCAAATTGCGCACGGATCTCTATTCTTATTTGCAATCTCTCTCGCTTAAGTTCCACGATGCACGCCGTTCGAGCGACTCCAGTTTCCGCGTTGCGTACGACTCGCAATCGATCCAGACGATCTACAACAAAGGATTCACCAACATCTTTTCGTCCACGCTGACACTAGTAGGAACCTTTATCATCATGCTGCGTTTGGATTGGCAGCTTACTTTAGTTTCCCTGGCCATCGTGCCGCTAGTTGTCGGCACCATCTATCTGTTTGCCCAGCGAATCCGTCGTGAATCGACATCCATTCAAGAACACGAAAGCGCGGTCCTTACTCAGGCGCAGGAAGGCCTAAGCTCGATTCGGATGGTCCATGCATTCGGACGCGAGGAATTCGAAGTGATGCAATTTCAGCAACAAGCCCGGCAAAGTTTACAAGCCAATCTTCGACTCACTTTGACAAACGTAAACAGCGCCTTGGTGATCAGCACATTGATGGTGGTTGGCACGGCTGCGATGTATTACATCGGTTCACTGCACGTTTTGGCTGGAACCCTGACACTGGGTTCACTCCTCGTCTTCTCCGCTTACTTGCTGATGCTTTATCAGCCACTAGAGCAGCTCACCTATACCGCCTGGGCGATGGAAGGAGCGACCGCCGGCGCAAAACGCTGTTTCGAAGTGCTGGACAGGGAGGACGACGTTCGCGATTCGCCGAATGCGATTACTATCTCATCAGCTAAAGGCGCAATCGCATTTCAATCCGTGAATTTCGGTTACGCAGGTGACCGACACGTCCTGCGTGATATCAACCTGCGAATTGAACCAAATCAAATTGTTGGCCTGGTAGGCGGCACCGGCGCAGGCAAGAGCACGCTGATGAGTTTGGTGCCGCGATTTTATGATCCTTCCACGGGTTTCGTCATGCTCGATGACCGTGACGTACGGGAGATCACAAAAAAAAGTTTGCGCGCTCAGATCGCGATCGTCCTGCAAGATACACTGCTCTTTTCCACAACCGTCCGAGAAAATATCGCCTATGGGCGCCCCAATGCGACAGAAGAAGAAATTATCGAGGCGGCGCGGCGGGCGCAGGCGGACGAGTTTATTCGACGAATGCCCGATAGCTATGCCAGCCCTGTAGGCGAACGGGGCGGGCATTTGAGCGTTGGACAGCGTCAGCGCATCGGTATTGCGCGGGCGTTTTTGAAGAATGCCCCTATTTTGCTGTTGGACGAGCCCACATCGGCACTCGATCCCGCAACCGAAGCTGCAATCATGGAAACCATTCAGGAATTAATGCGCGGTCGGACGACTTTGATCGCGACCCATCGCCTCGCGACGATCCATGGTCTCGATCAAATTATTGTGCTCGAACAAGGTCGCCTCGTCGAAAAAGGTCGCGGTCCCGACTTAATCGCGCGCGGCGGAATTTACGCCAAACTATTTGCATCAGGAAAATTCCCCACATGACACAGGCAATCTCGCCGCGATGTATCGGAATTAAGACAGGATTGATTGGATCACGCTATGCGCGAAATCATGAGCAACATTAGAGAAGATCGATATGTAGAAGGTGACTGGTGGCCGGATCCGATCCCATCGAATGTCGAATTCGGCGAAGGATTTTATTGCGAGAGCGCGCAGATCTTTCGAAAGCTTCGGAGCAAAGAATCTGGCGCCGTCATTATCGGCAGGCATGTTTCGTGTTATGCCGGATGCTCGTTTTCCGTCGGCGAAAATGGCCAGTGCAAAATCGGCGATTTCACACTACTTAATGGGGCGCTCATCATGGCAGATGAGAAAATCGAAATCGGATCGTATTGTCTGGTTTCCTGGAACGTCGGCATCGCGGATTCTGATTTTCACCCTCTTGAGCCGACCCAGCGTCTCATCGACGCGCAAGCCCTTGCCCCGTATTTCAAGAAGCGACCCGCACGACCCAAATTGAAGACGTCGCCTGTGAAAATCGCAAATAACGTCTGGATCGGTATGAATGCCGTGATCTTGAAAGGCGTAACCGTCGGCGAAAACTCGGTCGTGGCGGCGGGATCAGTAGTCACGAAAAGCGTGGAACCCAACACCGTCGTTGCGGGAAATCCAGCCGTAGTTGTGAAACAGTTCAAAGAATGAGTCATCTCAACACCCAACGCTCAACGCCCAGCACTCAATTTGCATGGTTGGCGGTGGATCGTCTGTCGCGCCGTATTTTTGAGAAGACTGGTTAAGCGTTTTCTTTTACATGAAACGCAAGCGAATCGTCGTTATGGGCTTCATGGGCTCAATGCCCATCGCAGGCGTAATATGGCAGCACATTCATTACATCGTCGGACTGCAACGGCTTGGTCACGATGTCTATTACGTCGAAGATTCAGCCCGCATCCCCTACAACCCGGAGACGTTTGAAGTCACGACTGAATTTGATTACACCGCACAACTCCTAAAGAGATTATCGCGAGAATTCGAATTCCAAAATCGCTGGGCCTATTGCGCGCGCTATTCACCGGGCAATCCGACAGCCGGGCTGCCATTGAAAAAAATTCGACAGCTTTATCGCGAAGCGGACGCAATTCTGAATATTTGCGGCACACAGGAGCTTAACGACGACCTCCTGGCATCCAATCGCCTCCTTTACATCGAAAGCGACCCGGGCGTTGAGCAAATCAAGGTCGCCAAGGGCTTGAGATCGACGCGGCGATACCTGGGGCGGCATCATGCCCTCTTCACTTTTGGTGAAAACATCGGCACGAAAAGCTTTCCGGTCCCGACCCATGGATTGAAGTGGCTGCCGACGCGGCAGCCAGTGGTGACCGATCTCTGGCGAACCACAGGTTCCCGTAGGCGCGCGGCGGTGTTCACATCCGTGGCCAATTGGTCCACCAGTGGTCTGAAGGACATTACGTGGCGCGGCAAAAAATACCTCTGGAGCAAATCGCGAGAATTTCTGCGCTTTCTTGCAGCGCCCAAAAAAGCCGGCGAAACATTTGAGCTGGCTACAAACATACAGCACACCACTACCCGCGCGAAATTCGAGCGAAACGGCTGGCGATTGACTTCGCCGCTACAGATGAGCGTCGATTACTGGCTTTACCGGGATTATATCCGGCGTTCCAAAGCCGAGTTCACTGTGGCCAAGGACCAATACGTTCGCCTAAATACGGCGTGGTTCAGCGACAGGAGTGTATGTTATCTCGCGGCTTCCCGACCGGTTATAACCCAAGAAACGGGTTTTACGGAATTGTACGGAGGCGAGGCAGGGCTTTTATCTTTCCGAACGCTCGCTGAAATCGTTGACGCGGCGAAGCGGATCAACGCAGACTACACGAAGCATTCCCGGGCCGCTTACGCCCTGGCTCGGGAAGTCTTTGAAGCTGAAACTGTGGTGAAATCAATTCTCGACCGCGCCGGAATTTGAGACGTGCCGCAAGCGCTTATTCATCCATTAGAGATTTGAACGTAGAAAGCATGTATCGTGTCAGTTATGTCCCAAAAGACCACTTACTAATGCAAATCCGAATCTTGATTTTCGAGTACGCCATTTGAGTTTGTAGCCTTTCCGCATATGAAGCGTCTCCTTCTTTTCATCTATGCCGGTGTGCTGTTTGCGCCAGTGTTGGACGCGCAGGAAAGCACACCGGAGCGGCCCCCAATGGAGCAGCAAGGGCCACGGGCACCAGGCCTCGGGAGGTCGAGCCCGCCTGCGCAAGAGGTAGTTCCAGTCCCTGTTCCAATTGCGCCGCCGAAGCCTAACGGCCCCGTTCAAAAGAGCTTGGTTCGGGTTACGGCTACTTCTGTGGATCCGGATTACAAAGCGCCTTGGAACGCTGGAGGGCTCGAGCGCGGCGTTGGCGCCGGGTTCGTCATAAGCGGCAATCGCATCATGACAAACGCGCATGTCGTGGCCAACAGTCGTTACCTCACCGTGGAACGCGACGGCGATCCCAATAAATATCCGGCCAAAGTACAATACATAGCGAACGATTGCGACCTTGCGGTGATTAAGGTGTCGGCTCCCGACTTTTTCAAAGACATGTTGCCATTGCAATTGGGCGGGATCCCGGGGCTGGAATCGACCGTCTCAGCGTACGGTTATCCAATCGGAGGCGAGCGGATGTCGGTTACCACCGGAATCGTGTCGCGGGTTGATTTCCAGCTATACACACATTCATCAGTGGATCAGCATCTGGCGATCCAGATTAGCGCACAGATCAACCCGGGAAACAGCGGTGGACCAGTGATGCAAGATGGCAAAGTGGTTGGCGTTGCTTTTCAAGGATACAGCGGCGACGTCGCCCAAGGAGTGGCCTACATGATTCCCACGCCAGTAATAAAGCGATTTCTGCAGGACATCAGCAACGGGCATTATGACGAATATCCCGACCTCGCCATCACCTACGCAAAATTACAAAATCCTGCGCAACGGAGGTTTCTCGGATTAAAAGATGACAATCGCGGCGTGCTGGTGAGCTCCGTGGTCGCGGCCGGACCATCGGATGCCATCCTTTATCCAGGTGACGTTCTCCTTGCGATCGACGGTCATCCCATTGCCAGCGATGCCAACGTCGAACTAGAAGGTGAGCGCGCCCAGTTTGAAGAGGTCGTTGAACGAAAGTTCAAGGGCGATTCGGTCAAGATCGACGTCTTTCGCAACAAGCGCCCGCTGACAGTAGAGATCAAATTGTACAAACCCTGGCCGTACTCAGTCCAAGGTCACAACTATGATGTGCGGCCCCGATACGTCCTTTACGGTGGTTTACTCTTCCAACCGCTAAATCTGGATATGCTGGAGGCGTATCGAACCGCCGACCTACGTGTTCGTCACTTCTTCGAATACTTTGTTATCGATCAGCTCTATTTGCAGCACCCGGATGTCATTGTGCTGGCAAACATCCTACCAGATCCGATAAATACCTATCTGGCTCCGTATCGCGGCGGCATTGTCGATGAGGTAAATGGCAAGAAAATTCGGACGCTCGACGAATTGGCGAACGCTTTCGCCGAGTCACCGGAACAGTTGGTTATTCGAATGATTGGAGACGGGCCCCCGTTGGTCCTTAATCGCAGTCAGGTAGAAACCGCGCGAGAACGTATAAAGACGCGCTACAACGTGCTGAAAGAGCAAAATCTAGAAGAGCAACCGAGTTCGAAAGGAACAGAACAGGCAAACAAAATCTAAAAGATGATCAGGAATTCTTTTATCGCCCTCGGGCTTATCCTTTTCACAGTCAGCGGTATGCTGGCGAAAAAGGAGCCCGCTGTCTCCTCCGTCCTGAGCAAGCAAAAACAGCTGGCGCTCGTCCGGGTCAACGTAACGGGACAGTCCTATGATTACTTTCGACCGTGGCAAAAGAAAGCGCCGTTCTCGAAGCGCGCCCTTGGGGCAGTTTTGTCTAAAGGCCGAGTTCTGGTAACAGCGGACCTGGTTGCAAACCAAAATTATGTTGAGCTCGAGCGCGCCGAGTCTGGCGAGAAAACGGCGGCCACTGTCGAGGTCATTGATTACGAAGCCAATCTCGCGCTGCTCCAGCCCGCTGAAAAAACGTTTCTGGACGGAATCACTCCGTTGGAAATCGCGCCTGACACGGTAGTAGGCGACCGGCTCGCCGCCTGGCAATTGGAGCCGACCGGTGCGTTGCTCGCCACGGAAGGTTTGGTGACAACAGTACAAATGATGCCGTACCCAATCGATGTTGGGGAATTTCTCACCTACCGCATTAGCATTCCGATGCAGTACCGCGAGAACAGCTATACAGTGCCGCTTGTCAAAAAGAACAAGCTCGCTGGCTTGCTACTCCGCTACGATTCTCGCTCACAGCTTCTGGACGCAATTCCTGCGCCTGTCATCACACACTTTCTAAAGGATGCTGAAAGTCAGAATTATCGAGGATTTCCTTCCGCTGGTTTCTCATTTTTCCCGACGCGCGATCCCGCGCTGCGTGAGTTTGCGGGAGAAAAAGCCAAGAATGCCGGTGGCGTTTATGTGACGAACGTGGAGCCGGGCATGCCAGCTATGAAAGCGGGACTGCAGACCGGCGACATCGTGACTGCGGTGGCGAACAATGAGATCGATCAAAATGGCAACTATGTGGACCCTCTTTATGGTAAAATCGAGTTCACAAATTTGCTGACGGCGCACGCGTACGCCGGCGATGTAGTTCCTTTTCGAATTGAGCGTAATGGCAAGCCGATGCAGCTGAATGTGACACTTGAGCACCGCGACGCTAAGGATTTCGTGAGCCCGCCGTATTATTTTGATCAGCCACCGCGATATTATGTTCTTGGTGGGCTGATTTTTCAGGAGCTGTCCCGTCAATATCTCAAAGAATGGGGTCCAAACTGGCAAAGAGAAGCCCCACAGCGTCTGGTTTATCTCGACCATTTCCAATCCGAGCTTTTCCCAGATCGAAACCAGCGCGTAGTCATTCTCAGCCAAGTGCTGCCTGCGAACAGCACTATCGGCTACGATGAGCTCTCATACCTGACAGTTTCGAAGGTGAACGGCAAGGAGATCAAATCGCTGGATGACCTGGCCGAAGCGGTAAAACACCCAATCGAGGGATTCATCAAGGTCGAAACCGAAGAGGATCCAAAGCAGATCGAGCTCGACGCTTCACAAGTTGCCGCCGAAGCGCAAGATCTCCAGGAGAATTACGGTATCTCCACCCTGCATCGGCTCAATTGAAGAATCGCGTCTGAGGTTCTGCGATGCCCAGCCTAAATTGCAGTTCGCGGCGCACTGAGTCCATTCAATTACCAGGCGGAGCGATCTCGATGTCGGCCACGCGTGGTTTGGCTAGAAACCGTTCTACTTCTACGTTGTAAGTCTGGAACGGGTCGCCCATCACGAGAAAATCGCGGTTATCGCACGCGATCGAATCCCAGTTGATAACGTACGGGGCATTGCAGTCCTGAAAAAAGACCACCGCTCGAGCGCGACCCGAAGCACGCGTGTTACTCGGCGGGACATGTGTCGCACTCGAACGGCGGACATTATTGTTCCACTCCGCAATCCGTTTTCCCGGGGTAACAGCAAAGAACAACCCACGAAGTGGATCAATGTTGTGATATTCCAGGTCGATGCTTTGCAGCCACGGATCGTCCCAACTCAATCCTTCTGACTCGACGAATGCTTCCAGCAACCATTTCTTCGTAATCCAATCGACCCCCCCGATAAGCGCCTCATGATTGTTTGCAATTGACTCGAGCGCGAATCCCCAGTTTTCCAACAGCCAGTTGGTTTCCGCGTTGCTGTTGCGCAGATGCTTTTGCGCTAGATGATGAAATTCCCACTGCACGTCAAGGGCACTGATGCTCTTGCCGTTCTCAAGATGAACAATCCATCGCTGCGTCGGATCCCGTGAGATGTCGCGCGTGCTCTGGACGGCGTCGGCCAGTATCAGATTTCGCGGTAAACGGCCATCTTCTAGCAACGATAAAACGCAGGCAGTTGTCCCGATCTTTAAGGCCGTCGCATATGGACTCATGTTTGAATCACCTATGAGCAAGTGGAGCCGCCGATATTTTCGGTAGTCAGCCAGCGGCTCGTCGCGTGCATTAATAATGGCGCGGTTGAATTGCACCCACTGGTAGATGTCGTTCACGATGTGATCGGCGCGCTGGCTAAGCTGGAAATTCACC
>Ga0066388_100000354_pt1 | contig 20883 bp, 24 predicted proteins | sample PanSoiMetaGPlot6_FD_64539 | JGI IMG/M metagenome (GOLD analysis project Ga0066388, IMG submission 64539) | Tropical forest soil microbial communities from Panama analyzed to predict greenhouse gas emissions - Panama Soil - Plot 6 (Hybrid Assembly) | ecosystem: Environmental > Terrestrial >...
CTCGGAGCAACGATTTGAGTCGATTGAGCATCGATTTTCTATCATCGCCAACGCTTAGTGCGCGCCTTGATGATCCCGTGCCATCTTTCCCGGATAATAAGTTGATTTCAGCGCAAGTGGATCAAGTGGATCAATCGTCATGGCAGGGAGCAATCGCAAGTCGGATAAACCCGACTTGCGGTAATAGGCCCGGTCATAACAGCGCCGGGTTTGCGCAAACGGCCACACTAACTTCCCCCGCTCATTCCCGCGCAAGCGGGAATCCAGAACCAGAACTTCGTGATTCGTGTCGTCGGCTCTGGATCCCCGCTTTCGCGGGGACGAACGGAGAATAAGTTGGCCCAAGTGGATCAATCGTCATGGCAGGGAGCAATCGAAAAACCGAGCGCCGAGGTTTGAAGTTTGGCTAAAGCGGATGGCTTTAGGTTCGTGTTCTAGACCACCCTCACCCGCGGCTCGCCCCGTGCATCGAAGGTCAACGCCGCAACGGCCCACACGAGCGCATCCAAGCGGTCGGGCGAGCGGCCGGACGACAGCCCATCGAGACCGAAGTCGCACATTTCATCTTCCAGCGCCGTAAACGCGCCGACATGTTTGACTCGGCCCTGTTCGTAAAGTTGCGCCACCGGCTCGGCCCGTACGTATTTTCCACGCGTTGCCCGCACGGTGTTGACCGGCACAGAGCGGTCGGCGGCCGAGATCACGGCGCGGACCATGTCGCCGCCAAAATTGACTTCCGCCACCAGCGCGTCGGCTTCGAGCCGCCGCCACAACGTAATGGCCTTCGCCGCCCAAGCCTGCGGAGAAAGTCCGCCGGCGGTTTCGTCGGCGAGCACATAAATCATGCCATCTTCACCCCGGCCGGCCGCAACCAGACCGCAGGCATCCGCCTGTTTTGCCGCCGAGCCCGGCGGGTCGACCGCCACGACGATGCGCGTGAGCGGCGGCGCAGCATCGATGCGGCAATGTTCCAATTGCGTCCGCGACCAAAGTGCGTCTTCGCGTTGCTCTAGGATCTCGCCCTCGATCTCCTGTCGTCCCAGCCGCGTACCACCGTAGCGAGACAGTATGCCTTCGATAAAGCTCGGCGGCAGGTTGCACGCATTCGCTATGGTGCTCGCGCGGGTGACCGCGGTGAGCGGATCCGCCATCAGACGCTTGAGAAGCGTGATCGGCCGCGGCGTGGTGGTGATCACCTGCCGCGGCCGCTCGCCAAAGCGCAGCCCGAACTGCAGCATATCGAACGTTGCTTCCGCATGGCGCCACTTGGCGAGTTCATCACACCAGGCTGCAGAAAATTGCGGCCCGCGCAGACTTTCCGGCTCTTCCGCCGAAAACGCCTGCGCCAAAGCTCCGTTTGGCCATTCAAGCTGTCGTCGCGACGGCACCCACAGAGGTCGCTCATGGTGTCGATGCACGGCAAGCACGCCGGAAACGCCCTCGACCATGACCTCGCGCGTATCACGCTCGGTTTCCCCAAGAAGTGCGATACGCGCCCTTGGATCGCCGAGAGCGGCGGCGCGAACCCATTCGGCGCCGGCGCGGGTCTTACCCGAACCCCTGCCGCCCAGGATCAACCATGTGGTCCAAAGTTCGCCATTGTTTGCGACACGAGGCGCGAGTTGATGGCTGTGCGCGAAAACAGAAAAGTCATTGAGGAAAAGATCGCGCTCGCTGGGTGCAATCTCAGTCAACAGCTCCGCCGTCAACTCCGCCATCCGGGCTTTGTTGAGCCGCGATAAATGATTCAATGCGCCGCGCAAGCGCTTCGCGGAACTCGTCAACGTCGCGGGGTTTGTGATTGTCGGCTGCATCGGGCGCCATTACCTCGGCAGGTTTGCTCATCATATCCACTTCACGCAGCGCCTTGGTGACACCGAGAAGCGCACGAATCCTGTTGTCGAAAGCGCCATCTCCGGATGCCCCCGCCTCTTCGAACATGGCTTCGATCCTTGTCAGCTCGTCCTCGAGCATGGCCATGATCCGCAGCGCAACCGCGCGCCGTCGTGCGATAGTGTCAGGACTGATGTGCTCGGCTTCGGCGATGGGCTCAGGCGGAATTTGAATTCTCTCTGGGTTCACGACTTTCATCTCAAAAATAAAGCGCCGGATAATTCCGGCGCCACAATCGAAAATTTTTGGCTCTTGCTCTTAACGTTAGTTCTTGGCGCGTTGGCGTTCACCACCGCGTGGCAATATATGCCACCGCGAAAAGCACGATTACTGCCAGCGTGCTGATCACAAGCACATAGCGCACATTGTGTCCCGTGACGGCCGCGCGCGCCTCGTTTGTGGTCTCAACGACATGATCGTTTTCGATGTGCGGCATCTTCCATCCATCAGCGCTGCAAAGCACAGGCCCCGCTGCAAAGCACAGTCCCCAAAGCACAACACGATGAATAACGCAGACCGCCACCGGCTGTTCCGCCGCGATGCCGGGCGCAACTGTAGAGCGTGCGCAATAGCTACCCAAGCAGCGTCACGGTGTCAAGATTATTTTCCTAGGAATTTTTACCAAGGCGGACCCATCGGGCCGGCCCGACTTCCGGTGGCATCCACGTCTTGAGGACCGTGCAACATCAAAGACGTGGATGGCCGGAACAAGTCCGGCCATGACGAGAAAGAGTCTCCGATAGCGGGGGTTCTACTGGTCTGACTCGTTGAGCGAGGGTAACGGTGGCTCGTAGGTAATATCGGTCTGACTGTTACGCCGCGCCTGTTCCGCCAAACGCAAAAAGGCCAGTCCCAGATTCTGAAGCTCAGTCCGCTTTTCCGGATCGCTTTCGCCTTCGGCCTTCGCGAGCAGCTCAGCCGCCCGAAACAGATAGTTGTCCTTTGAGGTCATCCCCGCCTGCCTTATGTCATTTTACATGGCCCCTCGCGTGCAATGCAGCGTTGGCGAATTCGTTCCGAAAATTAGACAGAAATTTCAGTCATATCGCCGACTATTGTGGGCACGGCAGTCGCGCAATTGTGTCTCGAAGGCCACAACCCATCGATGATGGGCGTAGAATGCCCTTGGGGCATCCGGTAACCTTCGGATTCTTGAGAAGGGGGCTCGCTGTGGACGACAAAAAAACAAGGAATTCCGGCGTGATGATCGTCGCCTTCGCAGCGGTCACAGCCTGGCAACTCTACGACATGGCGACGGCAACCGAAGCGCCAACCCGCGCGCTCGCAATCTTGCAATACCTCCTACTCGCCGGCCTCCTGATCGGCCTCATCGGCGCAGTGCTCAATTTTCTCCGCTCGCAATAATCGAAAGTCAGCCGTGTCGCTCAGGTTCGCGGCGCGTCGGAGTGGCAGCCGCGCGGGCCTTCATTCCAAAGCCAGCCGCATTTGGTGCAGCCGCCAAGGCTCAGTCCAAGGCCCAGTCCAATCAGGATGAGGCAAACGGCTGTGGTGAGCTTCATTGACTCGATCATACTCCATCTCGGGCCGGCGGACGAGCCATGACCTGTACGCAACCCGAGCTTCCTCACCCGAATAGATGATATGCGGGGTCATCGCTTCTTCTGATGGACGAAAGCCCTATATGAAGTTCCGAATATGAATGGCAGGCTATTTGGGCATTTCGGCCTTGTTGGCCGCAATGTACCAGCAGTTTTTGGCCTTGCGTCCGGCCTGCGCCGCATCGCGCCCTAACAAAGGCACCTGGATCCATGTCCATCCGACCCGTCAAGCGCATCGTACAATCGCAGCCCACCATCGAAGGTGCCGGCGTCAAATTGCGGCGCGCATTCGGCTTTGGCGACACCGCGGAGACCGATCCGTTTCTGCTGCTGGACGATTTCCGTAATGATCGGCCAGCCGATTATCTCGCCGGCTTCCCTTGGCATCCGCACCGCGGAATCGAAACGATTACCTATGTTTTGTCCGGCACGGTCGAACATGGTGACAGTCTTGGCAACCGGGGAAAGCTAAGTTCCGGCGATGTCCAATGGATGACCGCCGGGCGCGGCATCATGCATCAGGAAATGCCGCAGGGCGATGCGCAAGGGCGCATGCACGGGTTTCAGTTATGGGCAAATCTGCCCTCTTCGCTCAAGATGACGGCTCCGCGCTACCAAGACGTCAAAGGCACGGACATCCCCGAAGTCACAGACGACGATGGAACACGCGTGCGCGTCGTATGCGGGGACTTTTGGGGCAAGAAAGGCCCGGTCGACGGCGTTGCCGCCGATCCGCGCTATCTCGATGTCTTCGTGCCGCCCGGCAAACGAAAGACGCTCAAGGTCGAGGTCGAGCGCCATGCCTTCGCTTACGTATTTGAGGGAGATGGCACGTTCCACGCCTCGTCCCAGCCGATCGGCGTGCTCAGCGAGAAGCAGGTCAACGGCAATGAAATCCTCGTCCGCGAAAACGTCGGCGACCGCTCGCTCGTGCTTTTCGATTCTGGTGACGAAATCACAGTCCAGGCCGGCGATAGAGGCATCCGCTTTCTTCTGGTGTCCGGCAAGCCGATCCAGGAGCCTGTCGCCTGGTATGGGCCGATCGTCATGAATACGCAGGCAGAGCTGCAACAGGCGGTATCCGACCTGCGCAGCGGGACGTTCATTAAGAACTAGCCCGCGAGGAGCCTCCAGTAAGACTACACGGGAACTTTATTCCTCTGCTCCGCGTTTGCGGCTCGGGCGGAGGGATTGATCTATACGCCATTAGCTCCATGACACAGCCCGGGGGCCCGATGAAAGCCAAACCTCGTGCGAGCGACCAGCGCGCGCGGGTCGAGGCTTTTGACTGGTCGAAAACCCCGCTTGGCCCGGCGCAAGACTGGTCGCCGTCTCTCATCTGGAGCGTCGAGCTCGTCCTTGCATCCGGTTTTCCCATGTCCGTCCGGTGGGGACCGGACCTGGTCATGATCTACAATGACACCTACGCAGGCTTGCTCGGCGATCGACACCCTCATGCGCTGGGCAACCCGTTGCGCGAAGTTTGGCCAGAAATTTACGACGAGCTCGGAAAGCTGAACCTCGCCATTCTGCGCGGCGAGCGCGACAGCTTCTTCGCCCAAGATCATTTGTGGCCCGTGCGTCGCTTCGGTGTTCCCGAAGAGGCGCACTTCACGGTCAGCTATAGCCCTATTCCGGATTCCTCCGTGCCCAACGGCATCGGGGGTGTGCTCGCTACCGCTTTTGAAACCACCGAACGGGTGCGCAACGAGAAAACAGCGCGTGTCCTCACCGAGCGGCTCGAGGCCGCGGTCGAACAACGAACCCGCGAAAGGGACCGCATCTGGAAAGTCTCCGAAGATCTGCTCGGCATCGGCAATTTTGATGGCTACTTTCTCAGCGTCAATCCTGCCTGGACCAACCTGCTTGGCTGGAGCGAAGACGAAATCAAGTCGATGCATGTCAGCCAGTTGCGCCATCCGGATGACGCGCCGGGGGCCATCGCCGCTCGGGCGCGTCTCGCTCAAGGCACTCCGACCGTGCACATGGAGAATCGCTTTCGCCACCGCGACGGCGGCTGGCGGTGGATCTCCTGGTCCCTGACCGTCGACGGTGGGCTGATTTATGTCTCGGGGCGTCACATCTCGTCTGAAAAACAGGCCGCGGCGGCGTTGCGCGAAAGCGACCGTCAATTCCGTTCCTTGGTCGCAGGCGTTACCGACTATGCGTTGTACATGCTCGATCCGACCGGCATCGTATCGAGTTGGAATGCGGGCGCCGAACGCATCAAGGGCTACACGGCCGAAGAAATCATCGGCCGCCACTTCTCTCAATTCTACACGCCCGAAGACCGCCAGGCCGGATCGCCGACCCGCTCGCTCTCGATCGCGGCCGCTACAGGAAAATTCGAGGCAGAGGCGTTGCGCATGCGCAAGGACGGCTCGCTGTTTTGGGCAAACGTCGTGATTGACGCGATCTACGACGACTCGGGAAGACTCGCCGGTTTTGCCAAGATCACACGCGACGTCACCGAGCGCCGCAATGCGCAGGAAGCCCTCGACCGCGCACATCAACAGCTTGTGCAGGCCCAAAAGATGGAAGCCCTCGGTCAGTTGACCGGCGGTGTCGCTCACGACTTCAACAACCTGTTGATGGTGGTGAGCGGTCAGGCGCAAACACTGAAGCGACGATTGACCGATCAAAAAAACACGCGCTCGCTGGATGCGATTTTGACCGCGGCCTCGCGTGGCGAAACCTTGACGCGGCAATTGCTGACCTTCGCCCGACGCCAGCCACAGAATCCCCGCACGATCCATCTCGGCAGGACCGTGGCAGCATTTCGCGATGTCCTCGCAAGCTCCGCGCGCGGCAAGATCGACCTGCGCATCGACGTCCCCCAAGCAACCTGGCCGGTCTCAATCGACATTCCCGAATTTGAGCTCGCACTCGTCAATCTTGTTGTGAACGCGCGTGATGCCATGCCCAACGGCGGCACGATCATTCTGTCCGGCGAGAATGTCACGCTGCGCGGCAACGAAACGGTCGACGGAATCAAGGGCGAATTTGTTGCGCTCACTGTCAGCGATACCGGGGTCGGCATCCCGCCGGAAATTTTGGAGAAGATTTTCGAACCCTTCTTCACCACCAAGAGCCCCGACAAGGGCACCGGCCTTGGGCTCTCGCAAGCCTATGGCTTTGCGCAGCAATCTGGCGGCACCATCACCGTTCGCAGCAGGGTTGGCCAGGGCACGCAGGTCACTTTCTACTTGCCGCGCAGCCGAGCTGCGGTCGTGGATCCAGGTCTGGAACCCCCCAGGCAGTCGCCGGGCAACGGCGAGACTATTCTGGTTGTTGAAGACAATCCGGATGTGAAGGCCGTCGCAGTCACTTTGCTCGAGCAGCTCAACTACCGGGCTGTTGCCGTCGACAGTGCCTCGGCGGCGCTCACCTTTTTGGCTAATGGAAAGCCGGTCGACTTGGTTTTTTCCGATGTCATGCTGCCGGGCGAAGTCGACGGATTGGGCCTGGCAGAGGCAATCACCGTACGCTATCCGCAACTGCCGGTGCTGTTGACCACCGGCTATGCCAAGGCCCTCACCGGCCTGCACGGCGTGCCCATCCTGCGCAAGCCCTACCAGCTTTCCGCGCTTGCCGAAGCGATCCGGGCCACGATCGAGGGCCGCCCAATCGAGCAGCCGAGGGCGCGGCTACTATAATTGCCATTTGCAAATAGTATCGGCTTCCGCCTGCGGCGGTGCTGATGATACATGTGTACTCCGGGACCGAGCTATAACCGCCGTTTGCCCCAGCCGGTTTACAGCCGCGATTTCCCGCCGTGCAAATTTTGCGAATGAAATTCGCAACGCGTTGAAACGAAAACCCCGGCATCAAGCCGGGGTTTTTGTCTGCCAACCGGTCGCCCTAGGGACACGGATGGCGACGGCCGTCGTTGCCCATATACGTTCCGGTGTTTGGATCGTAGCTCCGGAAACGTTGCATGCAGTATTCGACCCCTCCGCCGCCGCCCGCGTATGGTTCAGCGTAGTAACCGGGATCCGCATAATACGCACCGCCGTAGTAGGGTCCACCACCATAGTAGCCACCGTAGTAATAAGGTGCAGCAAGCGCCCCGCCGATGAGCGCGCCCGCGGCAAGTCCGCCGGCGACACCCCAACCCCATCCAGGACCCCGCCAACCCCAACCGCCGCCGCGCCAACCAACCCATCGCGCATTCTCTAGTGCGACAGGCGCTGCATTCTTAATCGCAAAAGCTCCGCCGACAGGAGCAGCGGCGGCACCATAGGATGACGCCGCGACAGCACTCACCGCGGCCGCGACGAAAATCGCTATCGTCTTTGACATGGCTAAGACCTCTCGTATGCCTGACATTGCCGGATTGTTGCATTGATAAGATGTTGCCCCAAGTGAATATTTCTTGAACCCCGCGACGTATTTGCGGCGTTAAGGATCATGAACAAACTTGCAGACGGGATTATCGGCCACTACGAGCGCCACGCCCTGGCGTGGGACGCGGACCGCGCGTGCAGCCCCTGGAACGACAGGCCTTGGCACGACCGCTTTGTGGCAATGCTGTCCAAAGGCGCGCGTGTTCTCGATCTCGGCTGCGGTTCCGGTTCCCCAGTTGCAAATCACATGGCGACCCAGGGTTTCAGAATTACCGGAATTGATTCATCACCGACGCTGATCTCACTTTGTATGGACCGTTTGCCCGACCACGATTGGATCATTGCCGATATGCGCAGACTATCGCTGGCACGCTCATTCGAGGGTATTTTGGCCTGGGACAGCTTCTTCCATCTCAGCCATTACGACCAAAGAAAGATGTTTGAGGTCTTCGCCGCGCATGCCGCACCGGCTGCGTTGTTGATGTTCAATGCCGGCCCCGGGCACGGCGAGGCGATCGGAACATATCGCGGTGACCCGCTGTATCATGCAAGTCTCGATCCGGCTGAATATGGTGAATTGCTGGCCGGTATCGGATTTGACGTCGTTGCACATGTCGCCAACGATGAACGGGCCGGTGGTAGGACGGTCTGGCTCGCGCGTCGGCGCAAATAGCGCTCGCCTTGTTGGCGCCCGCTATTGGAGGCTGCGGCGATACTCGCGGGGCGAAAGCCCGGTCGATTTCCGGAAAGCGGCCGAAAACGAGCTGGTCTCCGCGAATCCGACTGTCTGCGCAATCTGCGTAATCGACTGTGCCGGATCAGCCAACAATGCCTTGGCACGTTCAAGACGGCGCCCCACATGAAAGCGATGCGGCGATTGACCGAAGGATTGTTTGAACGCGCGGGCAAAGTGGTACGGACTTAGTTCAACCAATCCTGCAAGCGTCGATAGCCGCAAGTTGTCAACGAGGTTGGCTTCAACGAATTCGGCCACACGCTTCTGTTGCCAACCGCTTAACCCGCCGCGCGCCACGACCTGCTGCCCGGATCCGCCATTAAGCCTGACCAATTCGTGCGCCAGCACGACGCCGAGCGCTTCACCGTAGTGAGTCAGATGTCCACCGTCTTTGGCCTCGTCTCTCAGCTTGGCCACCAACCGCCAAAGCTCGCCGTCGAGAAAAAACAAGCGGGGACGGAATTCGATATCGACAAAATGCAGGTCCGGGTCGAGTAGCGGGCCAGTTGGATCGAGGTAGAAATACGTGACGCGTGTCAGCACCCGCGGCATCTGCCAGCCGTAAAGTTCATGACCCGCCGGCACGAACGTCAACTTCCCCGAGAGACTGTGCAAGGTCGATTTCGGTAAGCCTTCGACCGATGTTTCGCCGTCGTCACGCTCGGAACGTTCGCTGGCAATGAGCAAATGTTGTGATGATTTGAGTTGATAGTCGAACGGCGCCAGCTTCGTGGCGGCGAACACCTCGGCGCGAAGCCCCCGCCATTCGGCTATTTGACGTGTGATCAATTCGGGCGGCGAAAAACGAACTGACGGTTCTTTGTTTGCGTACGGACTAGACATGCGATCTCCTTCTCAGGATCGCCGTCCTTGGTTCCTCACCCGAATTGTTCTTGGGGTCGATTGGGATAGCCGCGGCGTTCAGGACGCGGGTGATATCGAACCGGAGGCGTTCTCGGCAAGTCACGCCTGTGTGAGGTTATGCAAAAGTAACAGGCATTCGATTAGCGCATGCGAGCATTGCATCAGCGATCACAATCTCCATCCGCAGCGTGAACGCGAAGACGAGTCAACGCCCGCGCTATCAACAACACCATCCCCGCGGTAGCGAGCTCACTGAAGTACTGGTTACCATTCTCAATAATGTGAACCGCATCACATTGGCTTTCGGCTGCGGAGGCCTAATGTGCGGCTCATGAGACTCAAATCCGCGATCAATCACTACTGCGAAGTGGTCGGCCGGGCTTCGGCAGTCATCGCGTTCGCCGGCATGGGGTCGCTTGTTTTGACAGCGATCGCGCTTGACGTTTTGCGCTGACTACGCCCCTCCATTCGAGCGATCAGGAACTATTTTCGCGACCCGGGTTTATTGGGCTAAGGGCGCGAAACGTTTCACGCGTAAGGGTTTGGCTATGCGACTGCGAAGGCGAGCCCTATCGGTCAGGCCCGAAGTGGCTTTGCCGTGGGGAGAAATTCTTTATCGAGCCAGTCTGATACTCGCGGCGTTCGTTCTTGTGTTTGCAATCTTCAACAGCCTCTACCAGATCAGTATCGGTCTTCCAATGATACCTCTCGCGCCGTTGGTCATTGCGGTCGCGATCTGGCTGGTCGGACTCTTCTGCCGCCAGGTATCGATGTGGTGAAGCCTGTTATTCCGCGGGGATGGGCGTTGCCGGCGCGGTTGGCGAAGTCGCTGCCTGCGACGGCAGCGACGGACCCTTGAGCGGCCTTTCTTCCATCGCGATCAGGAAGGCCATTCCGAAGGAAAGCACCAGTGCGCAAGTGAGAAATACAAAGCGGAACGCGTAGGCAAGTTCAGGCGCTGAAGCCGACCGTGCCAGCATTTCCACCGACATGCCGGCAACGCCGCCAAGCCCGCCGAGGACGATTGCACCCAGGACCGCGACAACGAGCGCCGAGAACAAGGAGCGGAAGAAATTGGCAGCACCGGTAGCGATGCCCATTTGCGAGCGGGCGACCGCGTTCTGCATGCAGACTGTGGAGACAGGGAACACCGTGCCCAGCCCCGCCCCGATCACCAGCAGCAACAGAAGCACAAGGGCCGTCGGCATCGACGCTGGCCAGATCGCGAGCGGCACAAGCGACAGAATCGAGATTGACAGCCCGACCAGCGGCACGCGCTTGTAGTGCACCATATGCGTCATCATTCGCCCCGTGATCGTGGAGAATGTGACGGTTGCCGCCATCAACGGAATGAGCGCGAGTCCCGACTGGCCAGCCGACAAATGCAGCACGACCTCAAAATAAAGCGGGACGAAGATGGTCATGCCGACCAGCGTGCCCATGTTGCAGGCGCCGGCCAGGGTCGCGCAACGCACGACCGGATTGCCGAGGACGGCGAGAGGCAGGAAGGGCTCGCGCGCAGTCACCAGCCGCCAGGCGAACAACCCCCACAGGACCGCGGAGGCCAACAGCAACAGGCCGATTTGCGTCGAGATCCATTCGAAGCGTCGCCCTCCCCAGGACAAGGCGAGGAGCAGCGCGATCGCCGCCGACATCATCAACAGCGCGCCAACGACGTCGAGGTTGCGCTTGCGCGGATGAAACGGCACGCGGCGCAGCACATTCGAGGTCATTCCCAGCGCGATGAGGCCGAGCGGCAAATTGATCCAGAAGATCAAAGACCAGTCGATATGCTCCGTCAGGAATCCGCCGAGCACCGGCCCTCCCACCGAGGAGGCCGCAAAAACGGCACCGATATAGCCCTGATAGCGGCCGCGCTCGCGCGGCGAGACGATGTCGGCGATGATGGTTTGCGCCAACGCCATTAACCCTCCGCCGCCAAGGCCCTGGAACGCACGCGCGAGCACCAGCGCAGTCATGCTGGGCGCCAGCGCGCAGGCCACCGACCCCGCCACGAAAATGCCGATCGCGCTGAGCATCAGAAGACGCCGGCCATAGATGTCGGCGAGCTTGCCATAGAGTGGCGTTACCGCCGTGCCCGTAAGCAGATACGCGGTCACGACCCAAGAGAGGTCATTGATATTGCCGAAATGCCGGCCGATGGTCGGCAGCGCCGTGGCGACAATGGTCTGATCCAGCGCCCCGAGGAACATCGCCAACATGATGCCCAGCACGATGGCCCTGATTTCCGGATGGGACAGTGCACGCAAGTCGGATGGCGACTCGGGCTTTGCCAGCCGCGCTCTGGCCTCCGCCTCTTTGGTCACGGAACGCGGCTTGAGTTTCGTCTTGGCAGAGGTCATGTCGCAGATCGGCAGAGGCTCAGCGGCCGGAAACCCGCTCAATGCCTTGCCAGGTCCCGTAATGCAAGACGTGGGAGCGCGGGGGTGCTATGTGCCGAGCACGGCATGAGCCGTTTTCAGCGATACACCTCGCGCCTATGCCCCACTGTCACAACCAGCACAATAAAGTGCTGATCCTCAATCGAGGCAACGATCCGATAGTCGCCGATGCTGTAGCGCCATAGGCCTTTGCGATCTCCAGTGAGTGCATGGCCTGAGCGGCGCGGATCACCCGAACCCGCAATGCATTGACGCAAAAACCGCAATATCAGCCGCTCGGCTTCCGAGCCAAGTTTTCGCAGGTCGCGCACAGCCGTACGGTCGAACTCGACTCGCCAGGACGTCATGGCCTAGCGCGCGGGACGCCTTTTCAGTTGTCGCTCAAGGCTCTCGAGGGTGACGCGAGAACCGCCGCGCGCCAGCCGGCGGCGGGCAAGATAGTAGTCCTCGATATCTTCGATCTGCCTTAAGATCGCCTCTCGAGCATAAAAGCTCTTTGTTCGTCCGGTTTTTTTGGCGAGCGCATTGAGGCGCTTTTCGATGGCCGGCGGTAAGCGCAGTGCGAGCATTGGCAAACTCCAATTGCTATACATGTATAGCAATTGGCTAATTGCAAGCAAGCACCGAGGGAACGGACTTGATGCGTCGGTTACGACAATACTTGATCGCCTTTGGGCTCATATTGATGGCAATGCCGGCAAGCGCCCGCGACATGCTGCCGCCGGGCTTTGTCTATCTGCACGATATCGACCCCACCATCATACAGGACATGCGCTACGCAACGACCGACAATTTCACCGGCCACCCCCTGCCCGGCTATGGCGCCGGCGAATGCGTGTTGCGCCGCGAGGCGGCCGAGGCACTCAAGCGTGTGCAGGCCGACCTCGCGCAGGAGAACCTCAGCCTGAAAGTTTATGACTGCTATCGTCCGACCCGTGCGGTGCGTGCCATGGAAGCCTGGGCGCATGACGGCTATGACAGTGAGACAACACGTCGTTTTTATCCGGCGCTGCACAAGCGCAATCTATTCGCGCTTGGCTACATTGCCTCGCAATCGAAGCACTCGACCGGTACCACGGTCGATCTCACGCTGGTCAAACTGCCGGCTGCCAATGTCTCGCGCTTCGACCCGACGGTGCGCTACGGGCCCTGCACCGGCCCCGCTGCCAAACGCGCCCCTGACAACAGTATCGACATGGGCAGCGGCTTCGACTGCTTCGATACCCGGAGCTACAGCATGAGCACGTCGGTTACTCCGGAGCAGCGGCATTGGCGCTCTGTCCTGAACGCGGCGATGCGGCGCCATGGCTTTGCAAACTACTTTCGCGAGTGGTGGCACTATTCATACACAGGCGCGTCCGAGCCGCGTGCCTATGATTTCGCAATTGGACCAAGAGTAAGATGAGCGACGGGCGCAAGCTTAGGCTTGAAGCGCAATAGACGGGTAATCATTCCAGGTTCGGTCCTTGAACAACCGGCCGGCTTTCTTTTTTCGCTTTCCCCCCCACTGCTTGAAGAAAAAAGCGACACCCTGCTCATTGCAGGCCGCGTGCAATTGTTCGACCCAGCTTGCTTCCATGGCCCGCGCGTTGGGGCCACTCTCCCCACCAACGATCGCCCAATGAATGCCAGATAGATCCGGCGAATAGATTGGCCCAAGGAGAGGTTCGAACGAGATAAAACGAACGCGTGCCGGTACACGGCGTAATACGGCGATGCGGTCAAGATAATTTTCGCTCTCCACCGAGGTCCCGAGCCAGACGTTCGGCAACACGGCAAACTCTGGTTTGGACAGCAGCGTCAACATGCGTTCAGGGCGCTTAGTCAATACCTGAAACGAATGCCAGTGCGCACGTTCCATGACACGCCAGACTTCGTGCACGAAAGCTTCGTCGGCTTTGTCCTGAAACAGGTCCGACATCGAATTTACAAAAATGCGCTGCGGCCTTTTCCAATCAAGCGGTGCACTGAGTGCTGCTGCGTCGGTATTAACACGCCCAGTCCAGACGTGCCGTCGACCCGACTTACGCGTCGTGCCCGCGTATTTCTTCATACCCATGGCCTGCAAGCGTGCCGCCATGCGCATGGCATAGCAATTCGTGCAACCCGGTGAGAGCACAGAGCACCCCGCGATCGGGTTCCAAGTCGCTTCGGTCCATTCGATATCGGATGCGGCCATTTTGGATCATACCTTGGTTGCCCAGCCCGCAAGACGGCCAGCAAGCTCTTTTACTTTCGGCGACCTACTCGCGCTGGCAAAACATAACAGATACATCGTCTGATCTTTGCTGTTTGTTAAGCGAACACATGCGCTTGAGACAATCGGAAAGATTGTTCGAAGCCGGTTGAGGTAAAATTTTTCAAGTTTCGAAGGATCGGCGTCCTTGACCACCCTGCTGCGTGTCCCGCCGAAAAGATCGGCTTCCGCTTCGTTGCGATAGAAGGCCTCGCGCCAGTCCGCCGTACCTAAACTTCGATCCAGTGTGTTTTGCCATTCTTGGCGAATCTTGCCTGACTTCGTTAACAAACGATTCAAGCCCATCCCCGATGGAAACAAGATCCAGACATCAAGTGCACCGGTGCGCGCGATGGCGATGAGAGTATCCCATGTGACCTGCAGACCATAAGGGTCGAGAAAAACCACACCACGCGCGGTACGCCAATCGATCGCTTTGCATAATTCCTTGATCGCATCGTTCGCATCAGCATTTCTGATTTCGATGTTGCGATTCGCGTACTCTGATTTGAGTGAGGCAAGTTGGCTCGCTCGGCGGGTCGCTCGTTCGATAAGCACGTAACGGTGAAATGGTGGTTTTACTTCAAGGGCAATACGGGCCGATCCCTTCGCCACAGCATCGAATTCAGGGAGGTCGAGAAAAGGCGTCGCGGCACGCATTTTTTGAACGCGATCACCGGTGCCAGCGAACGCATCAACGTATATACGTTGAAATGTCTGATTCTTTAGCGCGCGGGCGTAGATTTCCAAATAACGGCGAACGACCGAAAGCTTACGCTCGGTCCAGGCGCCACCAAAGGCATGTGCCATCCCTACCACCCATGTTTGCTATTTGTTGCAATAACACGGAATGGTTGAATCGGCGAATTAGGATTTTTTCGAGCGCTTCGCTCCTTTTGGCCACTTCCCCGGCCAGCTGACGATATAATCAACAAGTTTTTCGTCGGGGACGTCGATTTCGCTTGCAGCAACGCGCCCGCGCACCGACACGCCGGCGCGATGCACCGTCTCAGGATTGCCGGATACCAAAGGGTGCCACCAGGCGAGATCCTTGCCTTCCGCGACCAGGCGGTAGGCGCAGGTCGGCGGCAGCCACTTCAATCGCCGGACATTGCGCGGGGTGAGTCGCACGCAATCTCTCACCTTGGCCTGGCGGTGCGCGTAGTCACGGCAGCGGCATTTTTCGCAATCGAAGAGCTTGCAGCTCACGTCCGTGAACAGGGTCTCGTTCGTGTCTTCATCAATGAGCTTGTTCAGGCAGCAGCGGCCGCAGCCGTCGCAGAGGCTTTCCCACTCGGTCTGGGTCATTTCCGACATGGCCTTGCGGCGCCAAAACGGAGCATGTGGATCCGACATCGGGAACTCTTGATCAGCCAAAGGTCGATTTCTGCAAACTACAGGTGTGGATGGCTGGGGCAAGCCCGGCATCGAGGTACCTGTGCGCGATTTTCGGCCATTTTTCACCGTAATTTTTGTTCACCTTGGTTGCAGCCATCGGAACCCTGGCATTGGCTGAGGGTTGGCCGATGGGCTAAAGTTCGCGGCGCCGGCCTCCCGCCGGCATTCAAATTCATGAGCGGCTGAGGTTTGCGCAACCTTCTACCCGAGGACTGGAAAGCGAGGATCCAGCGGCTTTTGCTCGGGCTGGACGCGTGGGTTGATTTTAGCGTGTACCGCAGCGCTTCCGGCGCGCGTGAGAGCTACGAGCGCTTTTCCACCTTCATGGATCGGTTCCACGTCTCCGGCTGGCGCCGCTGGCTCAATGAGCTCGCGTCGGAAGGCGCCACGCTCGGGGCTGTCGGCTGTGTTGCGATGCTGGCTTTGGCGATCCCGGCCTTCCGCGAGACCTCCGACGACGACTGGCTGAAAAAGTCCGAGCTCGCGGTCACCTTCCTTGACCGCTACGGCAACGAGGTCGGCTCACGCGGCATCAGACACAATGACGCGATTCCGCTCGACCAGTTTCCCGACCATTTGATCAAGGCAGTCCTGTCGACCGAGGATCGGCGCTTCTATGAGCACTTTGGTATCGATCTGCCGGGCACCGCGCGCGCCTTGGTCGCGAACACCAGAGCCGGCGGCGTCGTTCAGGGTGGCTCCTCGATCACCCAGCAGCTCGCCAAGAACCTGTTTCTGAGCAACGAGCGCACGATTGAGCGTAAGGTCAAGGAAGCGTTCCTCGCCATGTGGCTGGAGGCACGGCTGACCAAGAACGAGATCCTCAAGCTTTACCTCGACCGCGCCTACATGGGCGGCGGCGCCTTCGGCGTCGATGCGGCGGCACAATATTACTTCAACAAATCCGCCCGAGACGTGAACCTCGCAGAGGCGGCGATGCTCGCCGGCTTGTTCAAGGCGCCGACCAAGTTTGCACCGCATATCAACCTGCCTGCTGCGCGCGCCCGCGCAAACGTCGTGCTCGACAACCTGGTCGAAGCCAACATGATGAGCGAAGGCCAGGTGTTCGGCGCACGCCGCCATCCGGCAACGCCCGTTGACCGTCGTGACGACAAAGCACCCAACTACTACCTCGACTGGGCGTTCGACGAGATGAAGAAGCTGGTCGACACCTTCCCCAAATCAATGACGGAACGGGTGTTCGTCGTACGCACCGCGCTGGATACGAGCCTGCAGAACAACGCCGACGCGTCGATCGAAAGCGCATTGCGCCAATACGGCCAGGAATATCATGCGAAACAGTCCGCGGCGGTGCTGATGGATGTCGATGGTGCCGTGCGTGCCATGGTCGGCGGGCGTGACTACGGCGCCAGCCAATTCAATCGCGCGACCGACGCGATGCGCCAGCCCGGATCGTCGTTCAAGCCTTACGTCTATGCCACGGCGCTCATGAACGGCATGAAGCCGACCTCGATCGTGGTGGACGGACCTGTCTGCATCGGCAACTGGTGCCCGCACAATTACGGTCATGGCTACAGCGGATCGATGCAACTGATCCAGGCGCTCACGCATTCGATCAATACAGTTGCGGTGAAGCTGTCGATCGCGGTCGGCGGCGGCAACGCCAAGATCGGGCGCGCCAAGATCGTCAAGCTCGCGCATGACATGGGCGTCCGCACTCCCCTGCCTGATACGCCGTCGCTGCCGATCGGCGCCGACGAAGTGACCGTGCTCGATCATACAGGCGCCTACGCCACCTTCCCGAACATGGGCAAAGCGGTGACCCCGCATGCCATCCTCGAAGTACGCACCGGCACCGGTGACCTGGTTTGGCGTTTCGACCGTGACGGGCCGAAGCCACGCCAGGTGATGCCGCCCGGCGTTGCCGCCGACATGATCAAGATGATGAACAGCGTGGTCGAAAACGGCACCGGCAAGCGTGCACGGCTCGACGGCGTCACTTCCGCCGGCAAGACGGGCACGACGAATGCCTACCGTGATGCATGGTTCATGGGTTACACGGGAAATTTCGTGTGCGGCGTCTGGTTCGGCAATGATGATTACCAAGTGACCAACCGCATGACGGGCGGCTCGCTTCCGGCGATGACATGGCACAACATCATGGCCTATGCCCATCAGGGGATCGAGGTGAAACAGCTTCCTGGCATCCCGGTGCCGCACGAGCGACAGCAGCCGTCAGTCGCCGAGGTCAAAACGAAATCAAACGAGCCCGCGCCGCCGCCGCGGCCGGCTTTGCTGACCAAGCGCGGGGCTGATGCACTCGTGCGCGTCGAACGCTTGATGGATGATGCGAATCGCGCCCTTGGTCCGGTTCGGCCAACCGTATCATCCGCCAAAGACAAGCAAGCCGCGGCATCGCCACCCGAAACGGCCGACGCGCTGGCATCAACGCTGGAAGGACGGGCCTTCGGCAATCACAACTGATTTGGCCATTCCCCGGCGGCCGTCGTATTCTCCAGAGCTCAGTTCATCATTTCCGGAACCGTTCGTGCGGCTAATTTTTGGAACGCTGTTTGGTCTCGCCGTCGCCGCTGCTGTCGGCCTCGGGCTGACCCACTATGCGCTCACACACGGCATGGCCTTCGGCGGCCTGACAATCGAGGGGTGGACCGCCTGGCCGAAAAGCGGGACCACCGACGCCGATCCATACGTGCGTGCATCCATCGCGCGGAGCGGCCGGCTGCCGACCGCACTTGGCGACGGCGTATCCTTCACGGTTGATTCCGATGACGACGGCAAGATTCTCGATGGGCGTTGCGAAGTCGTTGTGTCGGGCGTCACGCCGCCGGCCCGCTTCTGGACCGTGACACTTTACAATCCGGACGGCGGGTTGGTCGCAAATTCGACCAATCGATACGGTTTTACCAGCCAGGAAATCGTGCGTCATTCGGACGGCAGCTTCGAGATCGTCGTGGCGCCTCGTGCCAATCCAGGCAATTGGCTGCCGACCGGCGGTGTCGAGCGCTATGAACTTGTGTTGCGGCTCTATGACACCGCAGTGGGCGTTTCGACCAAGGCCGGTCGCGAGGTGCCGATGCCGGACGTCACGACAAGGAGTTGCCCGTGATCCGTTGGCTGCTCCTGATTCTCGGCGGCGTATTGCTTGGCGGCATCGTGCACCTTGCAACCGTCATCATCCTGCCACGCACAGCGACGCAGGATGCCTACGCACGGTTGAGCCCAATCGTGCCGGTGAACACCGCCGTCAGCCTGCCCGCCCCGACGCCCGAGAAAGCAGTCATGCCTTTCATGGATCCGGCGTTTGCGAGTGCAGTCTGCCGCTACGATCTTTCGCAAGGACCCTTAAAGCTCACTGTGCCGGTAAGCCCCGCCTATACGTCGGTGTCCTTTTATACGCGCAATGATGTCGCCTATTACGCGATCAATGACCGCGCTGCCGGCCGCCGGGTCATCGAGCTCGATTTGATGACAACCGCGCAGCACGATCAGGTGCCTGAGGACGAAGAGATCACGGCTGCGGATCGGCTGATCGTGGAATCTCCGACGCCCACCGGGCTTATCGCCATTCGGGCAATGGCGCCGGAGCCAGGTCTGATGAAGGCCGCGCAAGCTGCCATTGGCGCGGCACGGTGCGGCACGGCACAGCCAGAGCCAGCACCGGCACCGGTACCGCCCGCACGGCCGCGCCGCTAACAAGGGCCCCGACGTGTCTAGTTCGTTGATAAAATCGCTGCTGGTGCAGCCACCGGGCATAGCGATCACAGCGAGCAGCAATACTGATCGCCGAAACGTGCTTTCGTTTCAACGACGGCAGCAAATAGTTCATCGAAGTCGTTGGTGTTTAGCGTACCGCGCGGCGGCGCCGGCGGCGCCCTGCATTGTTGCCGGTATTGGGTTCAAGTCCGTTCGACCCGTCCGGACCTCGCTCGATGCGGATCACCGGCAGGATTATGACGGTCGCAGGCTCGGTGCTGGCGTCGACATATCTGCCCCGCGGGATTACGCCGTCGGGAAATCGAATGACCTCACCCATTGCAGTTCCCCCTGCCGCCCGGCTGCGTGCCTCCTCGAGGCCGCCGGTTCGGCGCCTTCCCACAATTAAAGGACTTGCAAGGTTAACGCTCCGCTAACGCCGCCCGATTAATCTGTGCCATCCCGATCCTGCACCGGCGTAGCGTTAGTCCGTATGAAGCTCTCCGCGTCCAATCCACTCGACAGCCTGGTCGATCTGGCGTGCAGGGATGGCGTCGACATTCGACCCACCTTGCTGCGCGTGCTGACAGATCTTTACGTCCAAAAGCCGATCCACGACCTCGACGAGGAAACTCAGTTCGTCGAATTGGCGCTGGGCTTGATAGATGCAGTCGACGCACCGACCCGCGCTGCGGTGGCGGCCCGCCTGTCGGTCTATCCGGCCGCCCCTGTCGCCGTTCTGCGCAGGCTTGCTGCAGTTCCCTCCTCCGCGACCAGGGCCAGCGAAGAAGCCGAGAAAAATGACCTGATCGAGATCTTCTTCTCCGCCCGCCCGGACGAACGCAGGCTGATCCTGGTCTATCTCGATGTCGGATTGGATGTCACGACGCTGCGCGCTATGCCCGTCGCCGGCGAACTGGTGCGGCGGCTGGAAAACGCCGCACTCAAGCGCAACCAAGGCGAATTTATCCGGGTTCTGGAGCGGGCACTTGGCGTAAGCCGCCAACTGGCCGAACGGGTGGCGCGCGATAACTCCGGCGAGCCAATCGTGGTCGCAGCCAAGGCTCTCGGTATAAGGCTCGAAAGTCTGCAGCGAATCCTGCTTTTCTTGAACCCGGTCATCGGACAATCGGCCCAACGCCTCTACGAGCTCTCGCGCTTGTTTGACGAGATCAATCCGGCCGCCGCCGAACACATGTTGGGTATTTGGCGAATGACGGCACCGCGTCATCCGGTGTACGACCCGGTCTACTGGAACGACGAAAGGCCGTCTGCACGCCCTACCGCAAGACCGGCAGCAAGCCGCGTAACCTCACGCGAAGAACGCTCGGCCCGGTCCAGAAGTAGCGAACACTAGCGCAAGATTCGCAATCCGCTCATTCCTTCCGTCATTCCGGGACGACCCTTCCGTCATTCCGGGACGGCGCTTCAGCGCCGGACCCGGAATCCAGAAATAAACTCCGGCCGGACATCTGGATTCCGGGTTCGCTCGCTTGCGCTCCCGCCCCGGAATGACGGGAGAGAATGTCCCAGCGGGAATCCAGGAATACAAATTCGAGCCCATTGATGAAGAACGCCCTGGATCCCCGCTTTCGCGGGGACGAACGGAGAAAAAAAGAGCACCGCTTTCGCGGGGACGAGCGGAATAAATTTCCACCCGCTCCCCAACACACCGCTCATTCCCGCGCAAGCGGGAATCCAGGAATACAAAATTCGAGCCCGTTGATGAAGAACGCCCTGGATCCCCGCTTTCGCGGGGACGAACGGAGAAAAA
>Ga0066388_100000355_pt1 | contig 20882 bp, 19 predicted proteins | sample PanSoiMetaGPlot6_FD_64539 | JGI IMG/M metagenome (GOLD analysis project Ga0066388, IMG submission 64539) | Tropical forest soil microbial communities from Panama analyzed to predict greenhouse gas emissions - Panama Soil - Plot 6 (Hybrid Assembly) | ecosystem: Environmental > Terrestrial >...
CCACCTGTGTATCGCGACGTCGAAACCAAATACATTTTCGGCTTCACGGAAGGGTCTGGCATCGGCCTTGAAGGCGAAAAAGAAGTTTCGTTGGAGAGCGTCGCACGATTTGGAAAGGCCGACGGACGCTACTGGGCGAGCGAGACCAAGCTCGAGTACGAATTCACACCGAACCAATACGTGCAATTTGAGCTCGGGCCGCTCGTTTCGACGCACAACATCAAGAACGTGACCGATCTGGATGATCGTAAGCAAGTCGCATTCGGCGGGTTCTTCGGTGAGATCCGCTACCTGTTGCTCGATCGCAGCGCCTCGTCGCCCCTTGCGATCACGCTGTCGGCTGAGCCGGAATGGCGGCGGGCCGATGAAACCAGCGGCCAGCGTGTCACGAACTTCGAGCTGGAGCTCAAGGTCAACGCCGACCTCGAGCTGATCCAGAATCGGCTCTACCTTGGATCCAACCTGCTTTACGAACCGGAGGCTACGCACGATCCGGATCATATTGGGGCGGGCTGGGAAAAGGAATCAATCGGCGGCATTTCCGCCGCGATATCCTACCGCGTGATGCCTTCCATTTTTTTGGGTGCGGAAGCCTGGTACCTGCGCCACTACGACGGGATGTGGTTCAACAACTTCACCGGGGACGCAATCTTTGTCGGCCCGACGCTTTACGTGCAACTCAATCGCAAGGCCTTCATGACAGCAGCCTGGAATACGCAGGTCAGAGGTCGCGATGTCGACATTCCCGGCTCGACGCTGAATCTTTCCGAATTTTCACGTCAGCGCGGCAAACTGAAATTGGCAGTCGAATTCTAGTCGGGGGATGCCCATGTCCGGAAAAATTGCAAAGATTGCTCTTGTCGCTCTTGTCTTTGCCGCGGCCGCGTTTCCGGCACACGCGCAACAGGCGGCAAGCGTAAGCATTACCGTGAAAAATCACCGGTTTCAGCCCGCCGAAATCCATGCCCCTGCCAAGGTGCCGATTGAGCTGCATATAAAGAACCTCGATCCGGCCCCAATGGAATTCGAAAGCGTGAGTTTGCGCGTAGAGAAAGTCGTGACCGGAAACGGTGAAGGAATTATCCGGCTGCGGCCATTGGCGCCCGGCCGCTACAACTTCTTTGACGATTTTCACCAGGAAACCACTGGCGTTCTTGTCGTTCGTTGACGACGGAGCGGTACTGCGCCAGGTGACATGCTAGTGCAAGCGGGGACAAAATAGTGCTAGGCCGATCCAGACAGTTGGATCTTGGCCATGAACGACGATATTCCCTTCGACAAGAACCTCGAACTTGCACCCGACGCGGTGGACGAACCAATACCCGGCGTGCGCCGAATCATGGCCAACAATCCGGGACCGTTCACGTTCAAAGGTACCCTCAGTTATATCGTCGGCCGCGGCAAGGTTGCGATCGTCGACCCAGGTCCTGACGAGCCCGCGCATATCGGCGCATTGCTTGACGCCGTGCGGAACGAAACGGTGACGCATATTTTCGTCACGCACACCCACCGTGATCATTCGCCTGCCGTGGCGGCAATCAAGGCAGCGACCGGCGCCACGGTTTATGCGGAAGGCCCGCACCGCGCGGCGCGGCCGCTGCACATTGGCGAGCACAACCCACTCGATGCCAGCGCCGACCGCGACTTTAGGCCTGATGTCGCGCTCAAGGACGGGGAGCTTGTGACCGGCGACGGGTGGGCGATCGAGTCAGTAACGACGCCGGGCCATACCGCAAATCACATGGCGTATGCCCTCAAGGGACAAAATGCGCTATTTGCAGGTGATCACGTCATGGCTTGGGCAACCTCCATCGTGGCGCCGCCGGATGGCGCCATGAGCGACTACATGGACTCCTTGGCGAAACTCGCGCGGCGCAAGGAAGTCATCTACTTCCCGGGGCACGGGCCAGCCATCGCCGATGCGCCCCGTTTCGTTAACTACTACATCCTTCACCGCAAAGCGCGCGAAGCTTCGATTCTACATCGCCTTTCGAAAGGCGCGACCGACATCCCAAATATCGTGCGCGCGATTTATATCGGCATCGATCCGCGCCTGACCGGCGCCGCCGGCCTTTCGGTCCTGGCTCATATGGAGGATCTGGTCTCTCGCGGCCTGGTCGCAACCGACGGACAGCCTGCGATCGATGGGATCTATCGCTTAGCCGGTTGACCTTTTTTGTCCGGCTGGCCTTTTTTCGCCGGCAATGCCTTTTTCTCCTGCACGGACCGTGGCTCGGGCGCCGAGCTCACGGTATCGTCGATATCTTCGAGCAGACTGCGGATGCGCCGGGCGTTGGCGCCGAGGTCGTGATCCCCGAACCGAGAGGCAGAGCGCATATCGACACGGGTGCCCTGGCCCAGCGGGGCGATCCGGATTACGACGTCATCACGAAAGCCCATGATCGGTGTCCGTGCCACAGCCTCGATGACGCCGTCGCGGCGCGGGAGTGACGGAGCGCGGGCATCTCCGATGTACCACTTGCGCTTGGTCACCAGCGCAAGCGCGGCGTCGTAAGCAATTTTCGTCGGCACGTCGAGCTCAAGCGGCGCAATATCGGGATAGGCCTTGTGCTGGAGCGCGGCCACAGCGTCGCCGGGATAGTCGGTGCGCCCGCGCGGCCGCAGCCGCGCCAGCACTTCAAAGCGGGGGGGATTGGTCGTATCGGTGGTGATGTCGGAAATCGCCGGCAGCCTCAAGGCGCGCGTGCCAAGATAGGCAGGGTAGGCGAGCAAAGCCAGACCAAGAAATAGGCCAAGGAGGGCGCGTCCCAGGCCGGGAAGTCCTTGCCGCCAAATCACCACGAAAGCAGCGAAGGCAAGGAATATCGCGAGGCCCGCAAAAACCAGCGAGGCGGCAAACGTGGCGAGGGCCGGCACAATCTCGAGCAGGCCTGATCGGACGATGATGATCGAAAGGGCGGCGACGACAAAAGCGAACAACCCCAGCCGGGACGACCAGACGGCGATCCTTGACATTGGCTCTTCATGCAGTGAGCGTCGCGCCATTCTTAAGATCCTGTGCAAATGCCCTTGAGCGCCGCCCATTCGCTTGCGTCGAGAAAGGGCTTGGGGGCCGTGGCGGCGGCCCCTTTATTGATCGCGGTTACGCGCGCCTTCGTGTCCGGATGGTCCATAAGAATCGTCATGCCAGGCTCGGTAGCGCCGCCGATCTTGTCTAGGATGCGAGCCAGTCCGCGGGCATCACCGCCGGCCTTGTTCATAAGATCTGTACCATAGGCATCAGCCGCGGTTTCCGCCTCGCGTGTATAGGATGACTGTAGTACGGATCTCGCCGCGAAAACGACTGCGCCGCCACCCACGAAATCGCCAAGCAACATGCCAAACAAGAGCGATAGTCCTCCCCCCTCCAGCACCGCTCTCGTGCCGTCGCGGTGGGCGACATGGCCGATTTCATGTGCGATCACGCCCGCGACCTCGTCCGCGTCATCGGCTTTGGCGATCAAGCCCCTGAATACATAAACCTGTCCGCCCGGCAACGCCAAGGCGTTGGCTTCGTCCCGTTGCACCACATTGGTGCGCAGCGGCACCGGTAACGCAGCAGCCTCCTCGAGACGCCGCATCAATTTCTCAAGCGCGGCGCGACCCGGAATCTCCGCTGTGGTTATTCCACAGTCAAATGCGGCCCCCGCATTGCGGCTGTCGAGCATGGCGCGTACCTGCATGTTGACCGCATTTCCCAGTTTAAGTTCGATGGTCGCAGGCAACAGCGGTGCCAGGCGTGCCGCAATGGCTGGGACACCAAACCACGCGACCAGCAGAAGTGACGCTGTGGCTCCCAGAATCCAGACGACAATGCGCATGCGCTCGCGGCGCTGCGCGACGCCGGTACGGTCAACATGCGTCGCGCGCGCATCGATTTCGGCCGCAAGGGTCGGATCCCGAATTTCCAGACGCTCGAGTGCCGCGCTGCCTCGCCGCCCCAGGCGAAGAATGCCGTCAGGGGCGGCGAGTTCCTCAATATCTTCATAGGGCCATTGGGTACAGGACTGGCCGTCGGGGCTGGAAATCTGCAGGCTTGCCGGGCCGAGTTCCACCACGACGTCACGACGCGCGCTGGTCAACCCATCAAAATAAATGCCCGCGCCTGAATTCGTCGATTCGTTTGCGCGGGGCATCAATAACTTCCTACATTCAACGCATCGGCGAGGCCCTCGCCGAGCGCGGAGCTCGGCCTGCCGTTGGCCTTAACTGTGTCGAGCGCCGAAAGGCCCGACAGTTGCAGTGACTCCGTGCCCAGCCGCCAGAGGGACAGCTGGACAGTTGCGCGGTAGATCGTTGAAAATCCAAGCGCGGTGACGACGTAGCCGGCCAGCAGTGCGAGAGTCGTGACGATTTGGCCAGCGGTGTCGAGTTTCTCGATGCTGAGTGTAGCGCCCATCACCAGCAACACGAAAGCTCCGACCAATCCCATCGCTGTACTGAACAGGACTGCATAGCCGACGAACCTGGCATAGGCGCCATACACATGACGCGTACGCAACACGGAGCGTGCCTTGATATCGCCAAAGCGCAGCCCGGAAGACCACCAGCGCAGGACCAACGCCTGGAATGCCGGATAAAGCAGGGCAGCCAGGGCAATGCTGGCCCCGGCCATGAGCATCGCAAAAACAATGGCAGCGCCAAGGCCCGGGTTGCTTCCTTCAACCTTGCTCATGACCTCGTCGCCACCTTGGGCAACCGCGTCGACGAGAGCTTTCCAGTCCAACCCGAGGAAGCCGCGAAAAGCGAGAAAAAGCGGTGCGGTCAGCAAGGCCCACATTGGCAGGCCGCGAAGAAACAGTGCGAACCCGGACGCCTCAAAGCCTCCACCAAGATCGCCATAGAAGGTATTGCGCATCTTATAGCGTTCGAGGCTTGCAAGCTGGAATGGATAGGCAAGACCCAAGCTTAGAACGGTTGCAATCCACCACAGTGTTGCGCGAAAGGCGAACTCCCAGGCCGAGCCTTCCTGATGAAAACGCAATCCTCGATACACGGTGCGCGTAAGCCGATAACGGCGCGCGCGGTAGATCGCATATTGACCGAGCACGCCAAGAGCGGCGAAGGCAAGGACGCCGGACAGTTTCCCGAGAAGACCGAGATCGAGCGCCGCCAGAAAAAATCCTGCATAGATGGGGATGAGAATGGCAATGGCCACCAGGAAACCGAGCAAGAGCTCAAGCGCGGTGCCGGTATATTCGAGCGCCTCGCCCCCAATTTGCGTATTCGACCAGAGGAAGCGGCGCACATCCGTCGCCAGCCAAAACCGGTAGATTCCGAGGGTAAGCATCAGAAGGACGGCGCCCCTAATAAGCAGGTGCCAATAGAAACGGCGCTGCCCGAGGAATCGCACGTCGCCGATCGTCGCGATTCCGCCTGCCTCGAGGCTGGTCATGATCAGCAGGGATAATGGCAGTCGGGAACGCAGGCAATGTCGTTCGGGAAAGGAACAATACCTGCAGGCACAATTGCGGCTAAGCGATCAACTGAGCTGAGCTGGTCGAGGCGTCCAGGCGCGCCCGGATGGCGTCGGCGGTCATTGGGAAACCGAAGAAATGACCCTGTCCTTCATGGCAACCATGGGCCTTTACCTGCCGCATCTGCTCTTCCGTCTCGATCCCCTCGGCCACCACGGTCTTGTCGAGGCTGGCACCGAGGCCCGCAACCGCACCGATGATCGCCTGAGCGTCGCGCTCTTCGCCGAGGCCGGCAATGAACGACTGGTCGATTTTGATCTTCTGGAAGGGAAACTTGCGCAGGTAGTTGAGCGACGAGTACCCCGTACCAAAGTCGTCGAGCGACATGCCGACCCCGAGGTTCTTGAGCTGCTCCATGACAGCAAACGTTCCGTCGCTATCCTCGAGCAGCAGGCGCTCCGTGACCTCCAATTCCAGCCGTTGTGCCGGAAGCCCTGACTTCGCCAATGCCGACACAACCTGCAATGCAAGGCTGCGATCGCGGAATTGGACAGGCGAAAGATTGACGGCGACCTTGACGTTCTTCGGCCACTTTGCCGCTTCAACGCAGGCGCGCTGCAGTACCCACTCGCCGAGTGCGACAATCAGGCCGGTTTCCTCGGCGATCGGGATGAACACTGACGGTGGGACCATTCCGCGCCTCGTATGGTCCCAGCGCAGCAATGCTTCGCACGTTGTAACCCGCCCGCTGCGCAGATCGACCAGCGGCTGGAAGTAGAGCTGGAATTGCTCGGCGGTCAGCGCTTCGCGCAGATCGAGCTCGAGCGCCCGGCGCTCCTGCGCCGCTTCCTCCATTTCCAGCGCGAAGAAACGATGGTCGCCGCCGCCGCTGTTTTTGGCCGCATAGAGCGCCATGTCGGCCTTCTTTAAAAGTTGATCCGCGTCGACGCCGTCCATGGGCGCCATGGCGATGCCGATCGAGGCGCCGATGTCGATCCGGTGCCCGTCGATGTCGAACGGATCCTTGAGTGTCCGCGCCAGGCGCTCGGCCAACCACTTCGCCTCCTGATAACGCTCGGTGCCGGTTTGCAAAACGACGAATTCGTCGCCGCCAAAGCGCGTGATCATGTCACCGGGGCGGATAACGGTCTTGAGTCGCAAGGCAACTTCCTTGAGCAGCTTGTCGCCGATCGGGTGGCCGAGCGTGTCATTGATGGTCTTGAACCGGTCGAGGTCGATCAGGTGGATGGCGACGTGATTTTTGCGCTTGTGCAATGCAGCAAGCATCCCGTTGATGCACTCGCGGAAATGGTTCCGATTGGCGAGGCCGGTGAGGTCGTCGTACTTGGCGAGATGCGTGATGCGCGCTTGCGCGCGCTTGCTTTCGGTTACGTCCTCAAGGATGACGACCGAGCCGCCACCTGACATCATACGGCGCGAAACGGCGATGGTGCGATCTCCGTCGGGCGAGGTCTGGACCTGGTCAAAACGGTCCTGCTGAAGCCCCTGCGCCAGGTCGTTGAAGACCTTCTTGACGCTTCTGGTCCGATGGTTACCGGCGCGGATGCTGTGGCGGATCAGGTGGGCCGCCGGCATCCCCACGCGAACAGGCATTTCCTTGAGGTGAAGCAGCTCGAGGAACCGCTCATTCCAGACCTGGAGACGATTTTGCTCGTCAAGCATGCACAGGCCGTGCGACATGTTATTGAGCGCGCTGTCGAAGCGGTTCGCCTGCTGCTCGAAGCGCGCAGCGAGCGCGGCTTCCTTGCGGGTCATCGTCAACGCTTGAATGATGATGTCACGAATGCTCATCGTGATCTCGACCATCCCGTAGACAAATAGCAGCACCACGACGCCCATCGCGACGTGCACCCAGTCGGGATAGAGGAGCAGGGCGAGGGCCATTGGCAACGTGCAAAGTGTGAGCTGTCCGACCGCGATGAAGGGACGGCTGGCATTGCGGCCGGAAATTGCTGCCGCGTATCCCGCGGTGGTTGTCGTGACCGCCATCTGGAGCGATGCGTCGGCCGTGCGCGTAATCGCCATCCAGCACAGCAGCCCAAGCACTGCGGAGAATCCCCACGCGCCGTATTCGTAGACGTGCTCCCAGAACCTTGTGGCGCCGATCTTGTCCGCCTCCTTAGATCGCTTGTAGAGCAGCGCAGAGGCGACGCGCAGCATCCCGACGGCAAGGATCGCCACAGAATTGGCCATGATCCATTGGTCGCCGACGCGCAACGCTACGGCGGCGCCAACAATCGAGCAGGCGACGGCGCCAACGATAAGCGACGCAATCGGCGCAAACAGCGACTCGATCAGCGCGGCGCGTATCTCTTTTGGCAGCTCCCGGTCCGTCTTGCGGGTCTGGAGCAATTTCCTGATTAACATGCGACCTACGAGGCTATCTCGAAGGCTGGAATCGTACCGGCGATTATTCAATGCGATGCAAATTGCTTGGTGAATCGGCAACCAAGATGAATCGAGCGGAATCGGTCGAATGACGATTTCAATCAAATTGAATCGATCTGAGCGCTTCGGAAGCTGCGCGCGGCCGAGCACTCGCAGGGGGCGCTCTCATGGCTTTCCAGCCGGACCGTTTGGAAATGTGGTGCGCAGTGTGGAGAACGGGGCGGAGTGCTTCTTGCAATCGTAGTTAACGCGCGTTTCGTAAGGAAAATCCGCGCAAAAAAGTTTGTAGGTGAGCCGCTCGACTGCCTTGAGCGCCGCCAATACAGCTCTGTACGATTGTCTTTTCGCAACCTTCTGTTAGGGTAAAAAAACCGTTAATTGGTACGCGTAAATGTCGATGTATGCCGTTTCGGATGCACATTCCTTGGTGCGGGCTGACGCGGCAAGTCTGACACCGGCCAAATTTCCGCTCGATCCTCGACTAATCGATCTGAAGAAGAATGCCGCCGCGCGCAAACTGTTCGCGCTGGAGCAGCTGGAAGTCTCCTGGGACGATCCGACGGGCACGCTGTGGACCTTCATGCGGCCACGGGGTCGGCCCAGCTACAACCTCGACTTTCTTGAGGATTTTCATGCGTGGCAGCGCGGTATCGTTGCCGCCTTCGAGAACCGTCCGCATGACTTGCGGTTTCTGCTGCTCGGGTCACGCACGCCCGGAGTGTTCAACCTTGGTGGCGATCTTGATCATTTCTCGGCAAAGATACGAGCGCGCGACCGGCAGGCGCTTGTTGAATACGGCGAATCCTGCGTGCGCATCCTGCATCGGAACATGAATTGTCTCGGCTTGCCGATGATCACCATCGGTCTGGCGCAAGGAGACGCATTAGGCGGCGGCTTCGAGTCGCTGCTCTCGTTCAACGTCATCATCGCGGAACGCGATGCGAAGTTCGGTTTTCCTGAAAACATCTTCGGTCTGTTTCCTGGCATGGGCGCCTACAGCCTGGTGGCACGTCGCGTCGGCGCGGCCTTCGCCGAAGAGATGATGCTTAGCGGCCGTATCTACACCGCACAGGAAATGAAGGATGCCGGCCTCATCCACGTTCTGGCGGAGCCGGGGCAGGGGATCGCAGAAGCGCGCGACTTCATCCAGCGCTGTAAGCGGCGGCACATCGGCAGCCGGTCAGTCTATCAGGTCGGACGCGAGGTTAACCCGATTCCACTCGCAGAGCTGAATCGTATAGTCCAGGTCTGGGCCGATGCCTGCATGCAGTTGCGCGAGCGTGATCTCAAGGTGATGCAGCGTCTCGTGTCCGCCCAGGACAGGCTGCAAAGCATGTCGCAGGCGGCCGAATAGGTTTGCGGCCGGATGCGCGGCGGTTCAGCCGACAATTTCGTCGAGGGACACCCATTTGCCCTTGTTGACGCTGCGATAGCAGGCCTCCGCCAGTTGCACGTCGCGGATTCCAGCTAAAAGGTCGCTGCCGAGCGGTGCGTCGTCGACGACGTGGCGCAGGAAATTCTCCCACCCAATGCGGTAGGGATTGACGTAATCAGTGCCGGGGACTTCCCGCCAGGCGGAACAATAGCTGATACCAAGATCACGGTCGGGATTGAAATGCTGGACCACGGGCGTGTCCGAATTTGTCTGCGTCCAGCAACGGTGCAATCCGGCAACTGCCGAGCCACCTGTGCCGTCAACCTGCAAGGTGAGTAGGTCATCGCGCCGGACGCGCGTTGCCCATGAGCAAACGACCGAACCAACGACCCCGCTCGAAAGCCCGACGAGCGTCAGCGACGTATCGTCGACATCGACGGAATAGGATGTCCCGCCTTCGTCGCGCCGCTCCGGTGTTGCCGTCGTCATCGCGCTGACGACTCGCCGAATAGGACCGAGGATGCCCTCAAGCACGTAGCGCCAGTGCGGGTACATATCCAACGTGAGGCCGCCGCCGGTCGTCCGTTTATAGTTCCAGCTGGGCCGCTGGCTCGGCCGCTCGATGCCATCGAAAACCCACCAACCGAATTCGAGCCGAAAGCCGGTCACCCGGCCAAAGAATCCACCCGCTGAAAGTGCCTTGAGCTTCTGTAAGCCAGGCAAAAAGATCTTGTCCTCGACAGTGCCGGTCTTGAGCCCCCATGTCTTCGCCGCACGCAGCAGTGTAAGGCCTTCTGCTACGCTCGGCGCCACCGGCTTCTCGCTGTAGATGTGCTTGCCGGCCGCGATCGCTTTGTTCAACGTAATCACGCGCTGTTCCGTCGCAGCCGCGTCAAAGAAAATGGAAAAATCAGGTCTGGCGAGGGCCGCATCAAGATCGGTCGTCCACTCGACGCCGCCTTGGCGGCGCGCGATCTCGTCAAGCCGCGCGCGATCGCGTCCCACGAGCAGCAGGCGCGGCATGATGCGGTCCGCGCCGGAGACAAGACCACCTTCAGCACGGATTGGCATCAATGCATTTGCCAGGTGCTGCGTCGCGCCGATGCGTCCGGTCGCCCCATGGACGACGATGCCGATTTCCTTGACGGTCATACATGCTTTTCTATCATGCGCCGCCGCCGCCGCAGACAGCGAAGGGAAGGCCCGACCGGTAAGTTCTCATGCCACGCCACATCGTTTGTCTCACGTTCGACTTCGACACCCAATCGGGCTTTATTGCCCGCGGTATGACCACTCCAACGTCGCTCTCGCGCGGCGAGTTTGGCGCAATGGCCTCGCGCCGGATCCTTGATCTCCTTGAATCGCGTGGCATCAAGGCGACCTGGTTTATCCCAGGTTTCACCATAGAAAGCTGGCCACGGGAATGCAGCGATGTCGTTGCGGGCGGGCACGAGGTCGCCCACCACAGTTGGGCGCATATCCCGCCGGCGGCGCAGACGCGAAAGGAGGAGGAAGCCGATCTCGTGCGCGCCAACGATGCGATCGCAAAACTATGCGGGCAGAAGGCGCGCGGTTACCGCTCACCGTCGTGGGATCTGAGCACACACACAATCGATCTCCTGTTGCGTCACGGTTTCCGATACGATTCGAGCCTGATGGGCTCTGACTATCTGCCTTACCGGGCGCGCCGTGGGGACATCGCAAAGCTCGGGGAGCCGTTTCAGTTCGGAGAGGAGACCTCGTTGGTCGAGCTGCCGATCAGCTGGTCGCTCGACGACTTCCCGCATTTCGAATTCATGCGCACGACCGCCACCATATTGCCGGGCCTGCAGCCGGCACGCGCCGTCATGGAAAGCTGGCTCGATGAATTTCTTTACATGAAGAAGACCGTCGACTGGGGCGTCCTCACTTACACCATGCATCCGTATGTGATCGGCCGCGGTTATCGGATGCTGGCGCTTGAGACCCTCATTGACCGGCTAATCAAGGAGGGTGCGGTTTTCATGACAATGGAAGAGGCCGCGTGCGAAGCGCTCAATCACCTGCCGGTAGCAAAGGTGCGTGCGCCGGGAACGGGTTAGATGCTACGCGTACCGATGCGTTGATGCCGCAGTTAGAAACCGGCAAAATAAACTGCGTCCGTCTATCTCCGTTGTGGCCGGTTGCCACCCGGCGCACGCGATCGAAAACGCTGCGGGACGGGCATGGTTCCCCCGGGCCGGTCACCCGTTCAATTGTCCTCCGGCCGCCAGTTCACCCCGATCGAAGCTCATCAGCGAAAACCGCTCCCGATATTCGCCCGGGGTCATGCCGGTGTGACGCTTGAACAGATTCCGGAAGAAGCCGATGTCCCCATATCCGATTTTCGAGCTGACCGCCTGGATCGAGGGCGTGCCGTGCTCCAGTAACTCCTTGGCGGCCGATATTCTCAGAGCCTGGATGTATGCGCCAGGAACGCGGCCAGTCGCGGCCTTGAAGCGGCGTATGAAATTGCGTGGCCCCAATTTTTGACAATATAGCTAGGCGATATTGACAAACGCTAGTTTGCCGCATTTCTTCGGTGGATTTGGCCCTCCATGATGGGCTGACAGCGAGAAACCGCGGAGCCAATGTCCAAATTCTTCACGAGGGCGTTTTTGACGCTGCTGCTCCTGTTCGCCTGCGTCTGTTATCCGCAAGGTGCATCTGCTGGCACCTTGGACGCCTGCCTCGCCTTTAAACGCGGGTTATCGCTGGGGGCGCCGCTCACTGGCGTCAGGGCGAAGCTGAAAGCTGGCAAAAAGCTCACTGTCGTCGCACTCGGCTCCTCGTCGACTACCGGCTTCGGGACCGGCTTCGGCGGGGCGTTCCCGGATGTAATGAAACAGGAGCTGTTGCGGCTGCGGCCATCAGCGCGGATCGAACTCGTCAACAGCGGCCGCATCATGGATAACATTCCAGACAACGTCAGCCGGTTGGAAAGCGACGTGCTCAGGTACAAGCCCGACCTGGTGGTGTGGCAGCTTGGCAGCAACGACGCGCTATGGCGCGGGATAGGCGGCAATGTGAAAGAGATGATCACCGATGCGGTGAAGCGCCTCAAGGCCGCCAGCGCCGATATCGTGCTGATCGATCTGCAATATGCACCGCTGGTGCTTCTCACAGACCGCCATACCCACATGGAAAAAATCATCGCCGAGGTCGCTCACGAACAGAACGTCGGTTTGTTTCCACGTTTCCTGATGATGAAGCGCGCGGTCGATGGAGGCGTGAAAGGCCTGGTCTGGTGGGATGGTCTGCACAATTCCGCGGAAGGTCATAAATGCATCGGCGTCGCGCTGGCGCAAATGATCGACGCCGCCACGCGTTAGCCGATCCTCACTCCGCGGCCTGAGCAGACGGCAATCGGTAGTCCTTGAACTGTTGGCGCAGCACCAGCTTCTGGATCTTGCCGGTCGCCGTGTGCGGAATCTCGTCAACGAACGCCACGTCGTCCGGCATCCACCATTTAGCAATCTTGCCCTGCATGTATCCGAGAATCTCGTCTTTGCTTGCGCGCTCACCTTTCTTGAGAACGATAACGAGCAATGGCCGCTCGTCCCATTTCGGGTGCGACACGCCGATGACTGCAGCTTCCGCCACCTTTGGGTGACCAACCGCCAGGTTTTCGAGGTCAATCGACGAGATCCATTCGCCCCCCGACTTGATTACGTCTTTGGCGCGGTCGGTGACCTGCATGTAGCCGTATTGATCAATCGTCGCGACGTCGCCTGTATCGAACCAGCCGTCGTCCTCGAATACGGGATCGCCATCCGATTTGTAGTAACTCTTCGCGATCGCTGGTCCACGCACTTTCAGTCGTCCGAACGTCTTGCCGTCCCACGGCAGCGGTACGCCGCTGTCGTCCGTGATCTTCATCTCGACGCCGAAAGGCGGGTGACCTTGCTTCATTTCAACGTCAAGTTTTGCTTCGCCGGTGAGCGACGCATATTCCGGTTTCATCGTGCAGAGCGAACCGAGCGGACTCATCTCGGTCATGCCCCAGGCATGAATGACTTCGACGCCGTATTTGTCCTGGAATGTCTTGGTCATCGCGCGCGGGCAGGCGGAGCCGCCAATCACGACACGCTTGAGGTAGGGAAGCTTGCCACCGGTCTTTTCCAGATCCTGCAGTAGCATCAACCACACGGTCGGAACGGCGGCGGTGAAGGTGACCTTGTAGGTGTTGAGCAATTCGTAGATCGACGCTCCGTCAAGTTTCGCGCCAGGCATTACCATCGTGGCGCCAACCATCGGTGTCGAGAAGGCGAGGGACCAGCCGTTGGCGTGGAAGAGTGGGACGACCGGCAGTACCACGTCGCGCGACGACAGGCCCTTGCAGTCCGGCATCGACGCCATGAAGGCGTGCAAGACGTTGGACCGGTGCGAGTAGACCACACCCTTCGGGTTGCCGGTTGTCCCAGAAGTGTAGCACATGCCGGCAGCGGTGTTCTCGCCGAATTTCTTCCAGGCAAAGTCGCCATCGACTTCGCCGATCCAGTCTTCATAGGGGACGGCATTCTTCAATGTAGTCTTCGGCATGCGCGCCGCATCGGTAAGAACGATATAACGCTCGACGGTCGTCAGCTTGTCGGCGATCTTTTCAAGCAACGGCACGAAAGTGAGATCGATGATCACCACTCTGTCGCCAGCGTGATTGATGATCCAGGCAATCTGTTCGGGAAATAGTCGCGGGTTGACAGTGTGATAGACGGCGCCAATTCCGAGAATGCCGTACCACACCTCGAGGTGACGCCAGGTGTTCCACGCCAGCGTCGCTACTCGATCGCCGAGTCTGATACCGTCTTTCTCGAGGCGCTGGGCGACCTTGAGCGCGCGCGCACGAATCTCGGCATAATCAGTCGTGTGGATCGAGCCCTCAACCGAACGTGTGACGACCTTGCGCTCGCCATGGTATCTTGCGGCGTGGTCAATGATGCGATGGCACAGCAATGGCCAATCTTGCATCAGGCCGAGCATGATGTTCCCTCTCTGTGGCGCGCACCCGATCCGAACTTTCGCGATCGTTCGCGGTTATTCCGTCTCTTGGACCGGCACCCCGCGCCGGTCGCTCTTTAGGTTAGCTACCGGGCTGGGCGACGCAATGGTTTCGTTATGAGTTTTGGCACCGCACCATTTTTGGCTTTGTTACGGCTTGCGCAAATAGTGCAATCGCGGCTGCTTTCAATCTCCCTACGGTTCGCGATCGCGCTGTCGGGGCTGGTGGTCGATGGTATTGGCGTCGCTGTCGCGGAGGATGTCCCGCTGCCGAGACTGCGCCCCCCGCTACTGAGCCAGCCGCAATCCTTCCGCGAGGCCGCCGGCCCGGATTTCAATCCCTCGGATGTTTCGAGCACCCCGACCGATTGCGACGGGCGCTTGGAAAAAATGGCCGCTTTTGAGCCTTTGCCGCGGCTGATCGGTCCGGGTGTTTGCGGCGGTTCCGACATGGTGCGGCTCAATGCGACCATGCTCGCAAGCGGCCTACGCGTCGAGCTGAAACCGGCGCCGGTGCTCCGTTGTGAATTCGCCGAATCCGTGGCTGCCTGGATCCGTGACGAGGCCGCACCGCGGGTCGGCAAGATGGGATCGACACTCAAGGCTGTCGAAACCTATGACGATTTCGAATGCCGCGAGCGCAACCGCATCGCGGGCGCGAAAGCCAGCGAACACGGCAAAGGCAATGCGCTCGACCTTCGCGCGTTCATCCTCGCAGATGGTCGTGCTCTCAACCTTGCGGACATCGCGCTTGCAAAATCGTTTCGCGAAGAGCTGCGCGATAGCGCCTGTCATCGCTTCACCACGGTGCTCGGGCCGGGTTCCGACAGTTTTCATGAATCGCACATTCATCTTGATCTAATCGAGCGCCGGGCGGGATTTCACATGTGCCAATGGGATGTCCGCGAGCCCGTAAAAGTCGAGGTCGCAGCGCGGGTGCCGCTGCCCGTTCCGCGCCCGGCAATTCAGCCGCGAGCCGCAAGCCATCGGAAATTGTGATTGGCCATATGTCGAAAAACAGAAGCGGCGCTACCGTGGCGCCGCTCCGATTCAGCGAGCGAGGACTCAACGGCCGAAGGGCCCGGCGGACGCCATCCGCGGATTGGCCGGCGAGTCACCTTGATGCGGTGCAAGCACAACTACTACGGTACCAATCTTCGCGCGCTTGTAGAGGTCGATGACGTCCTCGTTGGTCATACGAATGCAGCCTGAGGAAATCGCCTCGCCGATATATTCCGGCTGGTTGGTGCCGTGGATGCGATAGAGGGTGTCCTTGTTACCCTCGTAGAGATACAAGGCGCGCGCACCCATCGGATTCTGTGGCCCTCCGCTGACAAAATTGGGCACGTCCATGCGCCTTTTAATGTCCGCGGTCGGCACCCACGTCGGCCATTCCGTCATCCGGCCGACTTTGGCGACGCCGGACCAAGCCAGTGCTTCCTCGCCCACAGTCACGCCGTAGCGGATCGCCTTTCCGTCGGCCAGCACGTAATAGAGATAGCGCGCATCGGAATCGATCAGGATCGTTCCGGGTGCCTCCTTCCGGTGATACTCGACGATGTGCCGCTTATATGGTTCGGGAATAATGGCCTTTTCATAGGGGGCCGCCGCCAACAACTTGCGGTCGCGCGGAGTCAGGTTCGCATCTGACGCAGGTTCGACCGTAGATTGCATGCAACCACCGAGCACGACTCCTGCGCCAAACAGAACAACCAACAATCCACGCACCGCCATTTTCTTTCTCTTTCCCGGCCGCCTCGGCGCCCGCAAAAATTTGCCCTCAAGCCGCAATTAACCGAAAAAACCCCACCCTTGCCATGATTTATCGCGTGTCCACAGTCACCTTCCTGTGTCCTGTTGCAGGAATGCCGCAGTGCAACCTAAGTCCTTGGGCTCCAAAAATGACTTTGACCCCAGGCCTTTAAGACAGACTTTACCATGGCCGTTCTTATACTTTGAGGTAAGCGGTGGATGGGTGCCAAATGTCACAACAGCATACGATTTACCGCGCAATTCCGCCCCAGTAAGCGGCCACCATCTGCGCGCGGGGACGGAAGGAAAGCCAAGGAAGGATCGGAGTTCGGACTATGAGCGTGAAAGCGACGGAGCAAAAGCAAGACTCCGCCCCGCAATACACCAACCTCGATACTCGCTACGGCAAGATCGGAATTTCGGCGGTTGCAGCCGCGGTGCGCCACCAGGGTGAACAGCGCACCGTGACCGAGTCGCATTTCGAGCCTTACGATCGCGACTGACAAGGTTGCACGCCGGACACGGGCAGTAGGCAGGGTCGGTTTCGTCTACACGACATTTGCGCGCGGCCGCGGGTACGGCCGCGCGCAGTCATTTATGTGTTGTATGTCTTGCGCAAATCCGCACGATCGGGTCATGAGAGGTAGCCCGCCGCGGCATGACCTTCGACGTAGCATGCGCAAGATGGTGACTGGATGCTTTCGATCTACAAGCCGCTCGGCACGACACTTGAGCGAATTACCATCGATCCTGGCGCCGACCTTCCGGAAGAGGCGGTGTGGATCGATATGGTCACGCCGACGGTGCAGGAAGACAAGCTGGTCGAAAAGCTTCTCGGCATCGCCGTGCCGACGCGCGAAGAAATGCAGGAGATCGAGGTCTCTAGCCGCCTCTACATGGAGAACGGCGCGCGCTACATGACGGCGACGCTAATGTGTCAGTCTGACACGGCAACGCCCAAGACCACGGCGGTGACCTTCATCCTTTCGAGCCATAAGCTTGTCACAGTGCGTTATGACGAGCCTCGGCCTTTCGCCATCGTCGAGCACAAGCTGGCCCGGTCATGTCCTGCCAAAGTGAACGGCGAAATGGTACTCATGGACCTGCTCGACGCAGTTATCGACCGCTCGGCCGATATTCTTGAGCGCGTTGGCGCCGAAGTCGACCAGGTGTCGCATTCGATTTTTGAACCGGAGGAGGACGTCGAACCGCCGTCCTACAAGGACGTCCTCAAGGCGCTTGGCCGCAAGGGCGACCTGACCTCGAAAGTCCGCGAAAGCCTGGTCTCAATCGGGCGTCTGTTGCTGTTTCTTTCCAACGAAGCGGAAACCATGAAATGGGCGAAGGATTCCCGGACGCACCTGCAATCGATGCGCCGCGATACCGCGTCCTTGTCCGACCACGCGACCTATCTCGCCAACAAGATCACTTTCCTACTCGATGCTATGCTTGGCGTCGTTAATATCGAGCAGAACGCCATTATCAAGATTTTCTCGATTGCGGCGGTCATCTTCATGCCGCCAACACTGGTCGCCTCGATCTATGGAATGAATTTTCACCGGGGCATGATCGAGCTCGAATGGGAGTTGGGCTATCCCTTTGCGCTCACCTTGATGGTTCTCGCGGCAATATTGCCGATCGTTTATTTCAAATGGAAAAAATGGCTTTGAGGGGACGCAACCCCTTCACTCTCATCCTATAGGAATATAGTCCTATCCTAGGCTCGCGGTGCGCAGTCATGAGGCGTCTTGTTTGCCGTATTGGGCGTGCAAGAGGCGACACCTACTTCAAGCGGGAGCACAGCATTGCCAGCACTAAACGTGCTGGCCGCCATTGATGTGAATTTCGGCTCCGTTCAAGTAGGAACTCGTATCGGTGCAAAGCACGTAGATGATTTTGGCCACCTCATCAGGGGTGCCGAGTCTGTGCATCGGAATTTGCTCGACGATCTTCTCGGTACCGGGCGACAGGATTGCAGTGTCGATCTCGCCTGGTGCAATCGCGTTGACGCGAATGCCAAGCCGCCCGAAGTCGCTCGCCATTTCACGGGTGAGGGCCGCCAACGCGGCCTTCGAGGTCGAGTAAGCTGCGCCGGCAAAAGGATGCACGCGGGAACCTGCGATCGACGTCACGTTCACCACCGAGCCCTTGGCTCCCTTGAGCTCTTCCATGAGGCCACGCGCCAGCATGATCGGAGCGAAGAAATTCACCTGAAACACGTGGTGCCAATCGTCTTTGCTGGTGTCCAGCGTGCTGAGCCGTTTGCCTCCGTCGGCTTTGGGTGAGATCGCGGCATTGTTGACCAGCGCGTGAAGCTCGTGCGTTTCGAGGCGACGTTTGATCTCGGCGATCGCCTCCAGCGTGTTTGCTTCGTCGGCGAGATCAACCTGAATGTGATCCTCAGGTCCGGCCTCCCACGGGCAATTTTCCGGGAATGGATGCCGTGAACAGGTAATCACGCGCCAGCCTGCGGCAGCGAACCGTTTGACCGTTGCGTGGCCGATGCCGCGGCTTGCCCCGGTAAGGAGCAGCGTGCGGCGCGGCTGATTCGTCTGCGGGCTCGGCATGTCGTTCTGGAATGGTTCTAGCTTGCGATCGACAAGCAGATGCTAGCTCACGGATAAAGCCGCGTCTTGCTCCACGGGCCCCTTGGGTGATCGCGCTTGAACTCCACGCGATCATGGAGACGGAATGGCCGCTCCTGCCAGAACTCGATGGAAATTGGCACAATCCGATAGCCGGACCAGTTGGGCGGCCGCGGAACGTCACCGATGGCGTATTTCGCGGCATATACGGCCACCGCCTTCTCGAACGCGAATCGGCTTTCCAGAGGGGCCGACTGCTGGCTGGCCCAGGCGCCGATCTGGGCCTGCTTGGGTCGGGAGGCGAAGTAGGTGTCCGCCTCGGTTTCGGTGACGTGCTCAACTGACCCGCGCACACGCACCTGCCGGTTCACCGACTTCCAGTAGAAGACAAGCGCGGCCAGCGGCTGTGCGTCTAATTCCTGCCCTTTTTGGCTGTCCATGTTGGTATAGAACACGAAACCGTGTTCATCGACCCCTTTCAGGAGCACCATGCGCGCATTTGGAAGGCCCGCCGAATCGACGGTGGCGAGGGTCATTGCCGTCGGGTCGCGTGGCTCCGTGGCTGTCGCATCGGTCAGCCAGGCAGTAAATAGCCGAAAGGGCTCGTCGGCCTCTGTGAAATCACCAGACGTTAACCAGCTTGGGTGTTGAATCGGTGCCGTGTCGGACATCTGCTGGGGTGCTTTGCGTGGTCGGTACCCGTCGAGATCGTTGCCTTTATAGTGGATGCGGGTGCGCACGCCTATGGCGTAGCCTCACACTGGCGGGCGTTCTCGCAATGTCGCTTGGCAGTGGCGGCTGCAGCCTATCGGGCCAATTCGATTCGCTCTTCGGCGAAAAAACCGAGCGAACCGGCGCGATCAAGCCGCCACCCGGCACCAAGGAGGTGGCGCAGCTGCCGCTGCCGCCCGCGGCCGACCTTGCCTACGCGCGGGCCGCAGTCACCGCCGTGCTCAGCCGTGGCGAAAAAGACACCAGCATGCCGTGGGAAAATCCGACCACTGGTGCGCGAGGCACCGTAACTCCGATTGCGACGGCCTATACCCAGGACGGACAAACGTGCCGCGATTTCCTGGCGAGCTTTGTGTCCGGCGGCTCGCAGGCCTGGCTTCAGGGCGAGGCATGCAAGCAGCAGCAAGGCGAATGGGAAGTGCGCACGCTTAAGCCTTGGAAGCGGTCTTAAAGTCATGCACTTGCGGATTGCGCTTGCGCCGGAAAAGGGCGGCGTGTGACGGTTTGCATCGGCCGCGCAGGACCCCCACATTGAGGGTCAGGCTGCCGGCATCTCGCCGGCCGGGGGATTCACGGGAGTTTGGATACGATGCGCGACCCCTACGAGATTTTGGGGGTTTCCAAGGGTGCGAGCGAGGCCGATATCAAAAGTGCCTATCGGAGCCTCGCAAAAAGGCTGCACCCCGACGCCAACAAGTCCGATCCGAAGGCGGCCACGCGTTTCGCGGAGCTCAATGCCGCCTACGAGATTGTCGGCGACGCCGACAAGCGTAAGGCCTTCGATCGCGGCGAGATTGACGCCGAGGGGAAGCCGCGCTTCCAAGGTTTTGAAGGTTTCGGCGCACAGCCGGGTGGTGGCGCGTTTCACCCCGGCGACGGAGCGCATTTCGAGAGCTTCAGCTTCGGTCCCGATGGCTTTCGCCGCTCGAGCGGCGGCAGCGGCGGCGCCGGATTCGAGGATCTCTTGCGCGGGATGTTTAGCGGACGCGGCCGGGCGTCGCGCGGATTCAACCAGCAGTTCGATATGGACGATCTGGGCACCGCGACGGGAGCCGGGCAGGACCTGCATGCGTCTCTGACGATCACGCTGGCCGACGCGGCAAACGGCACCAAGACACGCGTCCATCTGCCGACCGGCAAGGACATCGAGGTGAAGATTCCGGCGGGAATAGCAAGCGGTCAGCAGATCCGCCTGAAAGGACAAGGCTGGCCAAGCGCAAGCGGGAGCTCAGGCGACGCGCTGATCACGATCAACGTTGCGCCGCATCCTTTGTTTAAGCCCGACGGGGACGATTTGCGGCTTGAACTGCCGATCACGCTTTATGAGGCCGTGCTCGGCGGAAAGGTGCGTGTTCCGACATTGGACGGCGTGGTCGAGCTAGCGATCCCTGCCGGTACCAATTCGGGGCGCACATTCAGGCTAAAGGGCAAGGGGCTCAAGGCGAAAAGCAGGGCCGGCGATTTGCTTGCGACAGTTCGGGTTACGTTGCCCGACCATGTCGACGATGAGTTCAAGGAACTCATGAAGTCCTGGCGAGATAAGAAGCCCTACGATCCGAGAGGCAACCTGGAGTGACAATGGCAGTCATGCCGGGC
>Ga0066388_100000357_pt1 | contig 20870 bp, 17 predicted proteins | sample PanSoiMetaGPlot6_FD_64539 | JGI IMG/M metagenome (GOLD analysis project Ga0066388, IMG submission 64539) | Tropical forest soil microbial communities from Panama analyzed to predict greenhouse gas emissions - Panama Soil - Plot 6 (Hybrid Assembly) | ecosystem: Environmental > Terrestrial >...
GCTCCCATCATCTTCCTCATGCCGGCCGGCTTGTGGCTGGTCGTTTTTATGGTCGTGCCCATGGTCATTCTCGGCGTCTTTAGCCTCGGAGGGCGCGATGAGCTCGGGCGGGTCGTGCTCGGTTTCAGTTTTGATAATTTTGTGAGATTTGTCTGTGGCCCGTACATCAAGACAATGTGGCGCTCTTTGGGCCTGGCGGCGTCGACTACGGCGATCTGTCTCGTATGCGGTTTTCTGGTTGCAACCTGGTTGGCTTTTGTGGTTCCCCAAAAGCGGCAGAACCTGTTTATGACATTGATAGTGGCGCCGTTGTGGACTTCATTTCTTTTGCGCATTTATGCATGGATGATTATCCTGAGACCGACCGGCATCTTGACAGATGTCTTGAGGGCCGCCGGCATCGCGCATCCACCGGTCATCCTCTACACGCCCGCGGCCATTTTGCTTGGCATGGTCTACAACTATCTGCCTTACATGATCCTGCCGCTTTATGCCGCCCTGGAGAAGCTGGACAAGCGCCTGCTGGAAGCCGCCGCAGATCTGGGCGCCACTCCCTGGCAGTCCTTTTGGAAAGTGACGGTACCCCTGAGCATGCGTGGTATCGTAGCTGGTGTCACAATGGTGTTCGTTCCCAGCCTCGGTGACTATGTTACTCCCGACCTGCTCGGTGGCGCCAGGACCATGTTCATCGGCAATCTCATCCAGAACCAGTTCCTGGTAGTCAGAGACTGGGCGTTCGGCTCGGCTGTCTCGACTATCCTCATCATCATCGTCTCCGGAGCGATATGGGTGTACCTCAAGTGGGGTGAAGACGGCAAGCCTGTGTCTGCAGCCTAGAATGGGTCGAGGGATACGCTAACCGGGTTTGATTTTCTTGAGGACCGACACAAGGCGATCGTAGTCGTCCCTGAATAGTTGGGTAAGCGCTTTTCCGGCGGTGACAATGAACTGGTAATCGTTGTTGCGGGCGCGATCGGCCTCGCGCACGACGGCGGCCAGCAACTCATCCGACGGCACTGCCGAAACTGCCGGCACCAGGGTCAAAAAGTCGAGATTCTCCGTCAACGACCGAATCTCAGCGTCGGTGAGGGGATAGACAAAATCGTGCACTTCCGGCGGGCGCGGGGGAAGGTGCTGATAGATGCGGTTGTTTAGACAATAGCCGATGGTCAGGGCATGAATCTCCGTGCGCAGCAGCGCGAATATGTGTGGCTGCTCCAGCTTGAGCTGCTCCCGGCTCATGCCCAGCGCGGCCGGTCTGTGGTTCGAGTCGACCGGCCCGCTGACTACGTCGTAAACGACGGACAGCACATTCAGACCGTCTTCTTGTGATTCAGCCCGCAAAAAGCTGCCGAATTGCGGACGGGCACATAATGGCAGCCCGTCGGCACCGTCGCCCTGCCAACATTCGGCCACCAGCCTGGTGATTGACGCGGCGATCACCTCGGCAATGGCCCCTTGCTGGCATTCGCTGACTGACTTCACATGTGCCACAGTACCACGAATATTTGCACTAAACTGGTATTGGAACTGAATTGGAAGAGAGGCTCGCGGGCCCTCATGTTTGTCGATCGCCAGCAAGCCGGAAAACTGTTGGCCGAGCAGGTTGAGCAGTATCTACGGCAAAACAATGCCCTCAACCCCGAGCGGCTCGTCGCTGTGGGGCTTCCTCGAGGCGGTGTGCCTGTCGCGGCGGAAGTGGCGCTGGCGCTCGCTTGTCCGTTGGACATTCTCGTGTCGAAAAAGATCGGCGCCCCCGATAACCCGGAACTGGCAATAGGAGCAGTCTCGTCCGATGGAGTCGTGGTTCTCGACCAGCAAATTGCTCGTCTTTTCGGCAATTCCGAGCGCTTTTTTCAGGAGCAAAGCCGGCAGAAGGAGCACTTGATCCAGGAGACGCGAGCAATGGAGGAGCGCTACATCAAGCAAGCCGGAATCAAGGAACGTCCGACTTTGTCAGGCATGATCGTGATTGTTGTCGATGACGGTGTGGCTACCGGCATGACTACCATGGCTGCTCTGAGAACTCTGAGGAAAAGAGGGGTGGGCGAGTTGATTCTGGGTACGCCGGTCATTCCCTATGACACATTCAGGAAAATGGAAAGCGAATGCGACCGGTTGATTGCGCTGTCCGTCCCGTACGACTTCATAGCCGTGGGATATCACTACCAAGACTTCCATCAGGTTAGCGATGCAGAGATGATCGACTCGCTCAAGCGGGCGTTCGCCGGCTCTGTTGGAACGGGCAGATAGAGCCGCAATCCTAATCGGTCGGCGGCGTCAGCTTGTCCGGGGAGTAATTCTCGTCAGCCGGCGCCGGTTCTGGTTCAGGGCCGCCGTTTTTGCTCACTCCGATGTTGATGATCGTCTTGTCGCCTTCCGAAGAGACCATGACGCTGGCGTCGAGATCGTCGCGGCTGGCGCTTATGCTGATCACCTTGGGCATCGACTGAGTAGTTGCCACTTTCCATCCCGAGCTCGGAAGCTCTTTCTCATAAAACTGGCGAACCTTTTCGGCGGAGTCGTTGGACGACAACAGCAGAAACTGCGATTCGTCGGAGCTTTTCTCGCCCTGAGCCGAAACAGACCCGGTAGCTTGTGCCCCTGGATAGACCGGCAGCGGGAAGTCTTGCGGCACGGCACTCTTTCCTTCGGCAAACGTGTGCGTCATGCCGCCGGATTTAAATGTCACTTCCTTGCTGCTTCCGCAAGCGCCGAGCAAGGAGCCTGCCACCACCAAAGACAGAGACAGCCGCAGCCCCAAGCGAGAAGCGGCGCAGATTTCCGGGGAAAAACCATTCATATGCTGTCCTCACCAATGTCCGCCCATATTCTACAAAGACTCCATGAGTTGGTGTATTTTGATCATATGAACAAAACCTTTGACAGTTGGGTAAACGATTGGCTGCGACAGGTTCGCAGGTTTTTGGTCGCTGGAGCGGCAATAACAGTGGCCATGGGTCCGGCATTGCTGTGGGGCGCGGGCTCCCAGCCGGCTTTCGCCAGCCCGGAAGCAGCCGCCGGCGGAGCGACTTCCGGAGCCCCGGCATCTAGTGGTGGTAACGGGCGCTGGGGTGCCCTCCAGTTTCTCGGACCGGACACTATTGCCGATGTTGCCGCTTCGATCGCGCCTTCCGTGGTCAATATCGACGTGACCACCGGCGCCGAAACCCGTTCTCTCACACGTAGCAAGGGTGGAAAGCTGCCGGACGCTGCGAAGGAGAATAACGACTATTACTACAAGCCCTACCGCATTGGTCCGCCCGGGATGCCGTCCAAGGGCACCGGCTCCGGCGTGATCTTCAGGTCGGACGGGATCATCCTCACCAGCAATCACGTGATCTCCGGGGCTGACAAGATCACAGTCACCCTTCAAGACGGACGTTCGTTTCCTGCCGAGGTGTTGGGGCGCGACGGTTTTTCGGACATGGCGGTGTTGAAAATCGACGCGGATGGGCTTCCGACGGCGAAGTTCGGCAACCTGGACAGATTGCGCCCGGGGGATTGGGTGGTGGCAATCGGCAGCCCTCTGGGCCTCGATCACACGGTCACGCTGGGGATAGTGAGCGCGCTCGGGCGAGAAGCCAAGGGTCTGAGCACCTTTGGGGCCCGGTCAGGAGCGGTCCGCTTTATCCAGACGGATGCAGCCATCAATCCAGGCAATTCCGGCGGTCCCCTGGTAAATCTCCGCGGTGACGTCGTCGGAATCAACACTTTCATCCATGGCAGCGCTCAGAACATAGGGTTTGCAGTTCCAGCCGACGTGGCTGTCGACGTTGCCGAGAAGTTGACGAAGTTTCACGCGATTCAGCATCCGTTCATCGGCATTGTCATGGGAGATCTCGATCCAGCGGTCCGGCAGTCGGAAGGACTTCCGGAGAGTGCCACCGGGGTGCTGGTACGATCGGTCGTGCCGCGCAGCCCCGCGTTTCTGGCCGGCCTGCTTCCCGGTGATCTAATAGTTGAGGTGGACGACCGGTCAGTAAATCAATCCGGGCAGGTCAGCGAGATGGTGAGAACTCATAATATTGGCGAAAATCTGAAGGTAAAGATCAAGCGCCAGGGTGCAGACAAGCTGATCAAAGTGCAGATTGAGCAGCTTCCTGAAGAGTCTGTCACCCAGTGACGAGACACTAAGAAAATTGGCTTGTCCAATTTCGATTGCACCCGGATATATTCCTACCAAAGTGTGCGACGTGCCACATTTGGAGTCGCTTTCATTTACGTGAAAGACCTTTGACCGAGGTCTGGCTTGCTGGCACCGTAGTGCCGCGGGAGGTTGAGCAATGGCGTTTGGGACAGGAGAATCGCGCGCTGCCAAGGTGGCAAGCGCGGAAACCGATGCGCGTGGGAACAGTGGCGAAAACAACGCCAGGGAAGAAGCGTACAAGTCTTTCCAGCCAGTCGGCAATGAGCAGAAGGCTGAAGCAAATGAAAAGGTAGCCGAGAATCCTTTCCCGGCCGGCGACCCCTTCAACATTCTTGCGCAAGCCAACGGCGAACTTGAGAAAAGCGGCAAGTTGACGCCGGAGTCTCGTGCGAATTATAAACGGGCGATCAACGTCGCCGATGCGATCAATCAGTCATATGTTGCGTCTAAATTCACGTTAGCTGAACAAGCTCTGCAGAAAGTCTATCCGAAGGAAAAACAGAACGAGGTGCGGACGGCCGAACCACGGAAAGTGCAGGAAGAAATGCAGGTGCTTCAGACGATGGCGCTGGCGCCTGCACTAACCAGATTTGCATACGCGCAAGCTTTGAGCGTGTCCGGCGACGGGCAAGCGGCGCTGCCGCTGCTGGAACAGGTCCTGAGGTATGACCCGCGATTTGTGGACGATCCGGCATTCAAAGCACTAGCAAGAAACGTGGGATTCATTACAGACAATCCATATTCTCACGTGCAGGCGGCTGATCAAGCTGCTACTGCAGGTAATGCCAAGACTGCTGAACGCGAATGGCGAAAAGCAGTCGCTGCCGCTGATGCATTGCCTGTGCAAATGTATTCATCTGAGTTGCAAAAGGTCGAAGACGCACTGAAATCACAAAGAGATCAAGCCAAAAATCAAGACCTGCTCAGACAGAAGGCTGCATTGGCAACGTTGATCGATTTTCCGGCGACATTGCGAGTTCAGGCGGCAGACTTCTATTTGCGACAAGCCAAACCGGCAGAGTCAAAGTGCTTGCTGGATGAAGCTGCAGCCAAAAACCCGAGCATCCGGGACGACGACACATACAAGAAGCTTGTGCAGACTTCCGACAAGTACTCTCCAGACCTGGTTGCAGGCACAGTCGACATCCTTAAGAAGTCAGGCAAGGAGATCGTCTCTGATCTCGGCGCCGGCACCATTGGATTGGCTGCCACATCCATCGTTGCCGGTGGACCCCTCCTCAAGCTCGGCGCTGGTCTGCTGGCGGGCGGCTTAACCAAGCACGGACTCAACATGGCGATGGGAGTCGATTCGCCCCTGGGGAAAGACATGGTCTGGGGCGGTGTCGATGTCCTGGCCTTCGTGACTGGAGCAGGCGTACGGAAGAGCCTGATCGACCGGATGGAGACAGGGCTCGGCAAAGAGACTCTGGAAGTCCTGCTCAAAGATGGCGGGGCAATGGGGCTGAAAAACCTGGAGACCAAAGAGGCAGCCCTCCTGTCAAAACAAAGCCTGCTGGAGAATGCACTGGCTGGACGCGTGAAGGATCCAACGATTGCATCAACGCGCACGGATCTCTACCGGTTGTCCGCCGATCAGCTTTTCTCGCGCGCAATGACTGATGCCGACAAGATTTCGATCAAGCAAGGACTTGCCGAAAGCTTGTCGCGGGCGGAGCGCGGTGCCCTGGACAGTGTGCTGGCAAACAGTGCGACCGTTGCTGAGAAGTCATTGCTTGAAGATAGAGTGGCGGCATTTGGCGCGCAGCAGCAGAGGCTCACTCTGGAAAAATCTGCTCTCGAGCAGCACATCGCGAAGCTCACGGGACCGAACGGTCCGATCGGTCTTGACGGTTTGAGTGCGGCCACGGAATTGCTGACCGAGGGTGTGGCCGGAAAACGAGAGATAGCAGCGGCCGAGTTGAAGCAAGCGGTTGCCCAAGCACCATGGTGGCAAAGGCCGATCCTCTGGAGTCAAGGGCACGCTCCGCTCTTATGGAGACTTCCCAACGAGTCGCTCGCCGGGTTTCAGACGGCGCAAAAGGAGTTTCTTGCGGCACGCGGCAGCGTCTTCAGTGCGGTCAATCCCTTGAATGCCTTCCGCTCAGTCGATGAACTCGGGTCGCTCAAGGGCATCCAGTCGCATATGTATTGGCAACGCTACGGAATAGACGCTGCCAGCGTCGGAGCGACATCGGTTGTGCTTCGCGGATCTCGCGAGGCCGATAAGATCGGAAGCATCGATCCGGCCACGGGCAAGAAATACAGCGCTTATGATGCCGTCACCAATACAGCCGTCGGCAGCGCCGTGGATGCGGCCACGGGCGGGCTCGTCATGGCTGGCGGGCGCAGCCTGGCCGGCACGTTTACAAGATTCAGTGGAGCCGCCGGCGAAATCAACGCCCGACCAGCGCTTACCTCGGCCGCAAATGCATCGGCGTACGACCAGATGGCGGATTCTGTCAGACTGGCAAGTAATGCGTTCAAGCAGCAAGCCTACAAGCCAATTGGCGATTTTCTGTCGGCGCTCAGCCTGAGCGAGGGAAGCGCTACAACGCGGGCGAGCGCAGCAGTTCTGACAGGCGCAGGTCTATTCAGCCCGCAATTCAGCGACTTTGTCAGGCTGAGAGGAAGGCAGCACGAGTATGAGACCGTACTGAAGGAGATTGAGAAACCAATCGTGGACGAGCACCCGGAGCTGTTAACCCGGTCATCAATCAATCCATCTCCATACCCAGCTCCAGCGCGGCCGGTGCCACCTCCGGTTTATGCGCGCAGACCTCCATATATGCCGCCAGCACCTGCGGTTTATCCGCACCCGCCAGCACCTGGGGTCTATCCGCACCCGCCAGCACCTGTGGTCGTCTATCCGCACCCGCCATATAGGCCGCCAGCACCCCCGGTTTATACGCGACCACCACATACGCCACCAGCGCCGACGGTCTATTGGCAAAAGTAGCGCAGGCGTGGTTCTATGAGGCCGCAGCGTAGCCGCGATGTCGACTGCGAGCCGGGGTCAGGCTGCTTTCGCCAATCAGATTCACGGCCAAAACCGTTGCCGTAATCATCATTCCCGGTACCGCTGCTGCCCACCAGTTGCCCTGGATCAAGCTCATTTGCGCAGAAGCCAACATGCCGCCCCAACTCGGGATTCCCGGGCCAAGACCGAGTCCCAGATAGCCGAGGCCTGCTTCCATCAAGACAGCATCGGAGACCAGCAGGGTGGCCTCGACAATGATCACTCCGGCAGCATTGGGAAGAATGTGGCGCCTGAGCATACCGGTGGTGGCCAGCCCGATCGCCTGCGCGGCGGCGACGAACTCTTGTTGTTTGATCGAAAGAACCTGGGCGTGCGACAGCCTGGCGGCTTCCAACCAGTTAGTGGCGCTGACGACGAAAATAACGACGACCAGGGGCAAGAGCCCGTAACTCCAGTTTGTCACACGCAGGATACCCAACAGCGGCGATGGCAATACCTCGGCCAGCGCCGGAGTCGAAACAATTGACTGCAGGGCCAGCAAAAGAATCAACGGCGGAATCGATAGCATACCGTCGACGATGCGCATCATGACTGTGTCGACCACGCCGCCGACCAGGGCTCCAAGCGAGCCCCAGAGTGTGCCAATTGTCACCGCGATGCCGGCAGCCAGAATCCCGACTGCCAGCGATGCTCTCGCTCCCCATACAGCCTGGCCGAGCAGGTCGCGCCCGAGATGATCTGTGCCGAGCGGATGGCCGTTCGTGCCTGGCGGGCAGTTGGCAATGGAAAGATCGACGGTGAGCGGGTAAAGCGAAGAGCCTGATGGAGCCAGCCATGGTGCGGTCAAGGCAACAATCGCCAGCATGACCAGCAATATGGCACCAAATACGGTGGTAGGATTCGAGTGCATTACACAGCCCTCGACACAGCGCGAGTCCCGGTCAACATCGGATCATCCACTGAATCTCTGAGCCGAGGATCAACCAGACGATAGAGAATATCGGCCAGCAGATTGGCGGCGACGACCATTACGCCATAGACGACCACCAGCGATAACAGCAGTGGATAGTTCCGCCCAAAAGTCGCTTCCACTGCCAGCCTTCCCATTCCCGGCCAACCGAATACTGTTTCGATCAGTACTGATCCGCCCAGAAGCGCCGGCAGTGACAGCCCGAGCAAAGCTACCACAGGCATAAGACTGTTTTTCAGAACATGTTTGACCAGCACGACCGTGTCACTGAGGCCTTTGCTGCGGGCAACCAGCACGTAGTCTCTGGTCATTTCGTCCATTACAAGCGCTCTCAGGAACAGGGCAATCTTAGCCGCGCGTCGCGTTGCCAGAAGCAGGGCCGGCAGAATCAGATGTGCCAGTGCTCCCCCCAGTGTGACCGGCTGTCCAGGCGAATGCAAACCGATGACTGGTATCCACGGCAGCCAGCGGCCGACGGCAAAGATGACAAGAAAAGCCAGCCAGAATCCGGGCGTGGAGTAGAGAAAGATGGAAAAAACAACCAGCGTTCGCGATACAACTCCAATGCCAGACGAGGTTGCGGCCATCAGCAAGCCGAGACAGATGCCCAAAACCGAGGCGACAACGAGCGCGCTGCCAACAAGGGCAATCGTAGCCGGGCAGCGCTCGCCAATTACCTCCAAAACCGGTCGCCCATCCCGATATGAGCGACCGAGCTCACCTGCGCCCCACCAGCCGGAAAGCCACGACCAATACTGCTTGGGTAGCGGCTGATCCAGCCCGATCTCGTGCCTTAAGGCTGCCACCTGGACGGGCGGCAAGTCCTTTTCGCTCGTGCCAAGCAGAACGTCCACAGGGTCCCCGGGCACGGCTTTGATCAAAATGAAGGCGAACACGGATACCAGGAAGACCAACGGCACCGCGCTAACGCACCGCCTGACAATCAATTCGAACATGCGGGTAATAGATGTCTTGGATGGACAGCATTTGCTTTATGATACAGGTACGGTAATCGAGCCCAGCCGCAAGCCAATGCCCAGCGCGCCGGCGCTGCCTGTTTACCTTTCGTTGACAACCGCATCGGCAGCGTCTACGATTTATCCCCGCTGCGTTGAGCATCTGGGGCGGCATAGCCAAGTGGTAAGGCAGAGGTCTGCAAAACCTCTATTCCCCAGTTCGAATCTGGGTGCCGCCTTGTTTTTTGATTGAACCTGAGGCTTGTCAGGCAGCCATTGCTCATTAGCACATGTTCCGTAATGCGCGTCTTACCGGGGAACCGAGATTCAGAGCGAGTAAAAGCAAGCAAGCGGGGGCATGCCGGCTCCGGCACCTGCTGAGATCCTTCGCTGCGCTCGCCGGTGACGGCTCCTTGGACAGTAGAAACGTAACTGAATGCCCACGTTCGTTACAGGAGTTTGCCTGCGGGAGTACCTCGCGATAAAATGGAGCGACACGGGCGGTTGGCGCAGTTGGTAGCGCACCACTTTGACATAGTGGGGGCCACTGGTTCGAGTCCAGTACCGCCCAATTTTTTCAATGCCGGTCTCTGGCCATTTACCTGTTGCTAACGACGCCCGGGCCGGAAATCCTTAATCGTCCACAGGTTCTACATTTGCTGTAACAGCACCGTAGTAGGAGCTGAGCTGACGGGAATATGTGACTTGTACCGGTGCGTCCGAGGGGGCCCACTCGTGCGTAGGTCCAACGCCTCTCGCTGGTTGACACGCCTCATGGCCCGCGTCAGATCCTGGAGCAGGGATCTGGAAAACCGCTCGCTGGCGATTTGTTTGGCAGTCGGCATTTTTGCCTCGTTGGTCATGGTTGTCCGTCCACCCCTGCTGTTCGATTTTCTCTGGGATCAAGACATTCACTTGCAGGACAGGTTTTTCGGCTGGCGCGACCACCTGGCTCTCATCCTTGATTACGAACCAATGCAGGCACAGGAGATTGTGATAGTAAGTGTCGATAGCGAATCGGCTCGCAAGCTCGATATGTATCCTCCCTGGCCGCGCCAGTTGTACGCCGAATTGCTCATGCAGCTTAAAAAGGCAGGAGCCAGTGTGGTTGGCTTTGACCTCCTGTTTGACGGCCCCTCACCGATCCCCGGACCCGGCTCGAAAAAGGCTGGTCCAACCCATCGCAACGAAACCAGACAGGGCCTGACGAAAACCTGGATAAGCACGCCCGCCGGTAACGACGAGGAGCTTACCAAAGCGCTCAAAGCCATGACCAACGTCGTATTGGCCACCGATGTGGAGGTGCACACAGGTCTTTTTTCCGGGGGACGCAGCAAACTGCTTTTTCATATGCCATACGCGCCGTTTGTGTATGCGCTGGGAGCCGACACGGCATCATTCGGGAATGTCGTAGTGCAGCCGGACAGCGATGGGACTGTGCGGCGGGCGGATTTGGTCTTCCGCGAATTTCAACATCTCAACCCGTTTTTCCAGTCCTTCGGGCTGCGGATTGCCGAAAAACGATTTGAGTCGCGCGCCCTGCAAGACGGCTCCGGTAGACTCTTTTTTTACGATCGGGTCTATCCCCCGAGCTTCCGCATAAATTTTGTCGGGCCAGCCGGGACCTTCAAAGTGGTGCCGTTCTGGAAAGCTCTAGACTGGCAGCGCCAATACGCAACTACGGCGCCCGGCCCGGCTGCCCAAGGGCAAGCAGGCGCGGCCGCTCCGACATCGGGGCAAGCTAATCCGTTCCAAGACAAGATCGTTCTTGTCGGTTTCCAGAAATACCAAGCTGGAGACGAAGACGCCGCAACGCGATTCACGCGAGCGCGGTCGCTCCCTTTCGATAGCTTTCTAACGCCGATGGGCGGCGTCGTCCGTCCGATGAGCGGCGTAGAGTTGCAAGCCAATATCGTCGCCAATGTCTTGAGCGCCCGTTATCTGTCGGAGCCGGAGCCCTGGGAGCATGTTCTGATCGTCGTCTTCGTTGCCTTGCTGTTTGCGCGCATATTTGCCGGCCTGCATGGCCGGCCCTTCTCCATGTTGTCCGCCGTCGTTCTATTTGCGGCAATCTGGCTGGTAGATGCTTTCCTGTGCTTCACCTACCTCAATTGCCTGATACCAGTAATGGTGCCCATATTTGGAGTAGCATTTCCGGCATTCTTGCTTGTTGTTACGGATCAAAATGTCTTTGCCTTTCGTGAAAGGCGTAGACACACGCGTTTGTTTCGCAGCCTGGCGTCCGCTCGACTGGCAAACGAAATTGACCGTCGAGCGCTCGGTGAGTTGGGGCTGGAGGGAAAGAGCGCCATCATCACCTGCCTGGTGTGTCAACTTCGAGACCTCCATACCATTACGGACGGCAAGAGTCCGACTGTAGTAATCTCGATGGTGAACGAGTGCCTGCGAGAAATAATAGCTTCCGTGTATGACCATAGCGGCGTTGTCAACAGAGTGTGGGGGCAAGGGGTTCAGGCTTTGTGGGGCGCGCCTATTCCCATGCAGGAATCGTCGCAGGTCAGGCTGGCAGCCAACTGTTGCCTGGACATAAAGCGGCGGCTTGCAGAGCTTACAGGACGTTGGAGGAGAGAAGGGCTGATTGACTCCCCTGAGTTTGGTGTAGTTGCCTGCTTCGGCATCAATGCCGGTGCCGCCGTTTGCGGGCAAATCGGCACTGAGTCGCACACCGAATACGGTGCGCTCGGCGAAGATGTGGATCTGGCGGCAAGATTCGCAAACGTGGGCCCGCAATACTCGACCAGTTGTGTGGTGGGAGCGCGGTACGCCGAGCTGGTGAGCGAGCAATTCGAGCTGAGAGAATTGGACAAAATAAAGCTCGATGCGCGCGGCTCCGGTCACCGTGTGTTCCAGCTGATCTGCCCGAAGGGCAAGCTGCCCGGTGCCCTCGAAGAGGCGATCGCCATCTACAAGCAGGGACTGGCTGCTATGGAAGAGCGCAACTTTCGAGAGGCAGAGCGTCTGTTCAACACGGTACTGCGCGTGGTGCCCGATGACGGGCCGGCCGTGGTGATGAGGGACCGTTGCCAGCACTTCATGGCTACTCCACCGGAACCCAACTGGGATGGCGCGACGCTGGTAGCCTCCCAGTAGATGCCGGTCGTGATCTCCGACCTCCCACGGGTATGCTGCGTGCCGGCTTAACAATTGTACAGTCGACAAAATGTTCATTGACCCAACCGCAAGCTCTCCGAATATCGGAGTATGAGGGGGCATCTACCTGCGGGCGCAGCGTGCATTAGCACTGGCGCTCCACTGCAAAGGACGTCTTGCACCATGGTCACACCCGAGCCGAGTTTGGAGCCGAAGAGCAAATCACTTGCCCCTGCTCTCCAGGCACTCTGGGTGTTGTTCTGCCTGCGCGTAGCCGGTCAAGCACTCGTTGCCGCCGGTGTCGCTGGATTTCTGCCACCAATGCAGGCCTGGTATTCAGGTCTCATTCCCTATCCACTGCTTCTGCAGGTGCAACTGGTGCTTATATGGCTGCTGGGTAAGATTTGCAAGAACTTCGTGCAGGGCAGTGGTTGGTTGGTTGAACCGGACCGCCGACTGGGAAAAGGCCTGTTGATTTTCGGTATCATCTACGGTCTGGTCATGAGTGCCCGCTACGCAATTTGCATGGTTCTGATGCCCGAGCAACGCTGGCTCGGCGGAACGATTCCTGTATTCTTTCATCTGGTTCTGGCCAGCTTTGTCTGCTTACTGGGCCGGTACCATTGCAGCGAAGACAGCGGAGACCAGCCTTCCGAAGGCGGCCAGGCATCGAAGGCGCTGAGGGTTTGATCTTCGCCAGTCGGCTTGGTCGGTCCTTACCGAGTCGAGCCTGTGCGGCCGGCAAAAAGTTCAATGGCGAGGATTAAATCGCCGAGCCTCGTTCAGGCGCTCACCCGAGGATTTAACCTTCCGGATTGAACTTTTTCCCGGGTTCTATCGTTTTACGTATTAGAAGCGGTTCGTGCCAAGCGCTTGCACCACACGGAGGGGGATTCGCTATGAGCAAATTGTCTAGCAGAGGAAAGGCGTTGCGACCTTCGGCTGCAGGCTGGACACAGCTTTTCAATACTGCGTCGGTCGCTGTTTGGTTGGTTGCTTCCACCAACTGTGCTGCGGCAGATGCGCGGCTCAATGAAGCGGACGACAAAAGCAATATGTTCTCGCCGCCGGAGAATGCACGACAGGCACCGCCAGGTTTCACCGGTGGGCCGGGGCAGAGGGGCGGCCGTCATCCCGGTGACGACACCCCCGGCTGGCAGCAAATTAGAATGATTCCCTCTCTTAGCCCCCAGCAACGCTCCCAAATCCAAACGATCTACCTCAATGCTCGGAGAGACATGGCCCCGCTCCAGACCCAGCTCGTGGCCCTGCGGGAGCAGCAGGGGCAGTTTGGCGGCCGCGGCCAAAGGGGCGGAGGATTCCCGGAAGGACGCGCCGCTGCCGGCAGGTTCCGCGACGGCACCGACGGCGGGTTTCGGCAAGCGGGTGCAGGATTTCGCGAAGGTGGCGGAGGATGCCGCCGGGGTCCCGGAGGCCCGGACGGATTTGGCGGACCAGGCGGACCAGGTGGCCCGGGTGATGCACAGGGTCGTGGACCGGTACCCGGCTTCGGTGATGTCGAAGCAATCGGGCCACTCGATGGCGGTCCAGGCCTTGATCTGGCACCGGAAGGACCTCCAGGCTTCGGCAGGGGCGGTCCACCAGGCCGCCGCGGCATGGCACGCCCGCCTATGGTCGATCCGGCGGTGCGTGCGCAGATGAGAGACCTGCACGATCGCATACGCGGCAAACGACAGGAGACGTGGCAAAGGGTTCAGCTCGTTCTCACGCAGGAGCAGCGTGCAGAACTCGAGCAAATGCGCAAGGGCGAGCTGATGACAGCCAACTTTGGCAACCGATAAATAGTTGAATGCATTCAGATTACGCCGCTCAGGCGTAGCCGACGTAAGTTGGGGTCGAATCTCATGGTGGTAACGAAATCAGAAAAGCGTGGAATTGCACACCTTTTACGCAGGGCCGGGTTCGGCGCCACGCCCGACGAGCTTCGGCATTATCAAGCGCTGGGCTACGCCGGAGCAGTCGAAGAGCTGCTCAATCCGGCTCGAATCGACAATTCCGAACTGGAGGAAAACGTAAGACTCCAAGATTTTGATTTCACGCGCCTCGACGATTTAAAGCGCTGGTGGATATACCGCATGGCTTTCACGCGACGCCCGCTCGAGGAGAAGATGGCGCTTTTCTGGCACGGGCATTTTGCCACTTCAGCGCGCAAAGTCAGAAATACCTACCTGATGTATCTGCAAAACCTGCTGCTCCGGGAGCACGCGCTTGGAGACTTTCATCGCCTTTTGCTTGGCGTTTCCCAAGATCCGGCGATGATACTCTGGCTCGATAACCAGCAGAACCGTCGAGGCAAGCCAAACGAAAACTACGCCCGCGAGGTAATGGAACTTTTCACCCTTGGGCTCGGCAACTATAGCGAAAAAGACATCAAGGACGCAGCACGGGCATTTACCGGCTGGCATGTTCGCAATGGCAGCTTCGCTTTTGCTCGCTTTCAACATGACTTCGGGCAGAAGACGGTTCTCAACACCACAGGTAATCTCAACGGTGATGAGGTAGTTGCGATTCTGGTCAGGCAGCCGGCTACCGCACGGTTCCTGGCCAGGAAACTCGTTAAATTCTTCGTTTCAGATCCACCTGACGAGTCGATAGTGAAAGCTGCAGCCGAGGCCTATATCACTGGTGAGCATGAAATTGCGCCGATGCTGCGAGCAATTTTCACCCACCGCGATTTCTTGAGCGAGTCGGCATACCACGCCAAAATCAAGAGCCCAGTCGAGCTCGTTATCGGGACACTGAAGACTCTGCAGATTCGGCAGTTGGACATGAACCTTCCTTCAATCCTTGCCCGCATGGGGCAAAACTTGTTCGAGCCACCCAACGTCAAAGGCTGGGATGGAGGACCAGCATGGATCTCAACCGCTGCGATCATGGAACGATTCAATTATTCGTCGCATGTAACTGGTGAAAAATTCGATGAGCTGCAAACGTATAAAAGTCCCGGCCAGCTTATTGCGGAATCGGGACTCGAAAACGCCGGTCAGTTGGTCGATTACTTCCTGCGCCTTCTCGTCGACGGCGACGTGCCGCGCGCAACCCGGGCGCGCCTGGTAGCATACGTATCAAGCACTCCCGACGGTACCCCGCTGCAAACCTTGCCCGATGAAACCACTCTTGATACCAAACTCCGAGGTGTCGTCAGGCTGATCATGGCGCTGCCGACCTACCAGCTAGCTTGAGAACTGGGCACCAAGCTAGCGCCGGGCACCCCTGGCACCGACACGCTGCGGGCTACTTGCCCAGTCCAGCCCGGCAGACCTTCGAAAGCCAGTGGATTTCACAGAGGAATACAGATGGACATCTCACGACGCAACTTCATTCTCGGTGGGCTGGGACTTGCCGGCTATCTGAGCCAACCGGAGCTGTGGTCACTGGCTGCTCAGGCAGCTAATCTTGCACCCCGTAAGGCCGGGGAGTCAAAAGTTCTGGTAGTCGTCCAGCTCACTGGCGGTAATGATGGCCTGAATACTGTCGTGCCCTACAACGACGGATCCTATTACCAGGTGCGACCATCGCTGGCGATCAAGCCGAACGAGGTAATTGCTATTACAGACCAGCTCGGCCTTCACCCGAACATGAAAGCGCTTGCGGACCTGTACAAGGACAACAAGATCGCAATTGTGCAGGGTGTCGGCTATCCCAATTCCAGCCGTTCGCACTTCAGATCGATGGAAATCTGGCAGACTGCCGAACCAACGAAACTGGCTGAGAACGGTTGGCTAGGGCGTTACTTGGATCTGGCTGTACCTGTAAGTGGCTCCCAGTCCGATAATCCGCTGCCGGCCGTCAATGTTGATCCCATGCTTCCCATGAGTTTGATGGCCAGAAAAGTTGTCGTGCCGTCTGTTGCCAACATCTCAGACTTCCGATTCAAAACCGATCCGCGTTATGTCGATGACCGAAAGGCTCAGCTAACTGCCTTCAAGGACATTTATCGCGACTTCGATCTCAAGAAACCCAACGTTGATTTACTCCGCAGTGTTGGGCTCGATGCTGCCGATGCGTCGGAGCATCTGGTCAAGATTGCCCGCAGTTATCAGGGCAAGGCCAATTATCCAGAGGTCGACTTCGGCCGGCGATTGAAATTCATATCTCAAATGATTGTCGGTGGAGTCAACGCCTGCGTGTACAACATCAGCCTCGACGGGTTCGATACGCACACCTTGCAATCTCGTACGCAGGCAGCGCTGCTCAAGCAATTGTCCGAGGGCCTGGCAGCGTTTCAGGCAGATCTGCAGGCGCACGGCGTCGACCGCGACGTGCTGGTGCTGGCCTTCACTGAATTCGGCCGCCGTGTTGCAGAAAACAGCGGACGGGGCACCGATCACGGTGCCGCGCAACCGGTATTTGTCATGGGTTCTTCAGTGAAAGCGGGGATACACGGTGAACACCCCAGCCTCGCACAACTTGATGACGGTGATCTCAAATACAAGATCGACTTCCGCAGCATTTATGCCACCATTTTGGATCAATGGATGAAAGCAGACAGCCGCCAGATCTTGGGCGCCCAGTTCGACAAATTGAGTTTCGTCTAACTGCTTGAGTTAAGGATCGGGTGGGGAATCGCCTTCAAGCATGGCCCAGAATTGGCGTTGGATGTCCCAAACCCCCTCGCCCTTCCAGTTCTTCAGAAAGACTTTTGCGGTCCACAAGCCTTCGCGATTTAGCAATACGTCGGGCCTGAAAATGTGGTGACCTTTGAAGAGATCATTGGGATCGTTGGCGCCGAATTCCTTGCTCAAAATTTCCTTGCCATCCGGATCTTCGAGCACGACCAGTCCCTTGTATTGGCGCCTTTCAAATGGCGTGCCGAAGCCGATCACCCAGGTGCAATTCATGCGGATCGGCAGGCTCTTGGCCATGAAAAGGTCAAACAAGCCCCACGTATTGACGCGTCCATCTTCTGCATGCTCTGCCCTGTCGCAGAACAGAATGTAGCCGCTGTGCAGATACTTCATGGAGTCCTCCCGCCCAGGAAACTGATCTGACGCCTAGGAAAAAACATACCCAATTCGCGACAGATTTCGCGCAGACATTAAGCCACAATGGTGGATGCCTGTGACAACGTTGCAGTTGACAACATGTCGATCCACCAACGGGTGACAGTGTACCCGATCCCACCGGCATGTGACTGCTTCCCGGCGCCGCAGGGCTGGCTCTGGAATAAAGTGTTGCTGCCCGGGTTTCGCGCGGCCCTTGCCATCACGGCAATTTGTACGGCGAGGGCAGCATTGCGGTGGAAGCCGAGCCTATTTCTTGTGGATGACGTTGTCGGCGATGTTGGGCGGCACTTCTTCGTAGTGCGCAAATTCCATCACGAACGTGCCTTGTCCGCGAGTCTTGTTGCGGATATCCGTTGCATAACCAAACATCTCGGACAGGGGCACCATCGCCTTAACCGTTGACAGGTGCTCGTTGGTGTCCATTCCCTCAATCTTGCCGCGGCGTCCGGAAATGTCACCAATGACATCACCCATGAACTCTTCGGGTACGTCGATATCGACCTTCATGACCGGTTCGAGCAAGACCGGTCGTGCTTTCATGAAACCTTCTTTGAAGCCGATCGAGCCTGCGATGCGGAACGCCATTTCTGACGAGTCAACTTCGTGATACGAACCGTAGACCAGGGTCGCCTTGATGTCGATTACCGGGTAGCCGGCCAGAACGCCTCCAGCCATTGCATCTTTGATGCCGGACTCGACCGCCGGAATGTACTCTTTGGGAATGATGCCGCCGACGATCTTGTTGACGAACTCAAAGCCACTGCCCGGTGGAAGTGGTTCAAGCTCGAGCATGACGTGGCCGTATTGCCCGCGTCCACCACTTTGGCGAATAAATTTGCCTTCGCACTTGACGTGGTTCTTGATCGTCTCGCGATAAGCTACCTGCGGTCTGCCCACATTGGCTTCCACCTTGAATTCACGCAGCAGGCGGTCGACGATGATTTCCAGGTGCAGTTCGCCCATCCCGGCAATGATGGTCTGTCCGGTCTCCTGATCGATGCGCACCTTGAAGGTCGGATCTTCTTCGTCCAATCTTGCCAGCGATACTCCGAGCTTTTCCTGGTCGGCTTTGGTCTTCGGCTCGATGGCCACGGAGATGACGGGCTCGGGAAACTTCATGGACTCGAGAACGATTGGTGAATCATCCACGCACAAAGTGTCGCCGGTGGTCGTGTCCTTCAGACCGACGGCGGCTACGATGTCGCCGGCGAAGGCTTCTTGCACGTCCGTACGCTGGTCGGCCTGCAGTCTGACCAGCCGGCTGATGCGCTCCCGCTTTCCTTTGGTGCTGTTGAACACATATGAGCCGGCGCCCAATCTACCGCTATAAACTCTCAAGAAATTGAGCCGACCTACGTAAGGGTCGACCATCACCTTGAAGGACAGCGCCGAAAAGGGCTCGCCTTCATCACTGCGCCTGGTGGCTTCGGTACCATCCGGCAACCAGCCACGAATTTCAACGGTATCCTCCGGGGAGGGCAGGTAGTCGATGATTGCGTCGAGCAGCAGTTGCACGCCCTTGTTCTTGAAAGCGGATCCGCAGAGAACCGGGATGACGCGGTTGCCGCAAACCGCTTTGCGCAGAGCCACTTTCAGCTCTTCGACGCTGATCTTTTCACCTTCCAGATACTTGTGCATCAAGCCGTCGTCGGTCTCGACGATCGCCTCTTCGAGCTGTGACCGATATATTTCAGCCATCTCGGCCATATCACCGGGAATCGGCACTTCTTGAATCTTGCGCCCGAGCTGATCATCTTCTTCGTACAGATAGGCCTTGCCGGTGAGCAAGTCGATGATTCCGGGGAAGCTTGACTCGGCGCCAATCGGCAACTGAATAGGGTGAGCGTTGGCATGAGTGGCGTGCAGCCCGGGAAGGTTGTCTTTGACCTGTTTGAGCACGCGGTAGAAGTCGGCCCCCTGGCGATCCATTTTGTTGATGAGGATGAGGCGGGGGACTTCGTAGCGGTTAGCTTGCTTCCAGACCGTGCCCGTTTGCGGCTGCACACCGGCCACCGCGCACAAGACTATGACGACGCCGTCGAGAACCCGCATGGAGCGCTCGACTTCGACGGTGAAGTCCACGTGCCCGGGGGTGTCGATCAGGTTGATCTGCTTGCCTTTCCACTGGCTGGTGATGGCTGCCGCCGTGATCGTGATGCCGCGCTCCTTCTCCTGCTCCATCCAGTCGGTCACCGTCGTGCCTTCGTGCACCTCGCCTACTCTGTGGATGAGCCCGGAGTAGAAGAGGATGCGCTCCGTCGTTGTGGTCTTGCCAGCGTCGATATGCGCGGCAATGCCCATGTTGCGAATATCTTTGAGCTCTACGCTTCTCGGCACGACTGTGGGTTTCCTTTGCGGTTCACCGCTATTGAGATTAGCCTGGGGATGGGATTTGGGTCGGGGCGGAGATTCTACTAGCATGAAACGTATCACGAAGGTGGGGAGTTGTATTCCAGTTACCCAGAAAAATACACACAAATTGTCAGGAACCGCCGTTCTGGGTCAGCCCCGCGCCGGGGGCTCGGACGGTCTCCGCGATCACGTTGCCGTCCGTGGCAGGAGCCGCTGGAAGGCTGAGACGCAACGCGCCTGAGAGTGGACGAATTAATCGTCCTATAATCGCACCGGACTACGAGGGTCGTCCTGTTGGAGACGACGTAGCGGCGCGATATACACCGTACGACGTAGCGGCGGGCAGAGCCCGCGCACCCTAATAGCGATAGTGGGCAAATGCCTTGTTGGCTTCTGCCATCTTGTGCGTCTCATCGCGTTTGCGCACTGACGCACCGGTGCCCGCAGCGGCATCCATCAGCTCGGCGCAGAGACGTTCGGCGAAGGTCCGTCCGGCTCGCTTACGGCTGTTGGTGATAATCCACGCGGTAGCAAGTGCCACGCCGCGGTGCTGTTTGACCTCGACTGGCACCTGGTAGGTCGAGCCGCCGACACGGCGGGCTTTCACTTCGACCAGGGGAGTAACGTTCTTGACCGCTTTGTTGAAAAGCTCGAGCGGCTCTTGCTTGCTGCGGTCTTTCACCAGCTTCAATGCATCGTAAAACATCCGCTGGGCGGTGCTCTTCTTGCCGCGATGCATCATGCGGTGAACAAATCTCTGGATGAGCTGGCTCCCGTGAAGCGGATCCGGCGGGGGCACTCTCTTTTCTACAACTGCTCTTCTTGGCATCTGTGAATACCTTACTTCTTGGCTGCTGCTGCTTTGGGTCTCTTGGTGCCGTACTTCGAACGGCCCTGCATACGATCTTTCACGCCTGCGCAATCAAGCGCCCCGCGAACGATGTGATAGCGCACACCCGGCAGGTCCTTGACCCGTCCGCCTCTGACCAGCACGACAGAGTGCTCCTGGAGGTTGTGCCCGACGCCGGGTATGTATGCGGTGATTTCGATACCGTTGGTCAGCCTCACCCTGGCGATCTTTCTGAGGGCTGAATTCGGCTTCTTGGGCGTCGTTGTCTTCACCTGGGTGCAAACCCCGCGTCTCTGGGGGCATTTCTTCAAAGCAGGCGACTTGGTCTTGTAAGTGACCTTTTCCCGCTCCAGGCGTATCATCTGATTGATTGTGGGCACCAGCTATCTCCTGATTTCAAACAGCCTGAGTCATAAATGGCAGACTCGCGATCATACCGAGAAAAATTTAGGCATGTCAACTTGCGCACAAAGCCAG
>Ga0066388_100000358_pt1 | contig 20856 bp, 10 predicted proteins | sample PanSoiMetaGPlot6_FD_64539 | JGI IMG/M metagenome (GOLD analysis project Ga0066388, IMG submission 64539) | Tropical forest soil microbial communities from Panama analyzed to predict greenhouse gas emissions - Panama Soil - Plot 6 (Hybrid Assembly) | ecosystem: Environmental > Terrestrial >...
GCTTCTTGCCACGGAGATTGTTCACCTGCCCCATCTTATCTTGCAGTGAGCCTTTCATTTCGCGGGTGCCGCCTTCGGCTTTGCCGCCCTCAGGCTTGCCGCCAGCGGACTGCTGCGCCGGTTGTGGCTGGCTGCCAGTCTGCCTGCCGCTCAGACCGTGTTTGCTGAACAGCGCGCCGAGCGCTCCACCGCCAGCAGCCGCTGCCGCCCCACCGCCTGGCTGGCCGCCGGTGGGGGCCCCAGAGGGGCCCGGGGAGGGATAAGCGCCGCCTGGCGAAGCGGGGGATGAGTACTGAGGCTGGTCATGCCGTTCCTGAGGTCTCGCTTCGTAATAGGCACTAGAGCCGCCCCCGGAATCGCGGTAGCCGCTGTCAATCGGGCCTGTGCCCGCATGCGACTGACCCGATCCGCCGGATTCACCATAAGACTGAGCACCACGCTCGTAGCTGCCGCCTCCACCCCCTGACTCTGGATTAGCGCCGCTGCTGTAGCCGCCACTGTAGCCCGCGCCCGAATAGCCACCACCACCGGTATCAACAGGGGCGCTCGGGGCTGGCGTGTACCCACCGCCACCGGCTGGCTCCGGATGTGGGGCTGCGCTGTGGCTTGCGTAAGCGCCGCCCGGCTCCGGGGGAGCGCCGCCGCCGTAGCCGCCTCCAGTCGCTGCATCTGTGTAGCCACCACCGCCGCCGCTGTCAACGCTGGCGCTCGGGGCCTGCGTATAGCCGCCGGAGCTGTCGGGATAATAGGTCTGTCCGGTGTCTGGATTATAGGCGAACGACTGCCCGTTGTTGGGGTCGTAATAGTTGTAGTTACCGCTTGATTGGTCGTAGGAGTAGTAATACCCCGACTGCGAATCGTAGCTCCAGTTGGCGCCGCTGCTGCTATCAGCACTGTAGCCGGAAGCTGGCGGCGCAGCAGTGCCCGAGTCGTATCCTCCGCCGTACCCGGAGCCGGACATGGGCACAGCGGTGCCCGAGTCGTAGCCCCCGCCAGTGCTGTACCCGGCGCCGGAGGCAGCGACCGCCTGATCGGCCGATGGTCCTGCGCCCTGGTATCCAGCCGTGACATTGGGCGGCACTCCCGAGTCGCCACCGGCCATCGGTGGTGGACCGCCGACAGCTCCGGCACCGACGCCACCCATAGGCTCAGTCCCGGGTGGGCCACCGGCAGTGAGGCTGGCGGCTGCTCCCCCGGCTTCTGGTGCCCCACCTGCACCAACAGACGGTGGTCCGCCGCCTATGAGGTCACCGGCAGCTCCAGCGCGGGCGCCGCCGCCTTCGCCGCCGGTCATCGGTATCGCTGCGGCACCGCCAGCGCCAAGCTCTGCAGGGGCACCAGCTCCACCAGCGACAACTGTCTGACCAGCTATAACCTCACCAGCTCCCACAGCACCGCCCACCGCACCGCCGGCAACTGACTCGACAGAGGTGCCGCCCCCGGAAACTGCTGTGGACATCCCGGCATCGCCAGCGCCCACGCCGCCTCCGGCGACCGCTGTGGACATCCCGGCATCGCCAGCGCCGACCCCGCCCGCTCCGCCTGCCGCCGAATAATCCCCAGCCTGGCTATAGCCGCCGCTCGCATCCGGGCCGGCGCCCAGCGGACCGCCAGCACCACCGCCCAGATCTCCACTCACCGGGCCGACCGAAGGGGCCCCGCCAGAAAGCTCTGCAACTGCGGCGCCGGCCCCAGCACCGCTGTCGGCGGCAGCAGCAGCCCCGCCAGCGCCACTGGCCGCACCGCCGCTATCGGCACCAGCACCACTGCCGGGCGGTGGAGGCCCCGGCGCACCGGTTGCACTGTCCGTGCCAGCACCGCCGCCCGCATGGCCGCCCGCGTGAGCAGCGTCACCCTCAGCACCGCCGGCGGTGCCCGCCCCGTCGACCGGTGGTAAAATATCGGACATCGCGGCACCGCCGCTGTGTCCTCCTCCGCCCCCGCCGTGCGATGAGGGAGCATGAGCAGCAGCCACGTGTGATCCGGGAGCGCCATGCCCGGCACCAGCACCCCCTTCTCCGCCGCCGCCCTCGCCGCCAGGAGCGCTACCACCACCTCCACCGGGAGCATGCGCTGAACGACCGCCGGCCCCACCAGGAGCGCCGGCGCCTCCTCCATGCTGGCCGGCTCCGGCACCATGACCTGCTCCTGCACCCTTCTTTCCGGCCGCCTGACCGCCCTTGGCGGCTTCGCCAGCGGCTGCCGTTACCAGCCCGGCAAAGTCAAAGGCGTGTTTCACGCAGGCATTGGCAAGAACATTGAGCGCTGTAATGATGATCGTCCCTGTGTCGGACACGTTGCGGCAAAGCGCCATCACGAGTACGGTCGTATTCCAGAACAAGCTCCAGAAGCAGAGGGTAACTACACCCTCACACCAGCTCGGGAAAGCCCCTCTAAGCGCCTTGATTGGCCATACCCACATGGCCGCTGCCACCGGGCCAATACACCACAGGTAGTAGAGGTAGGCCATGCGGAAAGCAGCGAGCACATTCCAGGTGGATGCGAGTCCAGCATTCACTCCGTTCATAATCATCCGCTGAGCGTATACGTTGTTCGGCACCTTTTCATCGGCGGTCTCTTCTGGGTCTTTCTGGTTGTTGTCGGGGCAATCACTTCCGCTATCGGAAATACCGTAGCTCTGGCTTTCCAGCGAGCTTTCGGAAGGCAGAGCGGTGCCGCTCATCTTTTGCGGCATGCTGTCCGTGCCTCTATTTACGGCGTTTGACTGTGAATCAATTTTCCGAATCGGGAAGGCGCGGTTTTGGGCACAAGTCGCATGCTCATACATGTCGCCACCTATGACCCGCTTGTACTCATCGGATACTGTTTTATCTATGGCGTTTGATACGTCAATACCATAATTAATCACAAGGTAAGAGCCAAAAATCATAAAGGTGGCGATTATTGAGCGCAGGATACCCTCAAATGGACTGGCTTCTCCGAGTACTGTGGTCCCTTGCGCAATGATCGCCTTGACCTGAGTGGCCATCGCCCCGGGCAACAAAAGCAATACGGCGATCGGAATAAACAGCTTTTGGCGAATGTCGTTCCAGCCGCTGAAACTGGGGTCGGCAGTAAAGTTGGTGACGCCGCGACTGACTTCATCGATGGCTGATCCTGCCTGACTGCGTGCCATATTGGCTGAGCTGTTAGCGGCCGAATTGGCCTGCATTCCGCCGACAGAATTAGTTACCCACATCAGCTTTTCTGGATCGAAAAGCTGCTCCACCATTCTGTTGTCGTTGTAACGCTGGATGATTTGAAACTGCGTATCAGAGACAGGATAGCCAAAGGTCTGGAAGAGATCGTCCATGATCCCTTCGTCGCGAAGGGTCGGCACGGTCGACTCAGACTGCTGAATAGTGGTAGGCCACAGTTGGACAGGCCCCGACTTATTGTGCTTGATGTGGCCCGGTCCCTGCGATGTCTGACTGTCGACCCGATCGTGTTTTTCCGGACCAAACTCGGCTGCCGCCGGGTAGCGCATGAAGTAGTTTTTTCTTATGTCCCAAAGAGTGGTTTTGTTCGAGTCATTAACGCCAACGCCGCCCTGGCCAGGCTGAGATTGCCCGCCGCCTGCCATTGTTGGCGCCGGGATGGCAGCAAACAGCAGCAATAGCACAACCATTCTCAGCAGCAGGACTGTCAGCATCTTCTCCTTCACCAGTTAAACGTAGTCAGATTGGGGCTTCAGCATGAGCCTCCTCAATCAGGACTCTGTTGCCTCAAACTAGACCCATCCGTTGCGGCGTGCTTCCTCCATAAGCGCCAATTCCTCTGGTGTCATCTCCTCTGGCTTCTTGCCACGGAGATTGTTCACCTGCCCCATCTTGTCTTGCAGCGAGCCCTTCATTTCACGGGTGCCACCAGCGGTCTTACCGCCCTCAGGCTTGTCGCCGCCGGGCTGACCCTGAGCTCCACCTTGTTTGCCGCTCAGACCATATTTGTTGAACAGCGAACCGAGCGCGCCACCTGCAGCAGCACCGCCAGCCTGTTCGGCGGCATCACCGGAGGAGGCATAAGCGCCGCCCGACGAGGAATCCGAGGAATAGTGAGGCTGGTCATGCCGCTCCTCATGTCTCGATTCATAGTAGGTCGTCTGGCCGCCGGAGTCGTCGTGTCCGCTATCCACGTGACCTGAGCCCGCATGCGATTCATACGATCCACCTCCGGATTCGCCATACGACTGAGCTACCCGCTCGGAGCCACCAGCGTGCTCATACCCGCCGCCACCACCCGACTCTGGCGAAGCGCCGCCGTATCCGCCACCAGCATAGCCGCCGCCACCGGAATCAACGTGAGCACTGGGAGATGGAGTGTAGCCGCCCCCCGACTCTGGGGAAGCGCCACCGCCGTGACCACCATAGCCACCACCACCGGCATCGGTATAGCCGCCACCACCGCCGGTGTCAACGCTGGCACTTGGAGTTTGAGAATAGCCGCCTGAACTGTCGGGATAATAGCTCTGTCCGGTCTCCGGATTGTAAACGAAGGACTGTCCGTTGTTGGGGTCGTAATAGTTGTAGTTGCCGCTTCCCGAGTCGTAGGAGTAGTAGTACCCCGACTGCGAGTCATAGCTCCAGTTGGAGCTGCTGCCGCTGTCAGCGCTGTAGCCCCCAGAAGAGGGCACTGCGGTTCCCGCGTCGTATCCTCCAGCTGTGGTGTACCCGGGGCTGGACGGGCCTCCCGACTGATCGGGCGGCGGCATCGGACCGCCACCCTGGTATGAAGCCGTTACGTTGGGAGGCACCCCCATATCTCCACCGGCGCTGGGCGGGGCACCCATGCCACCACCGCTCGGCGGCCCGCCGGCGTAATCCGCTCCACCGGACGGGGGAGCGCCCACCGGCGGTCCGCCGCCCAGATCTGTCCCGCCACCAGCCATCGGTGGTGGACCAGAACCGCCACCAACGCCGCCCATCGGCTCGGTTGCCGGTGGGCCACCAGCAGTCATACTTGCAGCAGCGCCCGCCCCTTCAGGCGCACCAGCGCCCCCGACCGACGGCGGTCCGCCACCGATTAGATCAGCCGGTACTCCTGCATGGGCAGCGCCACCACCTTCGCCGCCGGTCATCGGTATCCCACTGGCAGCGGTATACTCCGCAGCCGCGCCAGTTGCCTGCCCGCCAGCGCTGCCCGCCCCTGTTCCTGCATCGCCGCCAGCAGCCACGCCGCTACCGACACCGCCGCCAGCATACGTTTCATACGAGCCTCCGCTCACGACCCCGCCCGCGTCGCTTACCGATGGACCAAAGCCGGAACCGCCACTCACATCTCCAGCGGAAACTGAGGTGGCCATACCGGCATCGCCACCGGCTCCACCCCAGGAGGCCGCTCCCCCTGCTGCTGAGTAATCCCCAGCCGGGGTAAGCCCGCCACCGGCTCCGCTGCTGGCATCCCAGGGGGCGCCGCCCGCGCCACCGGCACCGCCCGCGCCACCACCCATATCGGCCCCCGCGCCACCGACGCCTCCGGCACCCCCGCTTGCATCCAGACCCACAGCACCAGCTCCGCCGGCCCCAACGGCACCGACGTCGGCCAAGGCAGCGGTGGTCGTACCGGGTGGTGGCGCACCCGAGACTGCAGCTGCGCTGTCCATGCCTCCAGCGCCAGCACCGTGGCCAGGCGAACCGCCAGCATGAGCCGCGTCCGCACCGCCAGCGGTGCCCGCCCCTCCAGTCGGCGGCAGAATATCGGACATGGTCGCACCACCCCTGGAGCCTGCTCCGCCGCCGCCGTGCGACGACATGGAATGAGCAGCAGCTACATGCGTACCGGGAGCAGCACCGCCAGCGGCAGGGGCATGACTGGCACCGCCTCCTCCGGGCCCACCCGGAGCCTGAGCGGCCCCACCACCGGGCCCCCCAGGGACGCCGGCTCCACCTCCGTGACCGCCGGCACCTGCACCATGGCCGGCCTTGCCGCCGGTCTTGGCCATCGCCCCTTTCATGGCCGGGGCCGCCCCTTTCTGACCGGCCTCCGCGATCAGCCCGGCAAAATCAAAGGCGCTTTTCACACAGGCGTTGGCCAGAAAATTGAGCGCGGACATGATCACTGTTCCGGTTTCCGAGACATTCCGGAAACAGGCCATCAAGAGGATCGTGGTATTCCAAAACAAACTCCAGAAGCAGAGAGTAACTACACCTTCACACCAGCTCGGGAAGGCCCCCCTGAGCGCCTTAATTGGCCACACCCACATGGCGGCAGCAACCGGCCCCATGCACCACAAGTAATATAGATAAGCCATCTGGAAGGCGCAGAGAACGTTCCAGGTAGCTGTAAGCCCGGCGTTGGCTCCATTAACAATCATCCGCTGCGTCGACACATTGATCGGCACCCTTTCATCTTCTTTGCCTTCCGGATCTTTCTGATTTCCCCGGGCCGGGCAATCGGTGGCCGGGGTGGTAATGTCAAAGCTCATGCTTTCAAGCTTGCGCCAGTACTCCACATCGCCGCCGTTGCCACCGGGCGGCGAGCTATTTGGCCCTCGTTGCATGGCGTTTGTTTGCGAATCCTTGCCACGGATTGGGAATGCCCTGTCCTGGGCGCACTTAGCATCCTGATACATGTCTGAATGAAAGAGGCCCTTGTACTCATCGGCAATTGTCTTCTGGAGCGTGTTTGCCACATCAATTCCATAGTTGATTACCAGATAGGAGGTAAAGATCAAGAAGACACTGACTATGGAGCGCAGAATACCCTCAAAGGGGCTGGCTTCACCAAGTATGGTGGTACCCTGAGCGATGATAGCCTTGACCTGCGTAGCCATGGCGCCTGGTAAGAGGAGCAGCACAGCCATTGGAACGAAAAGTTGGTCACGGATCTTGTTCCAGTCGTTACCTTGCTCGCTGGTGAAGTTGTCCAGGAACATGTTGGTGTAGTCTATGGCGGAAGCAGACTGGCTGCGCGACAGGTTGGCGGTGCTGTTCGCAGCAGAGCTGGCTTGCACGGCACCCATCGCGTTCGTAGCCCACATCAGCTTTTCCGGGTCAAACAGCTGCTCCAGCATCCTGTTGTCGTTGTAACGTTGGATGACTTGAAACTGGGTGTCCGAGACGGGATATCCAAAAGTCTGGAAAAGATCGTCCATGATCCCCTCGTCACGAAGGGTCGGGACGGTCGACTCAGCCTGTTGAATGACTGTAGGCCACATTTGGACAGGCCCCGATTTATTGTGCTTGATGTGGCCCGGGCCAGTTGATTGCTTGCTCGAGATCTTGTCGTGCTGGGTGGGTCCGAACTCCTTAGCCACCGGATAACGCAGGAAATAGTTTCTGCGGATGGTCCAGGCATTGCCCTTATTGGAGTCCTCAAGGTTTCCGCTGTTGTTGCCGCTGCTGCTGCTGCTGCTACCACCGCTGCTGCCACCACCGCCGCTAGAGCCGCTTGAGCTGGACTGAGATTGGCTACCGCCTTGCGCCATGATCGCCGCCGGGACTGCAGCGGCCAGCAAGAGCAAGACCAGCACGTTAAACAGAAAAGCTGTCAGTCTCTTGTTGCGCAACATTTTGGCGATGGCCTCTTTGATCCCGAATCAGGGCAGTTGTAGCTAACCGACGCTTGGCGGTGGACTGGCTGGGGGCGGCGGTGATGACGGTGGCGGCGGGCTACCGGAAGGTCCACTGGGCGGCGCCGACGGTCCGGGCGGCGGTGGCGCTGAAGGTCCGGGCGACGGCGGTCCCGAAGGTCCGGGCGGCGGCGGTCCCGAAGGTCCGGGCGGCGGTGCCGAAGGTCCGGGTGGCGGTGGCGCGGAGGGTCCCGGCGGCGGTGCCGAAGGTCCGGGCGGCGGTTGCCCACCTGATGCCGGAGGCGTACCACCACCACCAGCCGGGCCGGCCGCTCCTGCATTGTTGAGCGTGCCAGTTGCTGCTTGCGTTGCGTTCGCCACCAGCGTCGGATTTTGGGAAGCCACGAGAATCGTTGGCGGGTTAGCACCGGGAGCAGCGCCAGCAGCCGGCGCTGCCGGAGGAGGAGGCGGGGTGAGCGGCACCATCGGCGCGCTATCTCTAGGTATTGCCTGCACCGGCGTGCCCGGAGGAGCGTTATCCCGAGCTGACTGTACGGCCGGGCTGGTGACCGGCGCTCCGGTCGGTGCCCCGCCGCTGGTCGGCGGCGCCTGTGCACCACCACCGGGCGGTGTCGGTATCGCATGCTCCTGGGTCAAGGGCGGCGGATGCGCTGCCGGGGAGGTCATGCCGGTTGGTCTGTCGCCGTCTTTAAAGCTGGTGGGCGGCGCTCGACCGCTAGCCGCAGCCTGGGACTGCATCTGCGCTCGAGTGGCCTTTGCATCATCGGTCAGCTGCCCGCTAGCATCCTTTTCATTTGGGCTGGCAGCAACAGCGTTACTGAGAAGCCCGGTACCGCCCTGCATTCCCTGGGCAACGCCGCCCATCTGGGCAAGAGCCTGGTTTGCCGGGGATTGCGGGCCACCACCGCCGCCTGCCCCTTGCATTCCCTTGGCGGCTTCGGAGCCCTGCTTGATCGCCGCTTCAGAGACCGCGCCCGGATCGAAGGTGAACGGCTGGAACGGCACGACCAGCATCATCCCCAGGAAGCAGCTAAAGACCATCATCTCCCAGGCTGCATCTTGAGGATCGTTAGCAACATAGTGGAGGCGCGTGGTCATAGCCGCCAGGATCACCATCCAGTAAAACCGCCAGAGCGAAAGAGCGACTACCGCCTGCAGCCAGTTGCCGAACACCTCCCGGAACAGCTTGCCTACCCCTCCGGGCCAGGCAAAGAAGCAGGCAGCGATTGGCCCTAAAAGGAACAGGTAACACATAAAGACAAGTTGATAAGCGCTCAAGACAATCAGGGCGAAGCTAAATGCATACTCCGCTGCGTTAAAGCCAAGTTGGGTTACCTGATCCAACCAGCCGGTCCTTTCCTGGATGACTGATGACTCCGCATCGCCCTCGGCCTTTCCTTCAACCTCTGATGCGGCCTGCGAGGCTGAACCGCTGGTTATATCGCTGAAGCTAAGCGTGTCCTGGCTGCCCATATCCTGACCCCCCTGGCCCGGACCACCGAGGAAGCCACCCGAGAGCGGATTAAAGAAGGAGTTGAGGAAACTATTGAGGGCGTTGCTGGCCGCAGCGCCAGCGCCAAAGATGCTGAAGCCGCCACCGCCGCCACCGGGGCCACCACCGATGCCGATGCCAATGTTGATGCCTCCGCCCTGTCCAGGCATGCCGCCACCGGGCATCCCACCGCCGGGCATCCCGCCGCCCGGACCACCTCCGATGCCGATGCCAAACTGGCCGCCGCCGGGCATCCCTCCGCCGTCACCGGCATTGCCGGACTGTCGATCTGGCTGGATGGAGTTCTGCTCGTTGCCGGGTACCGAGTTGTACGTCTGCTTGGATGCCCAGTTAGTTATGCTGCCGACCTCCACGTAACTACTGACGGCATCTGCAAGCACATTACCAATATCAACTGCGTAGCTGACAATAAGCTGTGTAGCGGGAATCAGAAAGATGGCAATCATGGCACGTTGGATGCCCTCGAACGGGCTAGAAGCATCCTCGCCACCACCGAAGATACCAGCGGCAACTTGCCCTTTCACCTGAGTAAGTACTGCACCGGGCAAAAGGAAGAGAATCGCCATCGGCACGAAGATCTGCTTGTAAGCCTTCTGCACCATCCAGATGGCCTGGGGGATTGACTTGTGCGGGTTGTTGGCGTCGGTCTCCTCAGCCTGGTTCTCATTGGCTACGTTTATCAGTCCATGCCCGCCCGTACCCAGGCCACCAATCCCGGAGCCGCCCGGGGCGCTGTCACCCTGGACAATTCTGCCAACAGCGCTCTGGAAGGTAGCCTCAGCTGCACCTGCCATGCTGTTGGACAGCGCTGCCCCCTGAATCTGTCCGGTGGCGGTGGCTGCCCACATGAAGCGCTCCGGATCAAAGAGCAGCTCCACGAAACGTTGCTTGTTTTCCCGATCCAGGATCTGGAACTGGGTGTCGGTCAGCGGTAGCCCGTTCACGCCTTGCATCTGGGTGTCAAACAGCTCTTGATCGCGCTTGGTGGCAGGTTTGTCCACCGCTATACAGAGCGGCTGCATGTAGCAAACCCCATTGTCCGGGTTGTCGTTGCAATATTTAATAACCGGCGTATAGGCGACGACGACCCCCTGCCCCTTACCGGTTGATTTCTGCAGCTGGCCAACCTCAGTTTCCAGGACATCCTCTTTGTTAGCTATTCCAGCGTAAGGAAAGCGTTTGAAGTAATCCTGGCGAATCTTCCAGAGCGTGACCTTGTTGGAGTCCTGCACGTTTCCGCCGCTCTGGCCCCCCTGCTGTGTTTGACCGCCGCTGCCCAGGGCAAGTCCGTTGCCGGGCAGCTGAACTGGCCGTTCCCACGGTCCCCGGAACCAGTTAATTCGGCCATCAAGATAGTCCTGATTGCGCCCGATCATCACCAAGCGCACCGCATCAGCACTCACCCCCATGCGGGCGGAATAACTGCTAATGAGCTGTTCCTGCTGGTCCGGGGTGACCGGGCCATCATGCCATTGTCCGTCCTCCCACCATCCAGGCGCGCTCAGCGGCGGAATCAAGCCAGCCACATCCTGCGGATTGGCTGCCCAGGCCTGGCTTCCCATGCACATAAAAACAGATGCACCGGCAAAGACCAGGAGCAACTTAAGAAAATCAGGAAGTGAGAGACGCTCAATCCTCATTGTTCACTTACCATGGGAAGCTGGTCCCGGTACTACCTCCGTAGCTGAATGTTCTTGCCGCCTTCGGCAAGGCCAACCGAAAGGCGGTCGCTCCAGGGCCGGCCAAAGATGGTGATCGTCCCTGTCACTTCCGCGTTGGGTTCCACTAAAGTGCTGTCAAAGTCAGCTCTGACCGAAGATTCCTCGAGCTTATGATTGCCCTCCGAAATCGAGAAGTCCTCTGCATTGAAGCTGAAGCTCGAGCTTCCGTTGTTGCGAATCGAAACTTTTAAGATCGACTTGCGCGGCGTGATGTTCACGTTCTTGAGCTCGAAGGCGATCCCATCTGAACTCGCTGCCTGGGCGGCAGGCTCCGGCTCGGACGATCGCTCGCCAGCGGCTGAGGCAAGCTGGGTGGCCGGCGCCAGATCTCCGGCTTGCCCCTTGCCCTTCTTTCCCTTGCCTTTCTTGGCATCGGCTTTGGCTACAGCAGCGGCATCTCCGCCGCCGCCCGAGCCAGCATCTTTGGGTGGGGACTTGCCGAATCCGAGCATAGACATGAGTCCACCGCCGGAGCTGGCGGGCTTCTCTTTGGCAGCAGTGGCCTGCGAAACAGCTGCTGGAGAGGCGGTTTCAGCCTGACCCAACGACTCGAGGCTCGGGGAAACCCCGGAGACCCGGCCGATGATCGTCCGCGCAGCCGGAGCACCGGCCGTGCCGGCAAGCTCGGACTGGGCAGCCCGCATGTCTTCCTTGGCCGCGTCCGCTTCGCTCTGAGCTTGAGCGAGGTCAGCAGCCGCTCTCTGCTGTTCGGAGGCGCTGCCCGCAAAGTCCATCTCCTGCTTGCGCGCCGCTACCGTCTGCTGGGCAAGGGCAAATTTGTTGTAGGCATAAAGGTAACGGTAGTAGGTTTGAGTTAGGTCGGACTCCATTTTCTTGACCGCCCCGGCTGCACGTTTGTCCACATCGACCGGCTTGAAGACACTATCAATCTGGCGCTGGGAGACATTGAATGAGCCTTTTGTTGAATCCCCCGGCAAGCCGACATCGAGCTTACCCAGGCTCTGGGCCAGCCGCTCATCCTTCACAGCCAGCTTCTGGAGTGGCGAGGCGGCCAAGGCCCCCTTCAGGAGGACTTTCAGGTCGTCCCGTTGCTTGTACGGCGAACGAGCCTCCATTCCGGTCGGGGTGATCGGCACAAAGTTAGCCGCTTTCTTGCTCTTGGTGGGGGTGCTTGAATCATCGGCGGACGAGCTTACCTTGCCGCCGCTGCCAAACAAGCTGGGACGGGCAGCAGGCGCGGGCTGCTGTGGCTGGGCATAAGGATTTGCATAGGGATTGCCGTAAGGATCAACACCCGGCGCACCGTAGGGGGCCATCTGCGCCTGCGTGGACAGCGAAACCGCCGGCGGCGGCGGCACGAGCGCTCCGGAGGCCCCGGGCGGCGGGGGCGGCACGGCAGCGCCATAGCCGCCATAGCTTGCTACCGGCGGTGAGCCGCTGTCTGGCGGCTTTTGCCCGGTCAAGCTTTGCCAGAAGGCTGCTGCCGGGTTGGCCGGGTTTGGCTCGGGATTAACCGGCGTAATCACCGGCCCGCCCTGGGCCGCCTGTTCGGCCGGGGGGGCAAACGGTGCCTGTGAGACCGCGGGGAAGGATACGGAGGCGGAGGTGTTGGTTTGGCCGTCAGCGGTAGCGCTGCTCGCCTGTTGCTGAGCGAGTTGAGCCTGCTGGGCCTGCTTCGCTGCTGCCTCTTCTGCCTGCAGCTTGGCCAGAACCGCTGGATCTGTTTTCGGGCGCAGATTGCTGAGCACGCTTGTCCCTCCGGACGAAGGCATGCCTGCATTGCTGGCCGAATTGTCGGAACTCGGCTGCGAGCAACCGGTTAATAGCGCCAGCGAGATGATTGCCAGGCTTATTCTATTCATGTTCCTCAAGGTCTGAAGTCATTTACTCCTAAGCAAGGTACCGCGAACCATAGTGTCGGTCCGGGAGGCGCTGCCCCCGGTAGCCGCACCACTCCCCGAGCCATAGCCGCCACTATAGCTTTGCACCGCTGGAGCTGAAGAGTTGCCCGATGAAGGACCCGGGCTTGGGGCCGACATACCCCTCGGTGCACCCCCGCCTTGCCCTTGCTGAGGCTTCATCTGCCCCATCAGCCTGTTGGTAGAATTTCCCTGCTGCAGCCCTTTCGGCGCAAATCCCTTGGCCGGTATATTGGTGCCACCAAACCCTGACTTGGGAAGAGAGCCCAGGCCAGCTGGAGCCGAACGGAAGCCCTGGTTGGGCCCGCCCAGCTGCAAACCGCCGGAGGGCAAGGAGCTGCCCGGAGTGCCTCCCATGGCCCCACCGCCACCGCCGCCGCCACCGCTGGCTTGCGGCCCCGGGGGCAGCTCAATTGTTCCTGCTTCCTGGGGAGCCTCGCGGAAATCCCGGATGATCGGCCGGTCGTCGATGATTTGAAACTCACGCGGAGCGCTATACCATCTCGTCTTTTCGAGCGAATCCTTCTTTATGCGCTGGGCTTGGGCTGGCGCTACAAGAACAAGAGCAGCCAATCCAGCTAACAAACCCACAATCAGTATCTTTTTCATGTGCTAACTCCTTTTCCCCAGGCACAAGCCAGTCGCATAGTTGCTTAGAAGCGGACGCCAGTGAGCCCGCCGATGGAATTGAGCGGCGCCTTTAGAATTGGTGGCATCCCCAGCTTCGGCTTCTTCTGCTGTTGATGACGGTAACTAAACTCGTCCTCCGGTAAGGAAAGATCCTGGGTCTGGGCCTGGTTGACCACCACCGGTTGCGGCGCCTCTGGGGCCTGTTGATTCATGGTTTCTTGCTGCTCGTTAAGATTGGGTTCTTGCCCTAACTTTCTCAAGTCTTTGGCGGTGGCACCGGTGTACTGCGGCATCGCCGAGCCATCGGTGTTTGCGTTGTAGTTATCGCCCCCCCTCGGTCTGGCTGGCGAATTTGCTTTGTAATATCCCCCACCACTCCCGGAGGGCGGGCTGGCATCATTTGCCTTGTAGTAGCCACCTCTCTGGGAATCTTCCTTCTTCATAAATGCGCCGGGCGGATAGCTTGCATAATGCTGGTGGTAACTGGGCTGCGGCGGTCCACCGCCAGACCCGCCAGCCATACCAGGAGCCGGCCCACCGCCTCCTCCGTAGCCGCCACCGCCCCCGTAGCCACCGCCTCCTCCGTAGCCGCCACCGCCCCCGTAGCCACCGCCTCCGCCAGATGAGCGAGACCAGTTGCCGCTGGCTACCGGCAGGTCGAGCCTGTCCGGCAAGGGCGGAAATCCGCCAACCGGGATCGGCTCATCGCAAGCGATGGGCTCCAAGGTTTGGTCCGGTCTTGGTGCTGCCGGTGCCGGGCTGTAAACCACCACTGGCGCCGCCGCCCGCATCCGCGGCGGCGGTGCTGCTGCCCCGTGCCGCGATTGCTGTGTTTGATCGCTGTACTGGTTATCACCGGGCTGATGTACATACTTGCCCATGTTGGTGGGCGGAAGCTGTGCCAGGCTCGGAACGAGCATCGCACCCAGTCCAAATAAGACCAATGCCGCCATTCCTGGCGCATACCTTGCCTTCACTCAGGATCCCTCCGCTGGAGAAAGCGCAACAACAAGCACAGAGCCAACTGCAAAATTAGTAAGAGACATCGGAATATAAGCCAGGCCCGGCTTTGTGCTTTAATATATAGTCTATCAGATTAAAACCATCTTACCCGCTCATTTTGCGCAACAACACTGCCTTGGGCTCACGAAGTGACTTATTTTTAATGGGCGCAACCGCTGTTGTCAAGATCGGCGATCTGGTTCGCCAAGAAATTGTTACTTGAGCTACATTTGGTTGCCAGTGGCGCCGGCAACGGCCAGCAAACCAGCAAGCCGCTCTGCAAATCAAGGTGCAGACCAAAATGCCAGAGATCGCTAGAATGAGAGTCAGAGGATTTTTATCTTCCCAACCTGTCGTCAACTGGCTCAACAGTCAATCATCAATGGACAACCGCTCGCGCTTTCCGCTTCTTATGGCAGCCCTAATGGCCACAGCTTCATTTGCGGTTTCCCTCGAGCCTCAAGCAGCGCTGGCAGCAGGGAAGAAGGCCGTGCGCAGGGCAGCGCCTGCGGCCGGTGGCGGCGGTGGTGGCGTGGTCCTGCAGACGCCGGAGCCGCGCACGCCGACCGAGCATAACAACCGTGGCGTCGAACTCGGCATGAAGGGTCTGTGGCCGGATGCGATTCGCGAGCATGAGGTGGCACTTTCCGAAGACCCAAACAACAAGGAGTTTCGCACCAACCTCTCCGGCGCTCAGCTCCGCTACGGCATGATCCTGGCTGGGCGCAAAGATTACTACAACGCCATGAAGCAGCTCCGAGGCGCACTTTACGTGGACCCTAACAACAGCCCGGCTGAGGAGCAGCTCGATGCCTGCCTGAAGGCCACCGGCAAGAATCCGGACAATTTAAAGGTTCGCCAGGGAATGGCGGAAGATGCCGATAGCAGCCAGGATTACGAGACGTCCATCGTCGAGTGGCGCAAGTGCGTCAAGATGGCTGACGATGGCCCGAATCACTACCAGCTCGGCTGTGTGCTGAAAAAGGCCGGCAAAGTGGTCGATGCTTACTCCGAGCTCAAGCTTGCCGTGGGCAAGACCTGGGACGCTAAGGACAAGAACGATCTGGCGGCCTGCCATCGACAGCTTGCAGACATACTCAAGGAGTACGCCTACAAAGCCAAGGAGTCCGGGCGGGGAACAGTGGGCTTGACACGACTGTCTAACGCCGGCATCGAGTACCGCCGGGCTGTAACCGTGAACGATGCCGATGCTGATGCGGTGCGCAGCCTGATCGAGGTCGCTCGCGAAGCGGTTGCTATCCGGCCCTCCTTCGACAATCACTTGATGTTGGCTGGTGCCTATCTTTTGGGCTCGGATTTCGATCGAGCCAAGATGGAGTATGAGGAGTGCTGGAAGCTCAACCCGAACAGCAATGACCTGGCCAAGGGTCGGAGAGCGTACTACCTGAGAGTTTGCAAATCGCCGCTGGCATCACCGGCTCAACTCAACAGCACACTCCAGAAGGTCTATGACTCCCTGCAGAAGACCCCTAGTGACGCTGAGCTCCTGTACATCTTCGGGCGCGGCAAAGAGACCCAGGGCGACCGCGAGGCCGCCTTGGACGCTTACCAGAGAGCGGCAGCCATTAATGCCTATGTCTATCCAGACCTGCAGCAGCGCATTAGGGCGGTCGGCGGTGCCGGTACCGAGGTAGCCACAGCCCAGACTCCCGGACAGAAGCCAGCCCCGGGCAAGCCTCCGGCAGCCCAGAAGGACGATACTGCTAAGAGCTTAATCGCATACGGTGAGATCGAGAAGAAAATGCGCGAAGGTGATTATGATGGTGCCCAGAAGCAGCTGATGGCCATAGTTGAGAAGAACCCGAAAGAAGGCCGGGCCTGGCTCCTGCTCGGAAACACCCATGAAAAGAAGGGCGATCTGGATCAAGCTGAGGTAGCATATCGGCAAGCCAGCTACCTGAAGGAGCCCGATGCGGACTCGGCGCTGCGCCAGATCAATAGCTCTCGGATCCAGCCTTACATGAAACAAGCAGAAGATGCTATCAATGAAAAGAACTGGGTAGCGGCTGCCTCCAGCCTGCGAGAGGCTGCCTCTCTGGCGCCCAACCTGCCAATCGTGCACCGCAAGTTGTCTGAGGTCTTGAGGCAGCTTGGCGATAACAAGGAAGCAGACAGGGAACTTAAGAAGGCGACGGAACTAGATAAATGATGGGCTATCAGGGGGACTACAACTGGGGTTGGCTGCAGCTTGAGCGGCGCTTGGCCAGGGCCAGCACGGTCGCGCTCGCGGCCTCGTGCTTGTGCTTCTTTGCCCTGCCGCCGGGGGCGCTGGCTGATCTTGCCGATGCCGACAACCTTTTGCTTGCTAATAAATACAAAGAAGCTGAAGATGCTTACCGGGAGCTCCTGGACGACGACAGTAGCGGCGATGCCTATGCCGGACTGGCAGTAGCGTTGGCCAAGCAGTCATGGCCGGCCAAGATTCTCGAGGCGGAAAAGATTTTGCGCCAGGCTAAAGGCAAGTTCGCCGACAACCCGAACGTAATGGCATCAGCCGGCTACGTCTCTTACGTGCACTCGAAAACGGTGGCATCACCAGCTAAGCGCGACCTTTACCTGGAGGCAGCCGATACCCTCTGCAACAGAGCGATCAAGGCCAACCCCGACATCCTGATTGCTCAGCAGACGCTGGGGCTGGTCAAGATGGCGCAGGACGATACGGAATCTGCGGTCGATCCGCTCAAGAAGGCGGTTAGCCTGGCCGAGAATCCGGTCAATCTGACCTTGCTGGCGCAGGCGCTGCTGAAGGTAGATGCGAAGGACAAAGAGGCACCGGATATTATTGAAAAGGCGCTCAAGATGAACGCCAATTACTACCCTGCGCACCTGCAGAAGGGGATTGTCCTCACCAACGACGGCAAGCACGAAGACGCCTTTATGGAGCTGCGCAACATTCCGCAAAGCTCCCGGACTCCTGACTGGTACCAGGTAGAAGGAGATATCTACCGTAAGCAGGGTGACGGTCCCGCTGCACTGGCCAGCTGGCGAGAATCAATCCGGCTCGAGCCGCACAATCCTGAGCCTTACAAGCGCATGGCGGAATACTATGCGGTGCGCGGCGATGGTGAGCTGTCCATCGCCGAGCTTCACAACGCGCTAGAGATTCTGCCCAACGATATGCCGCTGCGCAACCAGCTTGCCGAGCTGGCGTTGCGCCAGGACAAGCTGGATGTGGCAGAGACCGAATACCGGACAATTCTTGCCTCCCAGCCTGAGGACCCGGCAGCGCTGCTTGGGCTCTCTCGGGTTTACTTCCGCAAGGCCAGAAAGGAAGGCCAGTATCCGCCAGGCTGGCAGCAGCTGATGGATCAGTTGCAAACGGTGGTCACCCAGGAGCGGGTCGAAGCCAGGCAGCTCAAGGGGGGAGCGAAGAACCTGCAGGAAAACATTCAGCTTTCCGAGGCCGAGAAGGCGCTCGCCCAGAATCGCTTCAAGGAGGCCAGGCAGCAGTTTGCTACCGTAATCGACAGCCACCGGGACGATCCCTACGATTTATTGACTTTAGGAGAACAAGCTTTCAACGATGGGGACCTCAAGTCAGCCGAGCAGGCCTACACGTACGCCAAAGAGATCCCCGAGGTTGCTTCCCGGGCCGACCAGGGAATTAGCAAGATCCAGAGCCAGCGCAATGAGGCCATGCGGCAGACCAAGCTGGGCGACGCCACGCGCACCATTCCTGAGGTTGCGGTCGACCACTACAAGCAAGCGCTGATCGCCGACCCGCAGTATCCCAATGCTTACTACGGGCTGTTCACCCTGTTTGGCAAGAACAAGAAGCCGGACACCGAGAAGGCAATTCAGAACGCCCTCTGCTTCCTTGAGGCAGCCGACGAAGCGAATCCGATGCGCCGGGAGGTGGAGGCGGATCTGAACAGATTGAAGCAGAGGGTAACCAAGCCAAAGAAAGGCAAGTAAAATCAAGATGTAAGTCCTAATCAGTAAACCTGGTTACCTGAGCAGAGTGCTGTAATTTAAGGAGAGGGTGATGGACTTCAAGAAACTCAAGGGCGAAAAGAAGGACGACAGGAGAGGACCGGCAAAGTCTCCTGCCGGAGCCCCACGCCGCGGGGCGGATTCCGACGACGGCAGCATCGATATGAGTCCGGGCGGGCCGCCGGTTAGTGGTCGGGCAGGCGCCGGGAGCGGTCCCGGCCAGGGGCGGCACAGCATACAGGATTCCAAAGTCTGGCAAGAGGGCAGGACTGGGGTCAGGAAGCTGTGGTCAGACTACAAGACAATGCTGGTCACCTATTTCCAGCGGATGCCCAGGTCCGAACAGGAGGATTTAATTACCAGGCTGTGTCTGATTGTCACCATGGGTGTTGGTGCTCTCGCCCTGATGTTTTTCTATGGTTTCGTCCCTCAGTACGTGAGAATCATCGTCGTTCCTGCAGTTCTGGGTGGTGCCTACTGGGCCGGGACCAAGATCGTCGCGCCGATAATGATTGTGCGTTACGATCAATATCTGAATCGAGAGTTTTAGTATTGAAGGCGGGTCTGAACACTGATGTACTGAAATTTGCCGGCGGCGCCCTGATCGTCATCGCCGCTGCCTGCATTATCTTGCCGGATCTGCTCAAATATTTGGCAGGAATCTCCCGGCTTCTCATCCTGATCGGTGCCGTGGTAATTGTGGCCTGGATTATGGCAGTAGCCACCACCTACCTCAAACCGAGCATCCGCAAGGACTCTTCTAGCCCAGCCGAGCAGAGGGGCAGGACAAACGAGCAGGCCGGCGATATTCAGGCCGTGGACAGCAAAACGTTATGAGGGCTCAATCATGAGAGCTTTTCCTCCTCCCTCCGTATCACTGGCGCTGGCACAAGTCGTCCTCTTCGCGCTCCTGCCTGCCGGGTCCTGGGCACAGTACAATCAGAACCCAGAAACCTTCTACCGGGCGCCTTCGACGGTGCACGGCAAGACCGTGCTCATCCCAGTAGGGACAGTCCTTGAGGGGCGCATCGACAATAGCATAGGCTCGCTAATAAGCCACCAGGGCGAGCGATTTACAGTAACCATGTCCAGCCCGGTCCTGGCCAACGGGGTCGATGTGATTATTCCTTCCGGCTCTCAGATTCTGGGAGAGGTTGTTGAAGCCATCCCTTCGCGAGCTCTGCCGCACGAGAAAGGAACACCAAAACCTTGCGGCAAGCTGCGGGTGCAAATCAGCGGCCTGAAGACACCCAATGGCATGACCTATCCGATGGTGGCCTCCATAGCTGGTGAGAGCTCGTTCATCGGCAGCCGAGTGATACCTGGGTCAGCTCCCACTGCCGGTGGGGTAGGCTGGATGGGTTCGGCAGCCGGCTTTGAAGCGGTGGCACCGGGGATGCAAAACCGCACGTTTCCGGGAATGCCCCCGCGTGTGGTCAGGCGGGAAGAGATGCTCAATGACGCCCTGTACGGCAAGGACTTCTCGGCAGCGCCGATGCAGGGCACACCCTTGATTCGCTCCCTGGTCAAAAGAAACAACGAGCTTTGCATCGATTCGGGCTCCCCAATCACAGTACGGCTCGACGCTCCCTTCAAGATTGGCTTCAATCCAGCCGGTCAGGGAGTGCCAATGACCGGGCTGCAGGAGGATACGGATTACATCAGTGGCGATGAGTCCAAGGGTTCGCGACGCTTCAGCCGCGGTCGCAACCAGAGTGACGCCCCCACTGGTGGCCGCGGCAACGCTGGGGCTGCTGCCGTTGATCCCAGCGATAGCGCCAGCGGCGGTGCCGCTACCGCCTCCGGCAACGAGCCGCCGGCCGCCGCACCGCCAGCCCAGGCAACCCCGCTTCCCTCCGCCGCGCCGCCAGCCCAGGCAACCCCGCTTCCCTCCGCCGCGCCGCCAGCCCAGGCAATGCCGCTGCCCTCCACCGCACCGCCAGCCCAGGCAATGCCGCTTCCCTCCGCCGCGCCGCCGGCCCAGGCGACCCCAGCCCCAACTGGCGAGCCAACACCGCAGGCAACGCCAGCCCCAAGTGCCGTGCCGGCACCGCCTGCACCAGTTAAGGACAACTCCTTTTGAGCGGCTGCCGGGATTAGCTCAAGATCAGGCACGGCCAGGAGCTTTGGGTTAATATCCAGAACCAATCAGGCTCCGGAAATCCACATGGAGAACTCATCACAAGCCACCCTGCCGTTTGTCCTTGCCATTACCGGGGCCAGCGGCTCCGTTTACGGGTTGAGGCTGCTCCAGTACTTGCTGGAGATTGGTCAACCGGTAGAGCTCATGATCTCACGGGCTGCCCTGCAGGTCATGCACGAGGAGATGGATCTGGTTCTTGGTGACGACTTGCGGGCCGGCTGCTTGAAACAATTGCGCTTGCCAGCCTCAGCTCCGCTCAGAGTCCATCCACTCACCGATTACGGGGCCCCGGTCGCCAGCGGCTCTTATCGCACGAAAGGCATGGCTGTGGTGCCCTGCAGCCTGGGTACCCTCGGGGCGCTGGCTGCCGGCTTGACGGAGAATCTGATCCACCGGGCCGCTGCTGTTTGTCTAAAGGAGCGTCGGCCGTTGCTTGTGCTGGTCAGAGAGATGCCGTTTGGTCACATTCAGCTCAAGAACATGCT
>Ga0066388_100000359_pt1 | contig 20849 bp, 19 predicted proteins | sample PanSoiMetaGPlot6_FD_64539 | JGI IMG/M metagenome (GOLD analysis project Ga0066388, IMG submission 64539) | Tropical forest soil microbial communities from Panama analyzed to predict greenhouse gas emissions - Panama Soil - Plot 6 (Hybrid Assembly) | ecosystem: Environmental > Terrestrial >...
GGCGTGGTGTTCGAGATCCTCGGCATGTTCGTGTTCGCGCTGGTGCTGCTGGCCTTCCACAACCATCAGGGCTTCAATGTGGTGACCGACAGCGCGGGCATCCCGGTGAACGGGAGCACGTTCCTGGCCGCGATGTTCATGAGCCTGTTCGTGATCTACGGCTTCGACACCGCGGCCACGCTGGCCGAGGAGACCCGCGACCCGCGCCGGGCGGCGCCCAAGGCGGTGCTGTACTCGGTGATCGGCGCGTTCGTCATCGGCGGCGTGTTCCTGCTCGGCACGCTGGTGGCGATCCCGAACATGGGCACCGCGGTAAAGGAAGCGTGGGGGCCCGCGCAGATCATCGAGGCCAACTTCTCCACCCCGTTCGCCACCATCTACCTCCTGGTGGTCTCCGCCGCGATCTTCGTCTGCTGCCTGTCGATCATGGCCGCGACGATCAGGCTGTGCTTCGGCATGGCCCGGGACAACCAGCTGCCGGGCTCGAAGTTCCTGGCCAAGGTCGCCTCCGGCCTGCACACCCCGGTGTGGAGCTGCATCGCGGTGGCCTGCATCGCCGCGATCCCGTTCTGGCAGTACTCCGGGGCCGGGATCATCGCGATCGCGGCGACCGGCATGATCTACCTGAGCTACTTCCTGGGCAACATCGTGATCATGCGGGCCCGGATGAAGGGCTGGCCCAAGGTCGCGGCCCCGTTCCGCCTCGGCCGCTGGGGTCTGCTGGTCAACATCGTCGCGCTGATCTACGGCGGGGCCATGCTGATCAACTTCGCCTGGCCGCGGGCGGCCAGCAACCCCAAGCCCAACCAGACTGGTGGCCTGCTCCACCTGAACTTCCTGGACGGCATCCCGATCCTGTGGACCGTGGTGGTCTTCATCGCGCTGATCGGATTGATCTACTACCTGGTAGCCGGCCGGAGCAAGACGTTCGCGCCGGTCGTGGCGCCGTCCGAGGACGATGCGCCGTTCGCCGGGTCCGGGGCCGCTCCGACCGCATGATCCCCGCCGCCCTGCCCCTATGACCTCGCTGCGTCCCGGTTCCCGGCAGCCGCCCCGGATCGTGCGCGAGCCGGGCACCACGGTGCACGGGCAGATCGAGGACTGGCTGGCCGGGCAGATCGCCACCGGCGCGCTGGCCCCGGGCGACCGGCTGCCGACCGAGCACGATCTGGCCAGGTGGTTTGGGGTCAGCCGGATGACGCTGCGCCACGCGCTGGCCGAACTGTCCCGGCGCGGCCTGGTCACCAGGACGGTAGGCCGCCGCGGCGGCACCGTGGTGGCCGCGCCCAAGCTGGAGCAGGATCTGACCACCCTGGCCGGGTTCTCCGAGCAGCTGCGCCGGCACGGGATGGTGGCCGGAGCCCGGGTGCTGTCCGCACGGTCCCGGCCCGCCGGGCCGGCCGCGGCCGCCGCGCTGGAGATCGGTTCGGATGACCTGGCGTACGAGGTGCGCCGGATCCGGCTGGCCGACGGGCGGCCGATCGCCCTGGAACGCTCGCTGTTCCCGGCCGCCCGGTTCCCCGGGATGCTGGAGTTGCGGCTGGACGGCTCGCTGTACGAGCTGCTCGAGGTCAGGTACGGGCTGCGGCCGCACCGGGCCAGGGAGAGCCTGGAGCCGGTGACGGCCGGGGTGCGCGAGGCCGAGGCGCTGGACGTGACGGAGGGCGCGCCGCTGATGCAGGTCGAGCGGACCGCCTACGCCCGTTCCGGCGAGCCGCTCGAGTTCGCCCGTGACCTGTTCCGCGGCGACCGCACCCGCGTCGTCGTATGGACCTCCGATATCTGACGCAATCCATGATCGTGAACAGTTCGGGCCACATAGCGACCAAAACTGTTCACGATCATGGAATTGGGGCGGGGGACGTAGCCGGGTGCGGGGTTGAGGTGGGGCCGGGGGGGGTTTACGGGGGCGGGATTGGCGGAGCACCATGGGCTGTATGGAGTCTGGTGCGTGGTCGGAATCCGGGCTCGAGGATGGACTGGGGTTCCCCGAGGCCGGGCAGCACGTGTGGGCCGGGGCGGATAGGCCGGTCCGTTCGGGATCGAAGATGCCGCCGCCAAAGATAGAGCTATCCTGCTCGGCGATTCCCCCGCCGCCGGTCACGGCGCTGACCTCGTGCTCGACGATCCCGCCGCCGCCGGTTACGGCGCTGGCCTCGTGCTCGGCGATCCCGCCGCCGCCGGTCACGGCGCTGGCCTCGAACTCGGCCGTGCCGCCGCCGCCCAAGACCGCGCTGCCGACCTGCTCGGCGATCCCGCCGCCGCCCAAGACGGCGCTGGCCTCCTGCTCGGCGATCCCGCCGCCGCCGGTCACGGCGCTGGACTGCTCGGCCGTGCCGCCACCGCCCAAGACGGCGCTGGCCTCCTGCTCAGCCATCCCGCCGCCGCCGAGCCTCGCGCGGCCGGAGACCTAACGCTGGCTTGACGCGCTGCCGCACTAGCCGGTGAAGGGTTCGAGCAGGTGGCTGAAGTCCCAGGCGTTCTGGGTGATGCCTGAGCAGGTGTTGCTGTCGCGGGTACCGGGGCAGCCCCCGTTGTCGCGCTGGATCGCCCAGACGGAGAGCAGGTTCATGCTGTTGGCCTGGGCGAAGGCCAGCATGGCCTGCGCGTCGTTCAGATACGTGACCTCGGTCTTCTTCGGGTAGTCGTCGATGCCGGGCAGCATCGTCATGGCCTGCATCGTCCAGAGCTGCGCTGAGGTCAGGCTCGGGTAGATGCTGCTCAGCTGGGCGTGGGTGTTCGTGGCCGCGTTGACGGCGGCCTGGCCCATGTTCACGACGCCCTCGCCGGCGATGTAGTAGTCGAACACCATGATGTCGACCGAGGTGACGGTGGCGTGGTCGGCGACCGCGTTCTGCAGGACGGCTTCGCCGTTCGGGTCGAGGCCGTACTGCTCGACCGGGATCGTGTACTGGATCTGCAGCGGGATGCCCTGGGCGGCCGCCCACGCCTCGGTCATGGCGATCGCCTGGTTGCGGCGGTCGATGCCGGCCGTGTTGTTCAAGGACTTGGCCTCGACGTCCATGTCGAGCCGGGTGACGCCGAGCGTGGTGATCACCGACTCGTAGTCGGCGGCGATCTGGCTGACGTCTTTGCACGAGTCGGCGATCTCGGTACCGCCCTGGTCGGCGCTGAAGCCGCCGAAGGACGGGATCACGTCACCGCCCGCGGCCCGCAGCGCCGCGATGTCGGACGCGTAATAGTTCAGCGGCTGGGCCGAGTTGCCGTTCCAGTCCAGGGCGCACGAGCCCTTCTTCGGGGCCTGGAGGAAGGCCAGGGTGAAGTACCTGGCGCCGGACGCCTGGGCGGTGGCGGAGATGCTCGCGGTGTTCGGGGCCAGGTAGGTCTCGTAGTACGGCGCGTACACGTGCGCGGGCAGCGGCGTGTTGGACGTGGCCCTGGCCGGGCTCGCGGCTCCGGCCGCGGACGCCAGGAGGGCCGCGGTCAGGGTCAGGCCGAGGGCGGCCCGGCGGCGTGATGTCATGGATGATCTCCCGTCGGGTTTTACGGCACCGGTGCCGCGACGTCGGTCTTGGGCACGTTCCAGCCGGACACGCTGACGACGGGCGTGGCGCCCTGCAGGTCGGCCGAGTTGTAGGTGACGGTCAGGGTCTGCGACTCGCCGGGGAACAGGGTGATGTCGTTCCCCTGCCAGATGGAGGACTGCAGTTCGTTGTCGCCGGGCAGTTCCTGGCCGCCCGCGGTGCCGCGGCGGACGTCGGCCCGGAGCAGGAAGCCGACCGCGGAGGACGACGTGTTGCTGATCGTCACCGTGGTGGCCAGATCGGCGCCGTCCGGGCCGGCCTGGCGGGCCGTGCTGGCCGTGGCCGAGACGGACGACTGCGGGAGGGCCTGCAGCGAGGTGAGGTTGGCGTAGGTCGAGATCACGCCCACCGGCTGGCCCAGCGACTTCTTCCAGTTGGTGGCGTCGGCCTGGGTGGACAGCCAGTAGACGTTGCGGTCGGTGAGCGTGCCGTTCTGCTTCAGCAGCAGCTCGACGAAGTAGGCCTGGACCGGGTTGCTCCCGGGGGCGGGCACTTTCGGGGTCAGCACTCTGGTCTGTACCTGCTGGCTGGTCAGCGTGATACCGGTCGCGGTCTGGTCGTCAAGCACGGCGCCGGACAGGCTGTAGACCTTCGACTCGACAGAAAGCCCGGCCTGGGCGGCGTTGCTCAGGTTGTCCAGCGTGACCGTGCCGTTGTCCAGCGCGTACAGGGCGTGCAGTGACTTGTCGGCCTCCTGGACGCCGAAGTAGCTGCCGGCCTGGTCGCCGTCGCTGCCGTACAGGGTCCACAGCAGGCTCGGCCAGCCCTTGTTCATCTGCCAGTAGATGGTGCCGGTGGACGGCAGCGGCGTGTTGCCCGCGTGGTCGATGAACGCCTCGAACTGGGCCCGGGTGTTCTCGTAGTTCTGCGCCTGGGCCTCCTCGACGTAGGAGTTCAGGCTGGCCGGCGTGCCGTACCTGGCGTTGAGCGCGGCGTCGAAGTGGCACAGCGTGCCGAACGAGTAGCCGGTCTTGCAGCGCGGCTCGTAGTTGAGGTGGTACTGGTTGAACTTGCTGTTCTGCCACAGGTTCGACAGATCACTTGATGACATGAACCGGCTCAGCGAGTCCAGGGTGGGGACGGTGTCCCCCGCGCTCTGCTCGCTGTCGTAGCCCCAGGAACCGCCCGCGTTGGTCTGGGTGGAGTCGTTGCTGTCGAAGTGCGTGGTGTCGTACCAGTAGTTGGGCGGCACCCAGTCGTAGGGCCCCTCCTTCTGCCCGGAGACCCCGAGCTGCGGGCTGCTGCGGTACTCGGCTGAGGAGATGATCGGGTCCTGGAAGTCCGCCTGACCGAACGCTGTCAGCGAGACCGACTCCTGCTGCGCGGTCGGGGCCAGATCGCTCCACTGGAAGCTGAACACGCTCGGGTGGTTGCGCAGGTTCTGCCCGATGGTCAGCGCCGAGTTCTGCAGGATCGCGAAGTCGGCACTGGTGGTGAGGCCGCTGCTCTGCAATTCCCAGGCGTCGCAGCACTGGTAGCCGGCGTTGACCAGCATCCCGGCCTGGTCCATCTGCTGGAAGAAGTCGGGCGGCATGATGTGACCCTCGAGGCGGATGGTGTTGACGCCCATGTTCTTCATGAGCGCGACCTGCCTGGCGATGTCGGCCGCCGAGTAGTGCAGGAAGATGTCCGGCGAGAAGCCGCCGCCCCTGATGACGACCGGCACGCCGTTGATGGCGAAGGCGCGAGCGCCGGAGGGTTCGGCGGAATTGGAGCCGACCAGCGAGGACGTGACGTTCCTGATCCCGAACGTCTCGCTGGTCGAGTTCAGCACCGTGGCGTTCTGCGACACCGACGTGGCCAGGGTGTACAGCGGCTGCGCGCCCATCAGGTACGGCCACCAGACCTGCGGGCTGGCGATGGTCAGGGCCGGGTACTGGCTCGGGGTGAAGCTCACCGTCTGGGTGCTGGCGGCCGGGACCGTCACGTTCTGGCTGACGGTGATCGGGGCGCCGCCACCGGGCGGGGTGATCGTGGCCGTGACCTGGCCGGTTTGGCTGGTGCTCGTGTTGTTGGTGAGGTCGGTCTTCACCGTGAGCGCCGAGGTACTCAGGTCGGCGGCGTTGTTCTCGACCACGTGCGCGTTGCCGTCGGACAGCGCGCCGTCCACCGCCAGCTGGACCGGGAACTGGATGCCGGTGTTGTTATCCGGCGGGATCTGGTTCCAGTCCACGTCGTCGACCGTGAACATGGTGTTCGGGTTGTTCGGGTTGACCTGGACCGCGAGCGAGTTAGTGCCGGGCTGGACCAGGCTGGTGATGGCGAAGCTGAACCTGGTGTAGGCGCCGGTGACGGTCGAGGAGGTGGCCACCTGGTGGCCGTTCACCCATACGTTGGCCGAGCCGACCACGCCGTTGATGACCAGCGTGGCGACGTGGCCGGCCTGCAGGTTCGGGGTGAAGTCGGTGCGCCACCACCACGGCACGCTGAACTGCGCGACGGTGTCGGCGCCGACCGAGGACATGAATCCGTAGCAGCTCTTCATGTTGGCGGAGAAGAAGACGCTGCTGGTGCCGCTGGTGCCCTGGTTGACCGGCTGCAAGGCGGGGTTACCTGGGCACTTGCCGTTCTGGGCCAGCGCCTCGATCTCCGTTCCCGGCGCCCCGGCGTCATCGTTGGCTACCGGCAGCCAGGTGCTGGTGTCGAATCCGGGGGTGGAGATCTGCGCTCCGGTCTGGGTGGCGATGGCGCTGCTCTGCACCGCCCAGCCGCCCGAACCCAGGTTGGTCACGTCGCTGGCCCCGGTGTCCGACGGCGAGCGGACGCTCGCGCTGATCGTCCCGGCTACGCCGGACGAGGCCGCCAGGGACGGAACGGCCTGCGTGGTCGATGCCACGCACAGCAGCGCGGCGGCAGAGACACTTACGGTTGCCCAGCTGACTACGGTCAGCCGCATGGCCCGGCTCATGGCAACTCCTGTTCCGCGGCCGCTGCCGCGAACGTTGGTCGCCCCCGCATGGTCTATTAGTTCGGATACTTTCCAAACGAATAGGTATCCCTGTGGCGCCGGGTTGTCAAGGGGTCATCTTCGCTTCGGTCCGGGATTCCGGGTCCGGGATTCCGGGTCCGGGATTCCGGGTCCGGGATTCCGGGTCCGGGCACGCGAACGGACCGGAGATCCCTGGCGCCTACTGCCCCCGCCGTAGGCTGAGCGGGATCTCCGGTCCGTGGTTTTTGTCCGCTGTCATGCGGAGGTCAGCGGCGCTGGCCCGGCCGGGCGTGGCCGATGGTCCCCGTGGCGACCAGCACGATGGCGATCAGGAAGCCGACCCACAGCAGCGGCCACATCACGTGCGCGGCCGCGATGGCCACGAAGACGATCAGCGCGGCCAGCAGGACCGGGTGGCGGCGGCGGCGCTGCAGCTGGCCGACAGCCGGATCGGTGGCTGCCGGAGCCCCTGTTTCCGGCAGGTCATCGAACAAGCCGGTCAGGTCGGCGCGGGTCTTGGCGCTCATCGCCCGCCCTACGCGCTCGTCGAACTCGGCCTGGTCAAGCCGGCCGGCGCTGAAGTGCTCGGCCAGGCGGTCGGCGACCGCCTGCCGCTCGGCGTCGGAAACCCGCATGTTCTGATCCGAGGCGGGGCCGCTGAACCAGGGTGAGAAACCGCGGGTCCAGGACTGGTTGTACTGCGAAGGCATGTCGTACTCCGTTAGTGAGATGCGGTTAGCGTGAGCGGTTCTGGAAGGACTCGATGAGGGAGCCGGCGATGGACTGGTCGCTCCCCTCGTCGGGGATCAGCAGCAGGCCGGCCAGGTAGAGCGGGATGCCCGCGCCGCCGACGATGGTCAGGACCACGAACGCGATCCGGACCAGGGTGGTGTCGACGCCGAAGTAGCGGGCCAGGCCCGAGGCGACGCCCGCCAGCATCCGGTCCTCGAAGGGACGGCGGAGGGCAGTGCGTGCCGGGTCGTAGCCGAACGACGGCTCGGGGCGGCGGTCAGGCTGCTCGTCGGTGGTGGTGTCTTCTTGGTTCAGGGTGTTTGTGTTCATGGCTCCAGATTGGCTCCCGGGGGTGGGCCCGCGCATCGGTGAGCCACCCCGATATCCCCCTGACCGGGATCCCGGGGCATCAGGGTCGGGTCAGGGATGTCCCCGATAGCCGGCATGGGCCGGCTGGGGCCATGATGGAAGCGTGGAGCATCCTGCGCGCTGGCACCGTGACCAGTTCCGGCACCGCGACCCGTTCGGGTTGCGGCACCGCCGTGGTCACGGCGGTCCGCTGCGCCGCGATCCGGCCGACCGGCTGGGCGGCGGCGTGGCCGCGGGGATCGCCGCGTGGCGCGGCTTCAGCCCCACCACCGTCCGGATCGTGTTCGTGCTGTGCACCCTGGTGTCGGCCGGCTGGGGTCTGCCGCTGTACGTGCTGGCCTGGCTGTTCATCCCCGCGGCTGGCGCCGAGGCCAACATCTTCAGCAAGGCCAGGAACGATTACAGGGGCATCAGGCTGGCCGTCGGCCTGGCCTCGCTGCTCATCTTCGTGCTGCTCGTGGCGAGCGCGCTCAACGCAGGCTGGTTTGTCAACTGGGCCTGGCCGCAGGTGTTCAGCGTGGCCGGGCTGGCGCTGATCTGGCGGAATGGCGCGGACGAGGATCAGGCCACGCTGCGGCACCTGCTCGAGCCGCTCGGCGCCGCGGCGGACGGGGTGAGACCGAACCGCCGGTCGGCGTGGCGGCTGGTCATCGCGGGCGCGCTGATGGCCGGCGGCCTGGCCTGGCTGTTCTCGGCCCGGGCCAGCCTGGCGCTGCTCCGCCCGCTGGGCGGGGTGCTGCTGGTGATCGCGGCCATCGTGCTGGCCCTCGGCCCGTGGTGGCTGCGGATCGCGCGGGACCTGGCGCTGGAGCGGCAGGCCAAGGCCCGGGCCGAGGAGCGGGTCGACATCGCGGCCCGGGTGCACGACTCGGTGCTGCAGACGCTCGCGCTGATCCAGCGGCGCGCGGACGATCCCCAGAAAGTCATCCAGCTGGCCCGGATGCAGGAGCGCGAGCTGCGTTCCTGGCTGTTCGAGGGCCGGTCGCTGGAGGAGGCGGACGCCGAGCTGACCGTCGCGGCCGGGGTGCGGAAGATCCAGGAGGACGTCGAGTCCAGGTACGGTGTCCCGGTGGAGGCGGTGACGGTCGGCGACTGCGACCTGGACGACAACCTGGAGGCGCTGCTCGCGGCGGCCGGGGAGGCCACGGTCAACGCGGCGAAGTGGTCGGGGGCCAGCGTCGTCTCGCTGTTCGCCGAGGTCGAGCCCGGCGAGGTGTCGATCGTGGTGCGGGACAGGGGGAAGGGCTTCGACCCGGAGGCGGTGCCGGCCGACCGCAAGGGCCTGGCCGAGTCGGTGCACGGCCGGATGGCGCGGCGCGGCGGCACGGCCGTCGTGACCTCGGCGCCGGGTGAAGGGACCAAGGTGACGCTGAAGATGCCGCGTTCCCCGGTGACGGCGAGCCGGTCATGAGTGATACCCCGAGGCTGGTGCTGGTCGACGACCACGGCCTTTTCCGGTCCGGGGTCCGCGCCGAGCTGGGCCGCCAGGTCGAGGTGGTCGGCGAGGCCGACGACGTGCAGCCCGCGATCGAGCTGATCTCGCGGCTGCTGCCGGACGTGGTGCTGCTCGACGTGCACCTGCCCGGCGGCGGCGGCCAGGCCGTGATCCAGGCCATCAAGGCCGAGCACCCGGAGGTGCGCTTCCTGGCGCTATCCGCCTCGGACGCCCCGGAGGACGTGATCGCGGTGATCCGGGCCGGGGCCCGGGGCTACGTGACCAAGACGATCTCGACCACCGAGCTGGCCGACGCGATCCGCCGGGTGGCGGCGGGTGACGCGGTGTTCTCGCACCGGCTGGCCGGGTTCGTGCTGGACGCGTTCGCCGCGGCGCCTGCGGCCGACGTGAAGCCCTCCTTCGACCCCGAACTCGAGCAGCTGACCAGCCGGGAACGCGAGGTGCTCCGGCTGATCGCCCAGGGCTACACGTACAAGGAGATCGCCAGGGAGTTGTTCATCTCGGTCAAGACGGTGGAGAGCCACGTGTCGTCGGTGCTGCGCAAGCTGCAGCTCTCCACCCGGCACCAGTTGACCAGGTGGGCCGCTGAGCGCCGGCTGGCCTGACGCTCGCTAGGGTTGCCCATCTGAGGGGATGGGCTGACCATGGGGGTGGGCAGGCTGACGGTAGAGGTGAATATGCGGGTCGAGGCGATCGAGCATGAGATCCGCGACGCTTACCTTCGCCTGGCCGCGGCGGCGGCCGTGGCGCGGCACCACCAGCGGCACTACCTGGACGGGCAGGGCGCGGGCAGGCTGTTCGGCGCGGCCGGGGCGCTGACCGCCGCGCACCCGTGGGCGCTGGAGGACTTCTCCGCCCCGGCCTGGACCGCCTACCGGCCCGACCCGCAGGCGCCGCCGCCGGACGGGCTGCGCGTCGGGGTCCTGCGGCCGGGCGACGGCCGGCCGGGCCAGGGGCTGCCGCCCGCGCCCGCCGTGGCGCGGTTCGCCGGGCACGGGCACGTGCTGATCAGCGAGCGCGGCTTCGCCGACGGGGCCAGGTCGCTGCTGCAGGCGCTCACCCTGCGGCTGGCCACGGCGGCCCGGCCGGGCTCGGTCCGGTTCGCGCTCGCCGACCCGGTCGGGCAGGGCCGGTACCTCAGCGCGTTCCTGCGGCTGCCCGCGCAGCTGCGGGTGGGCCAGGGCGTGGCCGCCAGCCCGGCCGAGACCGAGGCCCTGCTGACGGCGCTCACCAGCCATGTCGTCGAGGTCACCCAGACCCGGCTGACCAACGTCTACGACTCGGTGGAGGCGTACAACGCGGCGACCACCGGTGCCACCGTCCCCTACCACGTGCTGGTCCTAGCCGGCTTCCCGGCCGGGGTGGGCGACCGGGCCGGGGAGCTGCTCGGCCTGCTGGCCAGGAACGGGCCGCGGAGCGGCCTGTACATCGTCGGCACCGTCGATCCCGGACTCGAGATGCCCCGCGGTTTCGACCTGACCGAGCTCAGCGCGCTGGCCACCACCCTGAGCCGGGACCAGCACGGGAACCTGACCTGGGACGATCCTGATTTCGGGGTCGGCGTGATCGAGCCGGACCAGATGCCGGAGGCGGCCCGGGCCAACCCGTGGCTCGACGCCGTCGGCATCGCGGCCGGCTCCGCCCACCGCGATCTTCCCTTCACCCGGATCGCCGTCCCGCGGGCGCAGCGCTGGGCCGGGGACGCCACCGACGGCCTGGACGTGCAGATCGGCGTGGACAGCAAGGGCGAGCCGCAGCACTTCGTCATGGGCGTCCGCGGGGTCCACCATGGCCTGGTCGGCGGGGACGTCCGGATGGGCAAGACCAACCTGCTGCACGTGCTGATCAGCCAGCTCGCGCTGCGCTACCCGCCGGACGAGCTCGAGCTCTACCTGCTCGACTTCAAGGAGGTCGAGTTCGACGCGTACCTGACCGAACGGCTCCCGCACGCGCGGGCGATCACGTCCCGGACCGACCGCGAGTTCGGGCTGAGCATGCTGCGCCGCTTCCACGACGAGATCGAGCGGCGGGCCCGGCTGTGCCGTGAGGCCAAGGTGACCGACCTGCCCGACTACCGGCGGGAGACCGGGCGGGCGCTGCCCCGGGCCCTGGTCATCATGGACGAGTTCCAGGTGCTGTTCAGCGAGGAGGACCGGCTGGCCCGGGAGGCCGGACGGCTGCTGGCCGACATCGCCAAGCGGGGCGCGGCGTTCGGGCTGCACCTGCTGCTCGCCACCCAGTCGCCGGGCGGCCCGCTCGCGGCCTACCTGCGGCCCGTCTACGAGCAGATGGCGCTGCGGATCGCGCTGGGCTGCACCCAGCCGAGCGTGTCCCAGGCCATCCTGGGCGAGGGCAACGACGCGGCCACCCGCCTGGTCCGGGCCGGGGACGCCATCTACAACGACCGCCGCGGCGAGGGCGCCAACCCGGTCATGCGGATCGCGATGCTGCCCACCCGGGACCGGCTGGCGCTGATCGGGGACATCCGGGGGCTCGGCGGCGGGCGGGAGTACCCGCCGCCGGCCAGCTTCGACCCGGACGCCCCGGCGTCCTTCGCGCCCGGCCCGGCCGCGGGACGGGCGGTGCAGGCGTGGCTGGGCGAGGCCATCGAGATCAAGCCGGCCACCACGGCGACGTTCGAGCGCTACCCCCGGTCCAACCTGCTCATCGTCGGCGGCGAGGCACACGGCCACGGCCTGCTGCTGGCCACCCTGCTCAGCGCCGCGGTCCAGGCTGGCCCGGAGCGGGTCCGGTTCACCATCGCCGAGTTCACCCGGCCCTCGTCGGCGTTCCACGGCTTCTTCGCCCCGGCGCGGGACCTGCCGCACGAGGTGCGGATCGCCGACCGCCGGACGGCCGGGGAGGCGCTGGACGACCTCCTTGACGACCTCGACGCCCGGCTGGAGGGCACCGCCGGGGCCGATGCGGCCGCCCAGCCCGAGCGGTTCCTCCTCGTCGCGGGGATGCACCGGTGGCACGAGCTGCTGGCCGAGGGCGACTACGGCCGGCCGAGCGAGACCGCGGCCCAGCTGGTCCGCCTGGCCGACAAGGGCCCCGACACCGGGATCCACGTCGTGGCCTGGACGGACGGCTACGTCACCGCCGAACGGGCGCTGCGCCGGGCCGGCCTCGGGTTCTTCGGCTTGCGCGCCGTGCTCCGCGTGCTGTCGCCCGCGGAGAGCGACGCGCTGCTCGGCGTGTCCGCCGCCGCCAGCCTGGACGACGACCGCGCCCTCTACCGGGACACCGAGTGGCCGGCCGAGCAGGTCGAGAAGTTCAAGCCGTACTCGATCGCCTCTTTGTACACCTTCGCCCGGGACGCCTTCGGCACGGCGGACCCGGGAGCGCGCGCGAGCGGGAGCACCTCATGACCGAACAGGAACGGGCCGTGGAACCGGCCGCGGCCGCCTCCCCTTACCTTTCCCTGCGCCAGGCGGTCCGGCCGGCCATCCTGGCCCACGGCCTGCTGGCCGGAGACCGGGAGCGGGCGGGCAAGCTGGCCGCGGAGTGCGAGGACCTGCTGTACCTGACCAGGGAGCTGCTGAGGGCGGCCGGGCGGGCGCGGATCCTGACCGCCGGGCCCGTGCCGGAGACGCCGGACCAGAGCGGCGGCGACCGGCAGGCGCAGCTGCTCGACGCCTACGCCGACGCCGGCCTGCTCTGGGCGAAGGTGGTCGGCAGCGCGCTGGCCCTGGCCGGGGTGCTGATCGAGCGGGGCGACTGGGACGATGTCCGCAGGCTGGCCGGGTGCCTGGCCGGAGCCGGGGAGGACGACGCCGCGCTGGAGCTGCGGATCGAGCTGGGCAAGGCCATGTGGGCCCGGCACGACCAGGCGCTGCGGGCGATTGGCAACAGGATGCCGCCGACCGCGATCGGGGCGGCCATCGACGCGCTGCGGGCGGTGCTGCGCGACGTGCCCGAGGCGTTCCCCGACCGGAACCGGCAGGTCAACCGCTTCCTGCCGCCGCTGGCCGCGTCCATACTTGCCGTCATGAAAGACCAGCGCGCCGACATCCCGTATCACAGCCGGGTGGAGCACATCGCGACCGGCGGGGTCGCGAAGTACCCGGACATCGTCACGACGAGCCTGGATGAGCTCGCCGCCGAATTCGAGGGCGTCTGCAGGCGGCCGGGCCGGGAAACGGAATAGGAGAACGCGCATGGCTGGGGTTATCAACGACGTCGAGGCGCTGGCGGAGTTCCGGGCCAACCTGATGCAGTTCAACCGGGACCTGGCCGAGCACTTCGCGACCATCCAGCGCCACTGGCGCGAGCTCGGGGAGGTCTGGCGGGACGACATGTACCGGCTGTTCGGTGAGGCGCTCGAGGAGGTCACCCCCGGCATCAAGGCCTACCTGGCGGCGACGGAGGGGCACGAGGCCCACCTCGCGGCGCTGATCGAGCGGCTCAGCGGCTACCTCGAGACCGGCGCCGGGGCGGGCCTGGGCGTCGGCCGGCCCGATTCAGGCCGCGGGCGCGGGCAGCGGGACGGGGCGGCGTGACCGCGGTCCACGCCGACATCGACGCGCTGAAGGGGCTGCACGCGGCGCTGGTCAGGTACCGGCACGGCCAGCGGGACGTGGCCGCCCGGGGCGAGGACCAGATCAGGCTGACGCGGGCGGCGCTGGAGACCAGGGCCAGCCAGTGGCGATCCCGGCTCGAGCTGGGCCAGGCCGAGTTCGCCGGGTGCCAGGACCGGGCGGCGCAGGCGCCGCCGGACAGCCCGGTGGACTGCTCGGGTTACGCCCGGGCCGTCGAGCAGAGCCGGGAGCGGCTGGAGCAGATCCAGCGCTGGCAGCAGCGGATCGACGCCGAGGCCAGCGAGTTCGGTGGCACCGCGGGCCGGTTCCTCGACCTGCTGGAGAACGAGCTGCCCGGCATCGAGCGGCAGCTGCTGGCCATCATCGGCAGCCTGGAGGCGGCCCGCCGCGTCCGGGCGCCGGGCGCCTGACCGGCGGGCCGCGTGCCGACCCGACCCGACCAGGACGGCGACCAGCAGCTCAGGCTGCTCGAGGACGCCTGGGACATGGCGGCCGAGCACTGGCGGGACGGCCAGGCCCGGCAGTTCGGCGACGGCCGGCTGGCTCCGCTGCTCCAGGAGTCCCGCGGCTACCTGGAGGCCCTGCGCAGGCTCATGGACACGCTCGAGGCGGCCGAGCGGGACACCGAAGGCTAGCCGCCGCCGCCCACGCTATCCGGGCGAGACCAGCGTGTTCAGCCGGGTGAGGCAGGCCACCGGGTCGACCGCCGCCAGGACCAGGGTGTCGAAGGAGGACCGTTCGGCCCGCGCGTCCAGCAGGCCCGAGCGTACGGGCTGGCCGGTGGCCCGGTCGACCGAGCCGGCCCACCCGGTGAGCGCGACGGCCTGGACCACCCCGGCCGTGATGGCCGTGAAGATCTCGTGCCAGGCGCGGAGCGCGACCCACGCCACGAGGCGCTCGTGGACCTGGGCGATCTCGCCGTCCGGCCGTGGCACCGGCTCGACGGCGTCGTGCGCCTTGACGTACCGGTAGGCGCGGACCGCGGGCACCACGCTCCGCGGCGGGAGCTCGAGGTCCACCGTGAGCGCCCGGTCCGCAGGGTCGTAGGTCACCTGGTAGTCGCGGGGGAACCCGTCCGGGTACGGGGAAGCCCGCAGGACGCAGCCGGCGAACCAGCACACGGCGCCGGGGTCGCCGGCCGCGAACGCGGCCTGGCGCGCGGTGACGTACGCGTTCCTGGCCGCCGCCTTGGCGCGCTCCTCGGTGACCTTCCGGTCGTGGCTGGCCTTGGCCACGGCGAGCGCCCGCCGCCGTTCGGCCTCCTGGCGCTGGTGCTCGGCTTCGGCGGCCTCGAACCGGGCCTGTGCTTCCGCGGTCTGGCGGCCCGGGCGCGTGGCGACGGCCAGCAGGCGGCCGAGGCCCGCCGCGGGGGCCGGGGCGTAGTCGCTCCAGTCGGGCGGCGGGACCGGGGTGCCCAGCGGGCCGGGATCGAACTCGGGGGTCCGCGGCGCGGCCAGCAGCCGCTCGAAGCTCAGCGGCGGGAGCGGCAGGACGCTCGTCAGCACGGCGCCGAGGGCCGTCATCCGCTCCTCGACCGCGGCGGTCTGCTCCTCCGCGGCTTGCTGCTGCGCGGCCAGGTGCTCCTGCTGGCGGATCTTGTCCTGGTCCCGCTCGCGCTGCCGCCGCTCCCGCGCCAGCCGGTCTTCTTCACGCCGTTGCGCGGCGAGGCGCTGCTCCCACGCCGCGAGGCTCCCGCTCCGGGCCATGACTCCCCTGGTCCGCGTACGAACAGTTACGGAATGACCATAACGGGTGGCCAGGCGTCAGGGAAGACGGGGGCGCGCATCGGGCGGCCGGCGGCTCAGCCGGGCTGGACAACGCGGGCCGCCGAGGCTGGATAATCGTGTTGTGGCCACGGAACAGCCGGCCAGCGAGCAGGCGCGGCGGGCGGCCCGCACCTACGGGGCCGCGGCCGACCACTACCAGTCTGACGCGCTGAGCTTCTGGGACCGGTTCGGCACCGCCACGGTGGCGCGGCTGCCGCTGGGGCCCGGTGACAGCGTGCTCGACCTGTGCTGCGGCACCGGGGCTTCGGCTCTCCCGGCCGCCCGTGCCGTGGGTGTTTCCGGGCGGGTGCTCGGGATCGACCTGGCCGCGCCGATGCTCGAGCTGGGCCGGGCCCGGGCGGCGGCCGAAGGGCTGGCCCAGCTCGAGTTCCGGCTCGGCGACGCCACCCGCACCGGGCTGCCTGACGGCGGCTTCGACGCCGTGGTCTGCGTGTTCGGCGTGTTCTTCGCGCCGGATATGGCCGCGTTCGTGCGGGATATGTGGCGCCTGGTCCGGCCGGGCGGGATGCTGGCCGTGACCACCTGGGGCCCGGGCTTGTTCGAACCCGCCGCCAGCCACTTCTGGCGCTGCGTCGGCGAGGTCGAGCCGGCCCTGTTCCGGGCGTACAACCCGTGGGACGAGATCACCACCCCGGCCGCCCTGGCCGGGCTGCTCGGCCAGGCCGGGGTGCCGAACCCGGTCGTGATGGGCATGGCCGGCCAGCACCACCTGGACCACCCGGACCGGTTCTGGGATGTCGTGCTCGGGTCCGGCTACCGGGCCACGGTGGACGCGCTCGGCCCGGAGCAGCGGGACCGGGTCCGCGCGGACCTGCTCGCCGACCTGCGCTCGTACGAGATCACGACGCTGCGGACCGACGTGGTGTTCGGGACGGCCGAACGGCCGGAATCCGGGCCGGCGGAACCGCCGGGGTCCGGGACGGCCGGACGGCCGGGATGAGGTCGAGCAGCAGGGCCAGCGCGCACACCGTCCCGGTGCCGACGGCGGCGCCCGCCACGGTGTCGGTGAAGTAGTGGTAGGGCATGCCGATGACGCCCACCACCACGGAGACGGTCAGCAGGTACGTCACGGCCAGGATCGACGTCCGCAGCCTGCGCCGCGGTCTGGGCGACGCGAGAAGCAGCACGATCGTGGTCGCGGCGAGTGCGGAGACGCTCGCGGTGTGCCCGCTCGGATAGGCGGGCTGGCCCAGGTAGGAGCGATGCACCCAGGGCTTGAGCAGCGCGTCGTTCAGCCCGACGGCGGCGGGAACGGCGACGGCGGCGAGCACGGCGCCGTCGATGCGGCGGGTGAGCAGGCAGGCGACGACCATGGCTGCGCTCAGCACGACCGCGGGGATCGTCGTGCCGGGGAAGGCGAACACGTCCGCGAGAGCGGAATGGCCGCTGAACACCGTGACCAGCGGGGCGTCGACCGCGCGGTCGAACCCGTCCGCCGTGGTCTGGTGCGCGAACAGCACGCCGAGCACGGCGACGAGGATCGCGCAGCCCGCCAGCGTGGCGACCGCCCGGGGACGCGTGGAAGCAGCCAGCAGACGGCTCGGAGCGGCCGGCAGACGCCGCGTGCCTTCCATGGGTGGCCCCCTCCCGCGAGTGTCATCAACTTACCCGGGCCGGACGCCTTAAGTCTACATAGGTAGACAATGCTGTGGCGTTTGGGGCGCGGCCCCAAGATCGGGGCGGGCGAAATAGTTGCAAACGCCATTGATCCGGCCCGGTCGCTATGTCAGCGTCGGCGGTGCGGACCTGCGCGAAGGCGCAGCGTTGCGAGGCTGAGGAGGCCGTGATGGACGGGAACGCAAGCGCTGCCAGGTTCCCGCTTCCTTCCGAGATCGCGGACGCGCCGGGGGCCGAGGACTGGCGGTCGATGTACCCGTACTTCACCCGGTTCCAGCCCGAAGACGACCAGCGCTTCTGGTTCTACAACTCCATGCACTTTCCCGAGCCGATGCCGGCCTTCGACACGGTCACGGCCGAGATCCCGTACAGCGCGATCGGGGCCAACACCGCGCGGGTGTTCGTCTTCCCGACGACGCTCGGCATCGAGCACCGCATCGTCAACGGGCGCGTCTACATCACCGCCAACCCGGTCACCGACCCGGACGAGATAGGCCGCCGGGCCGCCCTGTTCGGGGAGCGGGCCGGCTACTACTACGAGCACTGGGACGAGCTGTACCAGGGCTGGAAGACGCGGATCAAGGCGCTGATCGACGAGATCACGTCGATCACGGTGCCTGAGCTGCCCGAGTTCGAGGATCCTTCTGTCGTCACCGGCGCGACCGGCGTGGCGCAGAACCACTACGTGCGCGAGAACTTCCACCGCTGCCTCGACCTGTTCTCCAGGATGTGGCACCACCACACCGAGTTCCTGATGCTCGGCTACGGCGCGTACGTGGTGTTCTTCCAGTTCTGCAAGCAGGCCTTCCCGGAGATCAGCGACCAGGCGGTGGCCCGGATGGTGGCCGGCATCGACGTGATCATGTACCGGCCCGACGACGAGCTGCGCGGGCTGGCCCGGCTGGCCGTCGAGGCCGGGGTGGACGACCTGTTCACCGAGGGCTGCTCGCCTGCTGCGGTGCTGGCCGCGCTGGCCGGCCGGGGCGAGGGCGGCGAGCGCTGGCTCGCCGCCTTCGAACGCGCCCGCGAGCCCTGGTTCAACGTATCCACCGGCGACGGCTTCTACCACCACCACCGCAGCTGGTCCGACGACCTGACGGTCCCGTTCGCCGCGCTGCCCAGGTACGTGGCCCAGGTCCGCGACGGGTCGCTGGCCAGCCGGCCCACCGAGGCGCTGCGGGCCGAACGCGACCGGATCGCGTCGTCCTACCGGGACCTGCTGGGTTCGGACGAGGAGCGGGCCGCGTTCGACCAGATGCTCGGCCTGTGCCGGGTGGTCTTCCCGTACGTGGAGGACCACAAGTTCTACTGCGAGCACTGGTTCACCACGCAGTTCTTCGGCAAGATCCGCCAGTTCGGCGCGCTGCTGGCCAGGTCCGGCGTGCTGGCCGAGGCCGAGGACGTGTTCCAGCTGCACCACACCGAGATCGACCAGGCGCTGTCTGACGTGATGCTGGCCTGGGCCGCGGGCAGCCAGCCGCTCGGCGCCGCCCACTTCCAGCCTGTGGTGGCCTCGCGCAAGCGCATGCTGGCCGCGCTGCGCGACTGGTCCCCGCCGCCTGCGCTGGGCCCGGTGCCCGAGGCGCTCAACGACCCGGCCGTGCACATGCTCTGGGGAGTCACCCAGCAGACCATCGAGGCCTGGCTGCGGCCCTCCGAGGACGCGGTCCGGGGTTGCGGCGCGTCCTCCGGGGTGGTCGAGGGGCCCGCGCGGGTGCTGACCGACGTCAACCAGATCGGCGAGGTCCGGGACGGCGAGATCCTGGTCTGCCCGGTCACCGCGCCGAGCTGGGCACCGGTGTTCGGCAAGATCAAGGCGGCGGTCTCCGACATCGGCGGCTCGATGTCGCACGCGGCGATCGTGGCGCGCGAGTACGGCATGCCGGCCGTGGTCGGCACCGGCGACGCGACCAAGCGGATCAGCACAGGCCAGCTTGTGCGCGTCGACGGCGATCGCGGGATCGTCCAGGTCATCGGGTGACGCCTCGTTTCACCTGCGGGCTGGCCGACGTGGGCGCGGTCGGCGTGGGCGCGGCCGGGGCGGACGCGGCCCGGGCGGGCGGTAAGGCCGCGGCGCTGGGCGAGCTGGCCCGCGCCGGGATGCGCGTGCCGTCCGGCTTCGTGATCATGGTGGAGGCGTTCGGCATGGCCGTGCAGGCGGCCGATCCGTCCGGCGCGCTGCGGGCCGCGCTCGGGGCGCTGCCAGCGGGCGACCTGGCCGGTACCGCCAGGGTCGCGGGTGATCTGCGGGCTCGCGTGGCGGCGGCGGCGCTGCCGCCTGAACTGGCCGAGGAGATCACGGCCGGGTACCGGTCGCTCGGGGCCGGAGCGGTCGCGGTGCGGTCCAGCGCCACTGGCGAGGACAGCCCGGAGGCCAGCTTCGCCGGCCTGCAAGACACCTACCTGGCCGTGTGCGGCGCCGAGGCGGTGCTCGACCGGGTGCGCGCCTGCTGGGCCAGCCTGTACAACGACGAGTCGGCCGGCTACCGGCGCCGCCAGGGCATCGGCGAAGCCGGCCTGGCCATGGCCGTCGTGGTGCAGCGCATGGTCCGCCCGCGGGCGGCGGGCGTGATGTTCACCCGCAGCCCGGTCACCGGGGACCGTTCGGTCGTCGCGATCGAGGGGACCTGGGGCCTGGGCTCGGCCCTGGTGGCCGGCGAGGTCACGCCGGACAGTTTCACCGTGAGCAAGGTGACCGGGGAGATCACGGGGCGGCGGACCGGGGCCAAACTGCGGTCGCATTCATGGGAACCGAACGGACCGGGAATCTCCGCCCTTCCTGTCCCTCCTGCGCTCCAGGGTGCTCCCTGCCTGACGGACGAGGAGGCCCGGGCGCTGGCCGAGTTGGGACGGCGGGTAGAAGGGCACTTCGGCGCGCCGCAGGATATCGAGTGGGCGCTGCTCGGTGACACACCGGGCGACGCGGCGGAGCGGATCGTGCTGCTGCAGAGCCGTCCGGAGACGGTGTGGGCGGCCCGGGAGCGGGCGCCCGTCGCCACCCCGCAGCCGAGGGCGGTCGACCATGTGCTGGCCCGGTTCAGGAAGGCGCCGTGATGGACCTGACGAATGACGACGTAGCCGACATCCTGGCCCTGCTCGACTCGCTCCCCTACGACGAGCTCGACCTGCAGACCCCGCGCTTCCGCCTGACCCTGCGCCGCACCCCCGGCGGCTGGACCCAGAGCACCCAGGTCCTGTCCGCCCCGGATCCGATCACCGCCCCGCCGAGCCAGGACGCCAGTGAAGCGGGTGGGACACCTGGGGCTGGGGAAACAGGCAAGGCTGATGTGGTTGGAGCGCAGGGCGGCGGGAGTGGCGAGGCTCGGGGGAAGGATGAGCGTGGGCTGGACGAGGGGGAGCCGGACGAGTGGGAGCTGGTGACGGTGACGGCGCCGCTGCCGGGGACGTTCTACCGGGCGCCGCGGCCGGGGGCGGCGCCGTTCGTCGAGGTGGGCAGCCGGGTCGGGGCGGACACCGTGATCGGCATCGTGGAGACCATGAAACTGATGAACTCGGTGCACGCGGGCGTGGCCGGCGAGGTGGCCGAGTTCTGCGTGGCGAACGCCGAGTTCGCCGAGCGCGGGGCCACGCTGCTGCGGATCAGGGCAGAGCGATGATCCTGCGGCGGGTGCTCATCGCCAACCGCGGCGAGATCGCCGTCCGGGTGATCCGCACCTGCCGGCGGCTGGGCATCGAGACGGTGCTGGCCGTCCCGGACATGGACGCCGCGGCGGACGCGGACGCGGTCCCGGCCCGGCTGGCCGACCGGACGATCGGGCTCGGCGGCCCGGGCTACCTGGACGTGGCGGCGGTCGTCGCGGCCGCGGTCGCGGCCCGGGCGGACGCGATCCATCCGGGTTACGGCTTCCTGGC
>Ga0066388_100000360_pt1 | contig 20846 bp, 21 predicted proteins | sample PanSoiMetaGPlot6_FD_64539 | JGI IMG/M metagenome (GOLD analysis project Ga0066388, IMG submission 64539) | Tropical forest soil microbial communities from Panama analyzed to predict greenhouse gas emissions - Panama Soil - Plot 6 (Hybrid Assembly) | ecosystem: Environmental > Terrestrial >...
TCTCGCGATCGCCGCCGAGGACGCGACCTTCGGGCTCTCGGAGATCAACTGGGGCATCATTCCGGCCGGCGTCGTCACCAAGGCGGTGGCGCAGGTGATGAGCCAGCGCGACGCGCTCTACTACATCATGACCGGCGAAACCTTCGACGGCCGCAAGGCCGCGGCGATGAAGCTCGTCAACGAGGCAGTCCCGCACAGCGAGCTGCGCGCGCGCACCAGAGCGCTCGCCGAGACCCTGATGGGCAAGAACCCGACCGTGCTGCGCGCGGCCAAGACCGCCTATCGGCGCGTGCGCGACATGTCGTACGAGGACGCCGGCGACTATCTGATGGCGAAGAACGATCAAGCCCGCCTGTTCGATCCCGAGCAGGGACGCGAGCAGGGCCTCAAGCAGTTCCTCGACGAGAAATCCTACCGCCCCGGCCTGGGGGGCTATCGGCGCGAGCCCTGATGGCTGCGGCCGGCTCAACCGAGATGACCGGGCTTGCGCGCCTGATGCGGCCGCGCGCGGTTGCAATCGTGGGCGCGACCGCCGAGCCCGGCTCGATCGGTGGCGCCGTGCTGGTCAATCTCGAGCGCTGCGGCTATCAAGGCGACATTCATCTGGTCAGTCGGCGGGCCAAGGAGATCAACGGACGGCCTTGCGTGGCCGCGATCGATGACTTGCCCGAGGGCATCGACGCAGCCGTCCTCGTCGTGCCACAGCAAGCGGTGGTTGACGCGGTCGCGGCCTGCGGCCGGCGCGGCATCGGTGGCGCCGTCGTGTTCGCGTCGGGCTTCGCCGAGGTCGGCGACGATGGCCGCGCCGAGCAGGAACGCCTGATTGCGGCCGCACGCGCAGGCGGCGTGCGCATGCTGGGGCCGAATTGCATCGGCTTCACCAATTTCGCCGATGGCGTGGCGCTGACCTTCGAGACCATCGCGCCGGAGCCGATCGCCGGCCGCCCCGCTGTCGGCGCCGTCACCCAGAGCGGCGCGCTCGCCGGCGCCTTGCGCATTGCGCTCTCGGCCAAGGGGCTCGGAGTGTCGCACGCGATCTCGACCGGCAACGAGGCGGATCTTACGGCCGAGGACTTTATCGCATTCCTGCTCGCCGATCCGCAGACCCGCGCGGTTGCGCTGTTTCTCGAGCAGATCAGGCAGCCGCAAAAGTTTTTGTCGCTCGCCGGAGAGGCGCGCGCGTTGCGCAAGCCGATCGTGCTCCTGCATCCCGGCAAGAGCGCGCGGGCGCGCGAGTCGGCGAGCACGCATACTGGCGCGCTCGCGGGCGATCACGCAGTGATGAGCGCCATTCTGTGCCATGAGGCGGTGGTGCTGGTTGACTCGATCGATGAGCTGATCGACGCCGCCGAGCTTTTGGCACGCGCAGCACCACCGACCGGCGGCGCCGGCGTGATCACCAATTCCGGCGCCATCAAGGGCTTCGCTCTCGACTTTGCCGAGGCGATCGGCCTCGACATTCCGCCGCCCTCACCCGCAACGCGCGAAGCGCTGAAGGCGGCGTTGCCGGCGTTCGCCTCGCCCGACAATCCGGTCGACGTCACCGCGCAGGTGATCAAGGATCTCGGGATCTGGACGCGGGCCGCGACCGCACTCCTTGCGGATCCCGCCATCGGCAGCATCGCTATGCTGGCAGTACCGGGCGCACCCAAGCAGGCGATCGACAAAGGGAAAGTGATGCTTTCGGCCATCGTCGCTTCGGGCAAGCCTGCGGTTGTCGCGGCACTGGGCGACGAGTCACCGATCCCGGCCGAATTCCACGCGATGTTTCGCGAGCGTGGAATCCCCGTACACCGTTCGCCCGAACGCGCGCTGCGGGCACTCGCGCACGCGACCCGCTATGGCCGCGCGCTCGCCGCGCCGCGTGGTACTGCAGCATCGATCGACGCGCCCGCGCTGCCACACCGCGGCACGCTGCCGGAACATGTGGGCAAGGCCTATCTCGCTGCGCTCGGCATCACGGTGCCGAAGGGAAAGCTCGCGCGCGATCTCGCCACCGCGAAAGCGATCGCGAGCGAGATCGGCTATCCGGTTGCGCTGAAGGCGCAGGCGAGCGCGCTATCGCACAAGAGCGACCGCGGCGGCGTAATCCTGGGCATCGACAGCGAGCACGCGCTCGCCATAGCTTGGGAGACGATGCAGAGCGCAATGGCGGGCATTGCGCTCGACGGCATTCTGGTCGAGCAGATGGTCCGCGGTGGGCTCGAAATGATCGTCGGCGCGCGCCGCGATCCGAGCTGGGGACCTGTCGTCATGGTCGGGCTCGGCGGCATCTTCGTCGAGACGCTCAAGGACGTGCGCATTATGCCAGCCTGGCTGCCGAAACAACGGATCATGGACGAGTGCTATCAGCTCAAGGGCGCCGCCATGCTGCGCGGCGTCCGCGGCCGTCCCGCGGCTGACGTCGAGGCGCTTGCCGATACGGTGCTGCGCATCGCCGCGGCGATGACGGCACGGCCCGAGATTGCCGAGATCGATGTCAATCCGCTCGCCGTGCTGCCGGTCGGCGCTATCGCGCTCGATGCGCTGATTGTCGCAGCAGCACAATAATTGGCTTAACCATGTTGCCCAGCGCGTGCGCCGAGCGCTTCTTTTGAGTCGTCAAGTGAAGTTGCATGGTGCCCCCCAGCCTTTTGGGCTTGAAAAATCCGGACGAGGCGGGCAAGGCTGCGTGATCGGCACCAAGGCTGGGGGCGGCCGGGTGCATGACGTGTTGAGAGGCGGGGCACGGAACTCCGGATGGCCGAAAAGGCGTCCAATCGAATCGATCCGCATGCGGCAGTCGCGCTCGTCCGCCGCCTGCTGACGGAGTACGGGCTTACCCGGTGGCGGCGCTACGCGCTCGCCTTCACGTTGATGGGGGTCGGCGCGGCCTGCACGGCGCTCACGGCGTATCTGATCAAAGACGTCGTCAACGAGGCCTACATCCAACGCAACTTCCCAGGCGTGGTCGAGGTCGCCGTGCTGACGTTCGTGCTGTTCGTGCTGCGTGGTCTTTCCAACTATGGCCACGCCGTCATTCTCATGCGGATCGGCAACAGCATCGTGGCGGAGAATCAGCGCCGGATGTTCGCCGGCCTGTTGCAGCAGAATATCGGCTTCTTCGCCGACCATCACAGCTCGGAATTCGCCGCGCGGCTGAGCGCCGGCGCGCAGGCAGCAACGCAGGTGCTCAACCTCTTGATCACCGCGCTCGGACGCGACCTGCTCACGCTGATCGCGCTGCTGGTCGTGATGATCGTGCAAGATCCACTCATGTCGATGATTGCGTTCGTGATCGCCCCGCCGCTCGGCATCGTGACGCGCAAGCTCACCCGCCGCGTCCGCACGGTGGCGCAGAACCAATGGGCCGGCGGGGCACGCATTCTGGAGACCCTGCAGGAAACGCTGCAGGGCATGCGCATCGTCAAGGCGTTCACGCTGGAAGACACGGTGCGCGAGCGCTTCCACAGCCACGTCGCCGACGTTGAGCGCGAATCCAACAAGATGGCGCGCGTGAGCCAGCGCGTGCATCCTTTCACCGAAGGGCTCGGCGGCTTCGCCGCCATGCTGATCATGGTCTACGCGGGCTATAGCACGATCTATGGCGGGGCGACGCCGGGCCAGTTCGTATCCTTCATGGCTTCGCTCATTCTTGCCTACGAGCCTGCCAAGCGGCTGGCGCGCCTGAACCTCGACCTCAACGCCATGCTGGTCGGCGTGCGCATGCTGTTCGAGATCATCGACCGGCCGCTGAGCGAGCCGGAGGACGAGAGTCACCCGCCGCTCACGCTCGCCAAGGCGCGCGTCGAGTTCAGCCATGTGCGTTTCGCCTATCGGGAAGGCGAGCCGGTGCTGCGCGACGTCTCGTTCGTGGCCGAGCCCGGGCAGGTGACGGCGCTGGTCGGCCCCTCCGGCGGCGGCAAGTCGACCATCCTCAACCTGATCGTCCGCTTCTACGAGGCGCAGGGCGGCACGATCACGATCGACGGGGACGACATCGCGACGGTCTCGCGCCGCTCGCTGCGCCAGCAGATCGCCTTCGTCGGCCAGGATACGTTTCTGTTCCGCGCCTCGGTGCGCGACAACATCGCCTTCGGCAAGCCGGGCGCGAGCGAGGCCGAGATCGTCGCCGCCGCCAAGGCCGCGCATGCGCATGATTTCATCATGAGCTTCCCCGAGGGCTACGCTGCCGAGGTGGGCGAGCAAGGGCTCAAGCTCTCCGGTGGCGAGCGCCAGCGCATCGCGATCGCGCGTGCACTGATCAAGAACGCGCCGATCATTCTGCTCGATGAGGCCACCGCCGCGCTCGACGCCCAGTCAGAGCGCTATGTGCAGGAGGCGATTGCCGAGCTGTGCCGCGGCCGCACCACCATTGCGATCGCGCATCGGCTCGCGACTATCATGCATGCCGACCGCATCCTGGTGATCGACGGCGGCAGCGTTGTGGAGTCCGGCCGGCACGAGGAGCTTCTGCGCAACAACGGTCGCTATGCAATGTTCCACAAGCTGCAGTTCCAGCACGAGGTAATCGAGGACGCCAGCACGGTGCCGGAGCGCCTTGCCGGATGACGGTCGTGTGACGGCCGCTCATTTATCGTCGTCCAGAATTAACCGGCCGGTCACCATTCGGCGCCACTGTAGGGCGGTTGAATCGAGGACCTGCCCATGGGCCGCGCCAATAACAACCTGCCCGTCCACTGGTCGCCAGCGATCGCGCCCGACGACGAGGCCTCGCTTTCCGACATGCTCGCCTGGATCGACCAGCACTGTCCGGCATCCGGCGCCGAGGCGCTGCGGCATCTGCGCGCAGCGTTTCCCGACAGCCCGCTGGCGCTGCGGGTCGCGGCGCTCAGCACGCTGATGCGCCGCCAGGGCGCCGTGAATGGCTACAAGCCGAGATAAGCCTGCCGCACGCGGTCATCCGCCAGCAGCGCCTCGCCGTCGCCGCTCAGCGTGACGCGGCCGTTCTCCAGCACATAGGCGCGGCGCGCGAGCCGCAGCGACACCGCGACATTCTGCTCGACCAGCACGCAGGTGAGCCCTTCCCGATTGAGATCGCGGATGGTGCGCAGAAGCGCCTGCACCACTGCAGGTGCTAAGCCCAGCGACGGCTCGTCGAACATCACGAGCTCGGGCGCGCCCATCAGGCAACGGCCGATCGCCAGCATCTGCTGCTCGCCGCCCGAGAGCGTGCCGGCCGCCTGCCGCGCGCGCTCCGCCAGGATCGGGAACAGCGCATAGACCCGCTCGAGGTTGCGCACCCTGTCCGCCCGCGCGCGCGGCAGCATCGCGCCCATGGCGAGGTTCTCGGCGACCGAGAGCGTCGGAAAAACCTGACGGCCTTCGGCGACCTGGCCGATGCCGAGATCGCAGACGCGATGGCTCGGCCAGCCCGCAATGTCGGTGTCGTGGACCAGGATGCGTCCGCGCGCGGGAGCGTGCATGCCGGCGATGGTGCGGATGAGCGAGGTCTTGCCGGCACCATTCGCGCCCACGATGGCGACGATATCACCCTCGCCGACCTCGAGCGTGACGCCGTCGAGCGCCTGCGCATCGCCGTAGAATACATCGAGATCTTCGACGCGCAGCATCAGAGCGCCTCCGCGCCAAGATAAGAATCGATCACCGCCTGGTCGCGCACCACCTTGTCGGGCGTCCCCTCCGCGATCGCAGCACCGTGATGCAGAACCAGCACGCGGGCGGCGAGCGCCATGACGGCGCGCATCACATGTTCGATCAACACAATGGCGATGCCACTATCGCGGTTGAGCGCGCGCAGGATCGCGACCATGCGATCGGTCTCGGCCGGGCGCAGCCCGGCCATCACCTCGTCGAGCAGTAACAATTTGGGATCGGTCGCGAGCGCGCGCGCGACCTCGAGGCGCTTGCGATCGGGCAGCGTGAGCGCGGACGCGAGCTGATGGCGCTTGTCGTAGAGATCGAGGCGGCGCAGCACCTCCTGCGCATGGGCGCGCGCGACCTCGACCTTGGACCTGCGCAGCAGCGCACCGATGAGCGCATTGTCCTCGACCGTGAGCGCTGGAAAGGGCCGCACCAGCTGAAACGTACGCCCGATCCCGCGTCGGCAGATTGCGTCAGGCGTCAAGCCGTCGATCCGCTCGCCGGCAAAGGAGATCGTGCCTTGATCGGGTGCGAGCACGCCGGCGATCAGGTTGAAGAGCGTGGTCTTGCCCGCTCCGTTCGGCCCGATCACGGCGAAGATCTCGCCCTCGCCAACCGTAAAGCTCACGCGGTCGACAGCGGTGAGCCCGCGGAAGCGCTTCATGACCTGATTGACAACGAGCAGGCTCATGGGCGGTGCTCCGTGAGCCGCAGCGTGCGGGCGAGCCATGGCCAGACGCCCGACGGCCTGAGCACGATGATCACCATGAGAGCGAGACCGTAGAACGCAGCCTTCACGCCCGGCGTATCGATGCCGAAGTGCCCGGTCAGCGCCGTGAGCGTTTCGCCAAGCGGCGTGAGGATGAACGCACCCACGATCGGCCCGAACACAGTGCCGAGCCCGCCCACCACAGGCGCCAGAATGATCTCGATCGAGCGATTGATGTCGAACACCCGGCTCGGGAACAGGTTGTTGTTGTAGAAGGCGGTGAACACGCCGCCGACCGCGGTCATGGCCGAGGAGATCAGCACCGCCATCATCTTGGCGCGGAAAACGTCGATGCCGACTGCACGCGCCGCCTCTTCATCCTCGCGCACGGCGAGCCATTGGTAGCCGAGCCGCGTGCGCGCGAGAAAAGCCGTGAGCACCAGCGCGGCGACCGCGAGGATGAGCGCGAGATAGTAGAACAGGAGCGTGCCACCGCGCAGGTTCCACCATTGCCCCGCCTCCTCGACCCGCAGGAACAGGCCGCCGGCCGCACCCGCATAGTCGATGTGGTCGAAACCGATGCGGGTGAACTCCGCAAACGCGATCGTCAGCAGCGCGAAATAGACGCCCTCGATGCCGAAGCGAAAACCGAGCCAGCCGATCACGGCGCCGAAAGCTGCCGCCACCGCGATCGCAGCGAACACGCCGAGCCACGGCCCGATCCCGAACTTGAGCCACAGCAGCGCGCTCACATAGCCGCCGAGCCCGACATAGAGCGCGTGTCCGAGCGAAAGCTGGCCGGCAAACCCCATCATCAGGTTCCAGGCCTGGCCCACATAGGCAAAATAGAAAATGAGGATCAGCACCGACATCAGGTAGCGGTCGGCGACGAGCGGCGCCGCGATCAGCGCAAACAACAACACCAAAAGCAGTGCGCGGGCGCGCGAATTGAGCGAGCCGATCATGTGCGCCGCCCCATGATGCCCTGCGGCCGCAACACCAGCACGAGGATCAGGAGCGCGAACGACACCATGCTCTTCATCGATGGCGCGATGAACAATCCGGCGAGCGCTTCCGATATGCCGATCAGCACGCCACCGACGAGCGCGCCCGTCATCGAGCCGAGCCCGCCGACGATGACGATGATGAACGCAATGAGTGTATAGACCGGCCCAAGCTCGGGCTTGGCGTCGGCGATCGTCTCCATCAGCGCGCCCGCCGCGCCAACGCAGGCAAGGCCGAGCCCGAAGGTGAGCGCATAGAGCTTCCGCACATCGAGGCCAACGACAGCGGCGCCGACGAGATTGTCGGCACAGGCACGGATTGCGGTGCCGGTCGGCGTGAAGCGGAAGAACAAAAACAGCGCCGTCGCAGCGGCGAGCGCCGCAGCCGCCGCATAGAGCCGCACCTTGTCGACGATCACGGGGCCAAGGAGGAAGCTGTCGAAGCCGTAAGACAGCCGCACCGGCCGCGCGTCGGCGCCGAAGATCAGCAGCGTGCCGTTGACGATGATGATGGCAAGCCCGACCAGCAGGATGAACTGCTCATGCTCGGCGCGGCCGACGAAGCGGTGCACCAGTGCAAGCTGCAGCGCATAGCCAATGCCGAAAAAGACGACCGCGATCGGCACCATGGCGATCAGCGGATCGATGCCGGCGAGCGTGAACAGCAGGAACGCCGCATACATGGCGACGACCGTGAACTCGCCGTGGGCGAAGTTGACCACACGCACGACGCCGAAGATGACAGAGAGCCCGAGCGCCATCAGGCCATAGACAAGGCCGGTCAGCACGCCCTGGACCACGACTTCGAGGTAGATGGACGGATTCATTCAGCCAGCCGGGACCCACTTGTTCGGGACGCATGGATCCCGGTACTCGCACCTGCGGTGCTCGGCCGGGATGACAGAACACTCAGCTTCGCCGCTGCCAGCCGGGCATCGGCAGGACCGGCGTCATGGTGGCGACGGCGGCGGGCAGCACCACGGTCGGCGTGCGGTTGCGGCTCTGCACCGCAGCCGACGGGATGCCCACGTTCTGGCCCTTGTCGTCGAATTTGATCGGCGGGCCGATCATGACGTGGCTGGCGATCTCGGTGGCGCGGATCGCGCGCATCAGCTCGGCGCCGTTGGTTGCGCCGGCGCGCTTGAAGCCGTCCGCCGCAATGAGCAGCGCCTCGAAGGTGAAGCCGACATTGAAGCATTCGACCGCGAAACGGAAATTCGGATGCGCGGGCTTGAAGGCCGCTTCCAGCGCCTGGCTCATCGGCGCCTTCGGATCGGCCCACGGGATATTGTAGATCGGATAATCGGCCAGCGGACCGAGCGCCTGATAGAACTCCTCGTCATAGAGTCCCGGCGAGCCGGGCGAGATGATCCCCTTCGGCTCGAAGCGCTGGCGCACCATGTCGCGCACGAGCTTGATGGCATCGGCGGCGCGCGTCACCACGAGCATGAGATCGGGATTCAGCGCGCGGATCTTGGTGACCTCGACCGAGAGATCCTGCGCGCGCGGATCATACGCAATCGACTCGACGAGCTGGAACGGCAGGCCTGCGCGCGGGAACAGCGCGTCCATGGCGGTGCGCTGTGCGGCGCCGAACGTGTCGTTGGCGTGCAGGAAGATCGCGGTCTTGGCCGCGAGCTTGGTCGCATCGAGCACGTCCTTGATCAGCTTGAGCCCGTTCGTCACCAGCATGCCGCCGGTCGGGAAGTTGCGGACCAGGAACTTGTAGCCTTGCTCGGTGATCGGCGGCGCCGCCGCGATATTGACGACGAGCGGCACCTGGCGCTGCTCACAGACCTGCGCGATCGCCAGCGTGCTGGCGGAATCGAAAGCGCCGACAATGCAGTGGGCGCCCTCGTTGATCACCTTCTCGGTCTGGGTGCGCGAGATGTCCGGACTCGACTCGATATCGATGTGGACGAGCTCGACCCGATAGCCGTGGTCGGAGAGGACCTTGCCGGCGACCTGCGCACCGCGGTGGCAGCTCTGGCCGGCCTGCGCGAGATAGCCCGAGCGCGGCAAAAGCACCGCGATCTTGAGCGCCTGCGGCTGCGCCTGCACCAACGGCGGCGCCGCCAGCAAGGCCGTGGTGGCGGTGGCGCCGGCAATGAGCCGGCGGCGGTCGATCCTGTGGGTCATGGTGCGTGCCTCGCGAACGGATGCCATGATGGTAGGAGTGTCGACGGGCATGGCGCAAGCGCCCTACGAACTGGCGCTGAGATACGGAGCGAGGCCGAGCATGGATGAGAGCCCCATACTGGTGCAACAGCAAAGCGGCTACCGCGTCATTACGCTCAACCGGCCGCAGCGCCTCAATGCCTTCACGGAAGCGATGCACGCGGCGCTGCGCGCGGCACTTGCCGAGGCTGAAGCCGACACCAACTGCCGCGCGCTCCTCCTCACCGGCGCGGGGCGCGGCTTTTGCGCGGGCCAGGATCTCAACGACCGGCTGTCGCAGGCGGGCGAGACGCCGGTGCTCGGCGGCGCGCTCGAGGCCTACTATAACCCCTTGGTGCGCAAGCTGCGGGCACTGCCCTTCCCGGTCGTCGCCGCGGTCAATGGCGTCGCCGCCGGCGCCGGCTGCAACATCGCGCTCGCCTGCGACATCGTCATTGCGGCTCGTTCGGCAAGCTTCATCCAGTCTTTTGCCAAGATCGGCTTGGTGCCGGATTCAGGCGGCACCTGGATGCTGCCACGCCTGGTCGGCCCCGCCCGCGCGCGGGCGCTGGCGCTGCTCGCCGAGCCGCTGCCGGCCACGACCGCCGAGGCCTGGGGCCTGATCTGGAAATCATACGAGGACGCGATCCTGATGGAGGAGGCGCACAAGCTCTGCGCTCGCTTTGCCGTAGCCCCAACCGCCGGTCTCGCCCTGATCAAGCGTGCGCTCGACGAGTCCTGGGACAATGACCTCGATGCCCAGCTCGATCTCGAGCGCGAATTCCAGCGCGAGGCGAGCCTCAACCCGGACTACGCCGAGGGCGTGCGCGCCTTCATGGAAAAGCGCCCGCCCCGATTCGGCGGCCGCCGGTAAGCTGGAAGTGCCGAGAAATCGCCCCGATCGTAAACTTGAGGCCCAGTCCATCTCGATATTTTCTATTTTCTAATCAGTATCTTACAGTAGGTTTTTAAACCTGTGTGACATGCAAAAAATACCTTGGCGTAGCCGCCGCCAGCGGGTAGGACACCACCTATCAATCACACACAACGAGGGTGGGGCTGAACGGCATGATCAAGCCGCTATTTGGACTTTTGTTTCTGGGGCTTTCCATCACGACCGCCAACGCTATCGACATGAAGGACCTGGCGCCCTGCCGCCCGGCTGCTGCACGGCTTTGCGATCGCACCGGCGGCATGACCATGGCGAACCTCATACGCTGTGGTGCGACGCTCGCCGCCAACCACTGGCAGGTCGGCAACAGCTGCCGCCAGGTGCTGCGGCGTTATGGGCAGCTGTGAGCGATGACGCTCCGTTGCAGCCCGCATTGAGCGCGAGCGAAATGCGGGAGCGACCGCGCACTTTGCCCGATCGTTCCCGGATATCGCTTCGCTCTATCCGGGCTACGAGCGCCATCTCCTAATTCCGCGGCGGGATCTGGATCAGCTCGGCGACCTGCGCCGCCGTCAGCGGCTTGTCGAGGAACTTGAGCTTCACCGCATCACGCATGATGCCGTCGAGGTCTTTGACGGCGTCAGTCTGCATTGCCTCTCGCGTGTGATATTTGGCGATCGTGTCCTTCACCAAAGCTTCCGCGATCTTTGTCTTCTCGGCGTAGAGCCGCGGCGCGTCGGCGCTCGTATACATCCAGTCCACCGCCTCGCGATAGGCGCGCGCGTAGCGCAGCACCGCGTCCTTGCGGTTCTTCAGCGTGTCGGCGTTGACGATCATCACCCGGATGGTCTGCCCGTGCAGCGAGGTCGCGTCGCTGCCGCGCGCAATGATGCGGATCTTGCCGTCCTTCTCCTCCTGCAGGCCGAACGGCGGCGCCGCCCAGCCGATGTCGATCTGTCCGGACATCACCGCGGTGAGCGTCGCGGGCGGCGTGCCGGTCGAGGTCGGCTTCGCCTTGGTGCCGAGATCGCTGACGAAGGCGAGCACGATATTGTGCGAGGTCGAGCCGTTGGTCGAATACGCGATGGTGTTGCGGTCGGTCGCATCCTTGAGCGACTTGATCGGCGAGTCGACGCGTACGTACCAATAGATGTCGCTGGTGCCGGTGAACATCGGGAGAAGAATTCGCACTGGCGCGCCGCGCTCGAACGCGCGCATGACGCCCGCAACGCCGACGCCGGCGCCGAAGTCGGCGCTCGCCGCGATCACCGGCTGCATGGTCTCGCCGGCGCCCGCCGTGCCGAAGGTCTCGAGCGCGAGATTGTGCTTCTTGAAGAACGCGTCGCCAAGGGTGGGCGCCTGATTTTCCCAGTTGTTGATCTGCCCGATCGCGACCTTGAAGCGGTCCTGTGCCTGCGCGGCGGACAACGCGAGCGGCAGCGCGACAACAACCGCACAAGCGAGCCCCATCAGATGATTGCGTCTCATGGCATCGTTCTCCTTGAGCTCAAGCGCGCCGTACCTTGGCGCGCGTCTTCGAGCGTCCCTTCCCGCCCGATTGTGCGCCTTTCCGCACCGGCGCGCTACGCGGGGGCAACAGCCCTGCGTGATCAAGTCGCATCGACCAGTATTCCCAGGTGCGCCCAACGACATTGGGCATGGCATTGAGGGTGCCGGCAAGCCTCGTCTCGCCGCTCGAGAGCGGCGAGACCTTGCCGAGCAGATGCGCCTGCAGCTGATACTGCGCATTCTGGCACATGAAGATCGCGCGCGAGACCAGCTCGCGCACGTCGCCGCCCACGACGGTGGCGCCATGATGCGTCATCATCACTGCCGGATGCTGGCCGAGCGCACGCGCAAGCGAGCGCCCCTCCTCGGGCTTGACCACCAGCAGATTGGTGTCGCCGAACTCGTCGCGCTGATCCCAGAACGGCATGTCCGCGCCGATCGCCGCACCGAGATGAAACACCGGCACGATCGGCACGCTGGCGATCGCGAACGGCATCACCGCAGCAGCGTGATGGTGGCAGACCGCCATCACGTCGGGGCGCGCCTGATAGATGCAGCCGTGGATGACGCGCTCGGCGAAAAGCTTCTCGGTCGCGGCCTTCACCGGCTCGGAATCGAGCGTGAACTCGAGCACGTCGGCAGGCTCGATCAGCTGCGGCGAGCGCGAGCGCGGCAACAGATAGCGATCGGGATCGGTCGGATGGCGCAGGCTCACATGCCCGAAGGCGTCGAGCACGCCCTCGTGGGCCAGCACGCGGCTTGCGAGCGCAAGCTCATAGCGCAGGTCATTGAGAGATGGCGGCACGGGTCTCACCTTTTGTTGCAAAGCCTATGGCCGCAATACGCATGGCATGACGCGCACTGGCAAGCGCCCGCATCCAAGGCGTCGCGCCGGCGTTTTCTCCGCTGGTTTCGTTTTGCCAATACGCGGTCGACACGCCTAAACAACTGGATTTTTCTGTGTTAGAAATTCTGGGTACAAGATATTGAATTTGCTTTCTTATTCTCATTCTTGGGTTCGTTCTGGCAATTTTTGCGGGAGCCTATCGCGCGTGCCGGGGGCCAAATCACTTGCGTTGCACGTGATAGCGATTTCCGCTCCAAGAAGTTGATCCGGCTGCGCTATTCCGATTGGTGGGTTCGTTCTGCCAAAATTTCCGCGCGGCTCCAGACAACCTGCTCACCCGCACGTCTGAGCCGCACCTCGCAAGCATCATTCCTCGCGCCTGCTCTCACTGCCTCTGCCAAACTTGCCGCGCGTCAATTCACCACTCGTGAATATCACATTCTCCCGCCGGTCGCAAGCACGTGCATGCGTGAGCGTCGTGAGCGGTCCGCCAAGCGAACCGCCCACGGCGCGTGTTGCCTCAGTTGCAATAGCGACCATAGGTCGGGTCGATATAGCAGCGTCCATTGTAGGGAACGCCCACCGGCGGACGCGGCGCATATTCCACCGCGTAAGGAGGGTAGCCCGGCTCGCGCCCGTAAGGCGGCGCCACGTACTGCCCCCCGTAAGGCTGTCCTCCGTAGTACGGGCCAACGCCATGGTAGTAGGACTTGTGCGCATGGCCGGGGTAGTAGCCCGGGTCGTAGTAGCTCGGCGCCGTATAAGGTTGCCCATAAGGCTCGCCGTATTTCGGACCGGGCGTCACAAAGACCTGCGCCGATCCGATATAGACGGCGCCGGGCGCGACGTAGACAGATCCAGGCAGATCGCCCGCCGATGCTTGCGTTGTCGATAGAGCCGCGATCGTGAGCATGATTGTTCGATACATCATTTGTTACGCTCCCTGTTACTCAAGGCCCACCAGCCACCAGCGCGACGAAGTGTGACCGAGGTTTTGGTGAATCGCAAATTAAAGTGCACAAAATGAATGTGCCATTACGGGACATTGGAACGCGACGATGAGACGATTCAAGCAACGATCATCGAACGATTCACGAAACGAATAAGGCAGCGAAAAAAACAGCGAAAAGATTCTTGATCGCGCCTGCGTCACGATGCTTATGGACCGTTCTAAGCAGCTGCGCCACTTTCCGTCCTGTGGCACCAAATTCCAGCGCAGCGCCTAACGGCGAAACGACGCCATGATCGACATCGTGCTCAAGGCGTTTGCACTGACCGCACTCGCCAGCATTGCGATCGGCGCGGTGCGCTGGCTCGTGCGCCGGCCGACCGCGTTGCTGCTGGTGCTGATGCTGCTCGGCGCGTCGACGCTGTTGGTAAGGTAGCGAGCGCTATTTGAACTACCCGATTCGATACTGACATTGTGACGTCGCCATTTCGTGGCGATCGCGCAGCCCCATTTGCCAATTTGCAAGGGTGGCGTGCGCAGCGAAATCTCGGCCCCTTGATTTTGTTGTACATTTCTGCTATTCTGTATAACAAGAATTAGGTGGAGAATGCTCGATGGCTCCGCGACATGCTTCCCAGAGACGAACTCGGCGGCGCGATAATCCGCGTCGCACCGCCGTGCTCGAGACCGCCAAGGACGTCGGCCTACTCGCGGGTGCCCGCAGTCGTATTGCTGGGCGCATTCGCAAGCACCTGGTCGACGCCGCCAAGGCGCGTTCCGGGATCAAGTCCGACACCGATCTGCTCGAATACGCCCTGGCGCGGGTCGCCCTGGAGGACGATTTCGGGCGGAAACTGATAGCGCGGGAAGGGCGCGTGTCGCCGGATATCGATCTTGAGTTTTGACCTCAAACGGTCGCTGCGGCGACTCAAGCCCACGCGGCGGACTGCACGTCTCGACCGCCGGCCGGATGCCGCGCTGCCCTTCATCTCCGAGAAACCCACCGGCGGGCCAGAGCTGCTGCTCGATACGTGCGTCTATATCGATATGCTGCAGCGTCGCGCTCCTGTCGGGCTCAAGACTTTGCTGTCAGCACGCCTCTGCAATCACTCGGGCATCACGCTCGCCGAGCTCACGCACCTCTTCGGCCGCCTCGACCCGAGGGATGGCCGGACAAGCTCGGTGACTGTCGAATTATCAGAGATGATCCTGGACATCGCGGACCATCGGCTGACGGCGCCGTCGACGCATGTGCTTGGCGAGGCTGGCATTCTCGCTGGTCTGGCGGCGCGGCTGACAGGAACCGAGGCGGGGCCGGCGCTCCTGAACGACGCGGTGCTTTATCTGCAGGCCATCGAGCAGGGCCAGACGATAGTGACCCGCAATGTTCGTGAATTCGATTGGTTTGATCAGATCCTGCCGAGCGGCCGGGTACTGCTATATCGGCAGGCTTGAGTCTGTGCGCACAGCTCCAGTTTGTACAAAGCCTCGCGCAAAGACGCGCTGCCTGATCAGCGCGATGGAGCATCGTCTTCGATATCTTCGACTTCGTCGACGTCGGAGATCGCCAGCGTGAACCCGTCGTCGCCAAGCGCCTTCCGCAGCCGCTCCATTCTGCTCCGGATGAGCGAGGGGGATTCGCTGGGGCCCGGCATGTAGGCGGGCTTGCCGTCACGGCCGAAGCGGAAAACCTCGTTGCAGGCATCTGCGCTCACGTCGCCGAACAGCTGCTCCACGACCGCGAAGTCCCGATGCGGCAGGAAGCCGATCGATCGCGCCCAGGCGGCAAGATCGCGGAGAAGCTTGCGCGCATAGCTCGGCTCGACGGAGATGAAGGGAGACGCCGCGCCCATAGTCTCGACATGCATCTCAAACTCGTCCTCATCCACCACTCGGAACATGACGTCCTTGATACCGAGACAATAGGGATCGAGCAGGAACGTGCCCAGCGCGACGTCATAGGGTGTGAGCCCGCGCGCCAGCAGGAGTGTTCCCATTCCGTCGTCAAACAAGGGCTTGCTAAGGAGGCAGTGCTGAATCGGTGCCCCAGCCGCGCGACGCACCTGCCCGGCAAGGCCTGCATCAAGCGCCTCGACCGCGCGTTTCTCCGCGACGACCTGCTTGCGCCGCTGAGCCTTTTTGGCACGCTTCTGAGCCATGTTGGTTGCCATGCCCACCTCCTCGACGACTCCAGTTCGCGAATATTGCCATGGCCGCAGATCGATTATCGAGCGGGCCGGCCTGTCCTGGGGACAGATTTCTTTGCCGCACCGGCGGTAATGCGCAAAGGCGCGCCTAGAGCCTTGCCATTGCCCGCCATTGACCGCAGGATTTGCCCCAGAACCACACAGAGTTCCCGGAGAACAGCATGACTCCCGTCGTCGCAGTGATCGCCCCCGGCATGATGGGCGCAGGGGTGGGCCGCAGGCTCACCGACAACAGCGTCAAGGTGCTCACTTCGCTGACAGGGCGCAGCGCCGAGACGCTCGAGCGCGCGAGCGCCGCCGGCATGACTCACGCCTCCGACGAGGAGATCGCGGCGAGCGACTTCATCCTCTCGATCCTGCCGCCGGGCGACGCAGTTGCGCTGGCGCAGCGGTTCGTGCCGACGCTCACGGCGAGCAACGCCAAGCCGATCTATGTCGACTGCAACGCCGTGAGTCCGCAGACCACGCAGCGCGTCGCCGCCGCGCTCGCGCCGACCGGGTCATCCTTCGTCGATGCCGGCATCATCGGGGGGCCACCGAAGCCGGGCGACGCCGGGCCGCGCTTCTATGCCTCGGGCCCGCATGCGGGGCGCTTCGCCGCGCTCAAGCCCTACGGGCTCGACATCCGCGTGCTGGAAGGCCCCCTCACCGCCGCCTCGGCGCTGAAGATGTCGTACGCCGGCATCACCAAGGGCACGCAGGCGCTCGGCGCCGCCATGATGCTCGCCGCCACCCGCGGCGGCTCTGCGGATGCTTTGTTCGCCGAGCTCTCCGGCAGCCAGCCCCAGGTCCTCGCCTGGCTGAAGAAGCAGATCGCGATCATGCCGCCGAAGGCCTATCGCTGGGTTGCCGAGATGCACGAGATCGCCGACTTCGTCGGCGAGGACCCCTCCGCGCACGAGCTCTACGTCGGCGCCGCGCATTTCTACGAGCAGATCGCGGCCGACTTCGATGGCGACAAGGAGCAGGTGGCCGCGTTGGAAGCGTTCCTGAGCAAAGGCGCAAAGTAGCGCTGAGACTCACAAGCCGCTTTTTGGGGCATTGCCCAGCGGGCGCTTTTGGGGCCGCCAGCACGCATCCCCGCCGCGCATTCATCAGGCCGCACTCATCCGCCATGCACGTTCCGTGCTGCCGCCACAGGACGACCCCCGAATTGCCTTTCTCGCCCTGAAGACTGCGCTTCTAAGTCTGCAAAACAATAGCGGACCGTCGGGGGCGTTGAACCACCATGTCTGTACTGGACCGCCGTACCATCATCACGGGACTTCCCGCTATTGGCGCTGCCTTGAGCCTGGCCGGCTGCGCCGCCCGCATGGCGGAGATGGCGATGGAGAAGTCACCGCCATCGCTGCCATCGCTTGAGCCGAGCTTCGAGCAGTCGCCTGCGACCATGTATGGGCCGATCGACGGCGAACGGTTTCCAATACCAGCGGTGAAATTGTCCGCTACGGATGTCAAGTTTCTGCGCAAGACAGTGCCCTACGCAACCGCGGAAGCGCCCGGCACGATCGTGGTCGATCCGGCGCAGCACTATCTCTATTTCGTGCAGCGGGGCGGATACGCGCTGCGCTATGGGGTCGGCGTCGGGGGTGAAGAATTTGGCTGGTCGGGCGAGGCCAGCGTCCACGACAAGCAGGAATGGCCGGATTGGTATCCGCCCAAGGAGATGATCGAGCGTCGCCCTGAGCTGAAAAAATCAGTGAGCGAGCTGCAGAGCGGCCTGGGCGTGCCGGGCGGCTCGGGCAACCCGCTGGGCGCCCGCGCCCTCTACCTCTGGCAGGGCAACAAGGACACCCTCTACCGCATCCACGGCACGATCGAGCCCTGGACCATCGGCCGGAGCGTTTCCTCCGGCTGCATTCGCATGATCAATCAGGACGTCATCGATCTCTACCAACGCGCGCCCGTGGGTACCAAGGTCGTGGTTCTGCCAACGCGCGTCAGTCAGCTCTGACGGCGTGATCGCGCCTGGCGGCGCGAACAAGTAGCCAGTCGTTGATGCGCCCTCACGCCGCACGTACGCGACGCGGTGGCGCACGCAGAAGCTCCATGAGCGGACACACCGAGGGCAAATCCTCGAGCGCGGCGATCATGCCGATCACCTCCTCGACCGCGGCGTCGGCAAGCACGCCCTTGGCGTAGGCACGCAGCTTGTCTTCGACCTCGCTGCGTGAGAGCGGGTTCTCGAACGAACCGCGCGGGTGGATGCAGTGTGCCGACAGACGCGAGCCATCGCTGGCTTCGATCTCGACCTTGGCTTCGACGCCCTTGAGCGCCGGGTCGAGCCGCATCTCGATCTGCTCGGCCGCCGCTCGCCGCAGCGCTGGATCGTTGTAACGCGACGGCTCGAACTGCGCCAGCGTCAGCGCGCGATCGTAAAGGATCGCCGCCGCGGTGTAGTGCGCCGAAATGAGCGCCTCGAATTTTCCGTTGTAGCGCGCCAGGCCGCCATGCATGTCGAAGGCAGGCTTGCTCAGCGAGACCGTGAGCTTGCGCACGCGCTCGGGTGGCGGCGGGGCTTGGGCGATGAGATCGAACAGCGTGGTGTTCATGCCCTGCAGCAGGGAGGCCGACGGCCACAGCCGCAACGCGATCTGCTCGAGCTCGAAGCGCCGGCCAAGCTCAGCAGTCGCAAGCGCGGGCTTGCCACCATCGGCATAGCTGTTGTAGAGGCCGCCGTCCTTGGCGGTCAGGAACTCCTTGGTCGCCACGAAGCCCTGCTCCGCCAGCAGCGCGCCAAGCAATCCCGACAGCGCGCCGCGGCACTGGTGAAACTTCACGGTCGGCGTGCCCCAGGCCGCGAACGTGCCGGCAGCCTGGCTGCCGGCCAACCCGAAAGCGCGCGCCATGGTGTCGCTGTCGAAGCGCAGCAGTCGACCGACCGCGGCAGCGGCGCCGAACGGACCGAGCACGCCTGGGCCGTGCCAGCCTTTGCCTCGGAACACCGCCGGATCGAGGCTGATGCCGATGCGCGTCATCACCTCGCTGCCGGCCGCGATGGCGGCGATGAGGTCGCGCCCGGAAAGCCCGTCGCGCTCGGCAACAAGCAGCGCCGGCGGGATCACCTCAGGCGTGATGTGGGTGTGCGTCGGACGATGCACGTCACACATGGTGACGGCGGTGATAAGATAGCCATTGAACAGCGTTGCGCCGGCAAGCGAGAGCCGATCGCCGCCGATCACGCTGGCTTCCTGCGATTGCGCCAAGGCACTGGCGAGCGCTTCGACCTGGTGCGTCTCCTCCCCCTGGTGACCCGCGAGCGCGCAGGCAAGCGCGTCAAGAAGCATCAGCTTGCAGTGATCACGCACCTTGGCCGGCAGATCGCCAAACTCCAGCCCGGCCGCGAATGCGGCGAGCGCCTGCGTCACTTCCATCGACATCTCCTCTGGACACGAAGCGGCAACCGACCCTAGCCTATCTGCTGGCGGAGATGCCACCCGCCGCAGACCGTAGGACGGGCAAAGGCGATGGCACTGCCATGCGTATTGCACAGTCTATCGTACGCCGTGCCCACGCGTTCTTGCACGATTTGCCCCGGCCTTTGACGCGTGGGCACGGCGCACGATAGGTCTTGCCAGAGCGAAAAGTGTTGCCAGCGCCTTTGCCCACCTAGAGGCTGCAATCGGGAGGAAGCGCATGACATTTTCACGCCGTCGATTTCTGGAGTTGGCCGCCGGTGCAGCGGTCCTTCCGACCATGGCCTCGGCGCAGACCTATCCCTCGCGCCCCGTCACCATGGTGGTGCCGTTCCCGGCGGCGGGTCCCGCCGATGTGCTGGCGCGCATCCTTGCCGAGCGCATGCGCGAGCCGCTCGGCCAGCCGGTCGTCATCGAGAACGTCACCGGCGCGGCCGGCAGCATCGCCACCGGCCGCGTGGTGCGCGCGGCGGCGGACGGCCACACCATCATGCTCGGCAATCTCGGCACCCATGTCGTCAACGGCGCGATCTACCCGCTGCAATACGACCTCGCCAAGGACTTCGAGCCGATCTCGCTGTTGCCGAGCAATCATCAGCTGCTCATTGCCAACAAGGCGACGCCGGAGAAGGATCTGCGCGAGCTGATCGCGCGGCTCAAGGCCAACCCCGACAAGGTGACCATCGGCAACGCGGGACCCGGCAGCCCGTCGCACCTCACCGCGGTCTATTTCCAGACCGCCGTCGGCAAGAATTTCCAGCTCGTGCCCTATCGCGGCACGCCGCAGGTGCTGCAGGACCTGATCGCGGGCCAGATCGATATCGTGTTCGACCAGGCCTCGAGCTCGCTGCCGCAAGTGCGCAGCGGCCAGCTCAAGACATATGGCGTCACCGCCAAGACGCGGCTGGCCTCGGCGCCGGAAATTCCGACCATCGATGAAAGTGGCCTGCCGGGATTCTATGCCTCGATCTGGTTCGGCCTGTGGGCCCCGAAGGACACGCCGAAGGCCGTGATTGCCAAGCTCAACAGCGCGGTCGTCGATGCGCTCGCTGATCCCGCGGTGCGCACGCGGCTGACCGGGCTCGGCGCGGACATTCCGCCGCGCGAGCAGCAGACGCCGGAGGCGCTCGGCGCGTTCCAGAGGACAGAGATCGAGAAGTGGTGGCCGCTGATCAAGGCCGCCGGCATCAAGGCGGAGTAGCCTACATCCCCGCCGACGCGGCCCTGATCTGGCGCACTGCCGCCGCAACCTTGAGCGCGATCAGCGCCCGGCCGCGCTCGGCGGTGGCACGGCGCGCGTCGCCGTCGGCGCCGGTCGGCTCGCGCGGAAACGCGAGCTGCGTGAGGCGCGAGAGATCGACGCCTTGCGGATGGATCGCCATCAGCTCGGAGGTGTCGGCGATGCCAGCATGTTGCCCGATGGATTTGAGCGTCTCGCCCTGCGCGAGCAGAAGCTTGTTCTGCTCCTCACCGGCCGCGCCGTAATAGTCGTCGACGCTGATCACCCTGATGCCGTCGGTCGCCCATTCGCGCGTCAGCTTCTGCGCCACCT
>Ga0066388_100000362_pt1 | contig 20727 bp, 21 predicted proteins | sample PanSoiMetaGPlot6_FD_64539 | JGI IMG/M metagenome (GOLD analysis project Ga0066388, IMG submission 64539) | Tropical forest soil microbial communities from Panama analyzed to predict greenhouse gas emissions - Panama Soil - Plot 6 (Hybrid Assembly) | ecosystem: Environmental > Terrestrial >...
TGGCGAAGCCGGCGGTGCTGGCGGCTTTCGCGACGGCCATTGAGACGTGCCCACCGCCGAAAAGATAGGCGACAGGTTGGGGCAGAATCGGCTCGACGAATACTTCAAGCGTGCCGCCGCAGATCAGACCGTTGTCGTAGCTCGCTTCGTGATTCAGGTTGAAGACCATTTTGCGGGGAGCTTCGCGTTCCATGACTTCGCGCGCGGCGGCCCACACGTCGGCTTCGACGCAGCCGCCGCCGATCGTGCCGGCAATCGAGCCATCTTCGCGAACGAGCATGCGGGAGCTTTCAAAGCTGGGGATGGAGCCGTTTGTATGGACAATCGTGGCGAGGGCGCCGCGTTGTCCTGCGTGCCGCATGCGGACGATTTCTTCGAAGATGTCCATGAAGCGAGACTACGGCTGCTGGGAGTTGGTGTCAATGGAGGCGCTGATTTGAATGGACGCATGTGGGAAGCGATGCTAATTTCCAATCTGAGGTGAAAATAATTGCCCGGCGGCAGTCGCAATTTCAATTTTGAGTACGTGTGGATAAAAGGGAGACCGCCGCGCTATCTGAAGGCATTCGCTCTCCTTTTTCTAATATTTGCCGTCCTTTGGGGTGTCGATTTCTACATCCTGATTCATTCAGCGGTTGCCGTAAGAGATTCGCTGCATTCTGTTGCTCAAATGGGAGAGAAGGGTACGCTCTATTATCCCTGGCCTGAATATTGGTTTGCTTATGCTGGAGTATATGTAGTTTTGGGATGGATCTTTGCCCTAGGAGTGATCATGGCATTTCACCGCAAGAGGCAGTGGAAGAAGAATTTATGAAAGCCATCGTTTTTGAAAAGCATGGCGAGCCGGAAGTGCTGAAGTACACGGATGTGCCGGAGCCGCAGCTTGGCGCGCGGGATGCATTGGTGCGCGTAAGGGCGTGCGCGTTGAATCATTTGGATTTATGGGTACGGGGCGGGCTAGCGGGAGTGCCGATTCCGTTGCCGCATATTCCGGGGAGCGACATTGCGGGAGAAGTTGAAAAAGTCGGTTCAGAGGTGAAGCGCGTCAGCGTTGGGCAGAAAGTTCTGCTGGCGCCTGGAGTGAGTTGCGGGCGCTGCGCGGCTTGTCTTACAGGGCAGGACAACAAGTGCCCGGAGTTTTCGAATCTTGGCTACATCCATGACGGCGGTTGCTCGGAATTTGTCCGGTGCCCGGAAGTAAACTGCTTTTCGTATCCTGAAAACTTGAATTTCGAAGAAGCGGCGGCCGTGCCGCTCGTATTTCAGACGGCGTGGCACATGTTGATTGGCCGCGCTAAACTGCAGCCGGGGGAACAGGTCCTCGTGCTTGGTGCGGGAAGTGGAGTTGGCTCAGCGGCGATTCAAATTGCGAAGTTTCTTGGCTGCTTCGTGATTGCGACGGTGGGCTCCGAAGAAAAGCTGGTAAAAGCCAAAGAACTCGGCGCCGACGAGACGATTCATCATCACAAAGAAAAAATTCGCGAAGCTGTGCGAAAGCTGACAGGGAAGCGCGGCGTGGATGTCGTCTTCGAACATGTCGGAACAGCGACGTGGGACGACAGCGTGGCGAGCCTGGCGCGAGGCGGAAGGCTGGTGACTTGCGGTGCTACGACCGGCTACGACGCAAGAATTGATTTGCGATTTTTGTTCAGCAGGCAGCTTTCGATTCTGGGTTCCTACATGGGAACGAAAGACGAATTTGCAACCGTGCTGAAGCTAGTGGCCGCAGGAAAGTTGAAGCCTATCGTGGATCGCGTGTTCCCTTTGCAAGAGTGCAGACTGGCGCACGAATATTTGGAGTCCGGCGCGCAATTCGGAAAAGTTGTGCTGAAGGTCTGAGGAGGGTTGTAGTGCTGGCAAATCCATCTGTACCACGATGCACAGTGATTTCCGAACTTGTCTATCCTGACGTGGAGAAAGCCGCGAAGTGGCTTTGCGACACGTTCGGCTCACTTTGCGCATTGGAATGGGCAGCCATCGCGCGCAGTTGAATGTTGGCGACGGAGCTGTCGTACTCATGGAGCCACGCGGTGATGGAGTGCCGAGCGGATACGTGATGGTGCGTGTGGAAGACGTTCACAGCCATTGCGAACGAGCACGCAAGCGAGGCGCTCGGATTGTAAGGGAACCAGCGGACTATCCATATGGCGAACGGCAATACAACGTCGAGGATCTTGCAGGTCACATATGGACCTTTACCCAGTCCATCGCGGACGTTCATCCGGCAGATTGGGGCGGCATGCCGGGCCAGCTTTAGGTTGTTTGGCGGCAGATTGTGTCTGTGACCACCCTGTGTAAAAATAGGGCTGATGAGGTCTGAATGAGCGCAACCCTGGGAAAACACATCACGTTAACCAAGCCGGAAGACTTCGGCAAGTTACTGGAAGACGAAGGCATCATTTTCACGTCGTTGGACAAAGCCGTGAACTGGGCGCGGAGGAGTTCGATTTGGCCGCTGGGGTTTGGTTTGGCCTGCTGCGCGATCGAGATGATGTCGATGTCGGCTTCGCGTTTTGATGTGGCGCGATTCGGTTCGGAAGTGTTTCGTTCTTCGCCGCGACAAGCGGACTTGATGATTGTGGCGGGACGACTTTCACAGAAAATGGCGCCAGTGATTCGCCAGCTCTATGACCAAATGCCGGAACCTAAGTGGGTCATTTCCATGGGGGCTTGTGCTACTTCCGGCGGAGTGTTTAATAATTACGCCATCGTGCAGGGCTGCAATCAAGTGATCCCCATCGATGTTTACGTTCCTGGCTGCCCGCCACGGCCCGAAGCGCTTCTCTACGCGATTATGCAACTGCAGAAGAAGATTGATGGCGAAAAAGGTTCGTTCAAGCGCGCGCTGAACCTTGCTTAGACCAAAATCCTTCCCGGCATTGCTACTGGCTTGTCTCGCATCGTTTCCGTTGAGCTGCGGCGGAGGCGGTTTAATGACTCCTTCGCTTGTCCCACCTTCGCGCGGGTTTGTCCTTTCCTGGGGCGATGAATTTAATGGGGCAGACGGCTCGGTGCCGGACCCGAGCAAGTGGACGTACGACATTGGCGGAGGCGGCTGGGGCAACAACGAACTGGAAACCTATACGAATCGCGCCGTAAACGCGCAGATCAAAGGCGGGAATCTGGTCATCACCGCGCAAAAGGAGACGTTTACCGGAACAGACGGAATTACGCGCGATTACACTTCGGCGCGGCTAAAGACGCAGGGGCTTTTCGCGCAAGCTTACGGACGATTCGAAGCCCGCATTAAGATTCCGGCGGGGCAGGGAGTGTGGCCGGCGTTCTGGATGCTCGGGAACGACATCACTACAAACGGCTGGCCGAAGTGCGGCGAGATCGACGTCATGGAAAACATCGGCCGCGAACCAGGAATCGTTCACGGGTCGCTGCACGGGCCGAGTTCGACCGTGACGACGTCGGATGAGACTTCGACAACAACACTACCGAACAACGCAAACTTCATCGCTGATTTTCATGTCTACGCGGTCGAGTGGGATCCGGCACAGGTGAAATTTTTCGTGGATTCGAACAACTACGTGACATTTCAGAAGGTGAACTGGCCGCCCAATGGCACTTGGGTTTTTGATCATCCTTTTTTCATTATTTTGAATTTTGCGATCGGCGGAGCCTGGCCGGGTTCGCCGGATGCGACGACACAATTTCCGCAACAGATGCTCGTGGATTATGTGAGAGTTTATACGAAGCAGTAGAATTTCACTCCGGGAGTATTCCAGCATGAGTTCGAACTCAGCAGATCTTTCCGTCGAACGAGCATTACTGCGCCACACGTTGGCAACGGTTGCTTATCGAGGGAGCAAAGCGCTGCGTGGTGCGCCGGAATCGTTCGCAGAGTATAGCGCTGGATCCGGGGGAAGAACGCCGGCGCAGATTCTCGCACACCTCGGCGATCTTTATGATTGGGCGCTCAGCCTTGTGGCCGGGAAACAAATCTGGAAAGATTCGCGGCCGCTACCGTGGGGAAAAGAAATCGAGCGGTTCTTTGCGGCAATTAAGAAGTTTGATGAATACCTGGCCTCGGATGGGGAATTGCATGAAAACCCCGGCGCGCTCTTTCAGGGGCCAATCGCAGATTCGCTAACGCATATTGGACAGATTGCGATGTTACGTCGAATGGCGGGTTGCGCGATCAAGGGCGAGAACTATCACAAGGCGGAAATTGTTGTCGGGCGAGTTGGAACAGAGCAGGCCGCGCCGCGTCGAGAGTTTTAGTTAACGTAAAGAAATGACCGTTGCCTTTGCATCACCGATGTGAAGTTCTGTCCCGGGAATGCTTTGTTCACGGCGGATGTAGCCCATCGCGATGTTTGACTGAAATTTCGGCGACTCAGCGGTGCGCGTTACGTGGCCCACTTCCTTACCTTCGAAAAGGATTGGGGTTTCTGCGGCGGGCAGCTCCGACGCAGCCAGCCTGAACATCGCGCGAACGCGATTGACCTGGCCGCGCGAACGAACGCGCTCCACGATTTCCTGGCCCGTGTAGCAGCCTTTCGCGTAGCTGATGTGGGAATTTTCAAGCCCAGCTTCGTGGGGGATTTGATTTTCGCCAAAATCGTAGCCGAACCAGGGGATTTCTGCTTCAAGGCGCAGCGCACTTAACGCAGTGTACCCTGCGGGCCCGCCACGGTGAGTCTTCACGGAATCGAGCAAAACACTCCAAAGCGTGACTAGCTGCGATTGCTCGCAAAGAAACTCCACACTCGGAATTCCGGCCGGTGTGCGTCGCATAATGCGGGAAGGAATTGAACCAACCTTAGATTCCACCCAGCCGAGTTCGGTGAGGCTGTTCAGATCAATCCCCGTGAGTTGCTTCAAAATTGTGGCGCTTCGCGGACCTTCGAACGCGAGCGTTCCATAACGCGAGAACTCGTTCGTCAGCGTTACATCATCCATGATGATGTAACGATCGAGCGCCGAGACAAGCTTTTCCTGAATCATTGCAAACGAAATACAAAGAAGCCGTTCCGCTTCCGCGTAAGTTTCGATTTCAGCCTGAATGCGTCCTTGCGGATTCAAGAAAAGAGAGACTATTCCTTCCCCCGTTTTCAAGTCCTTGATGTTGTTGGTTAGAATCGCGTTCAGATAACGAACGCGATCAGGTCCGCTGAGAGAAAGATAGGCGCGGTAGTTTTTGTCCAGCAGTGCAACCGAATCCCGAGCAAATCCGTATTCCTGTCGCCAATCGCCGAAGTCCGAAGCGAGCGCGCACCCAAACCATTCTCCCAGATTCGCGCCCGCCGCACGATGCGTCTCAGCCAAGGGCGTTTGTAGCGCGGTCTGTCCGATGCCAGCCTTTATCATCACAAGAACAGTCTAGCAGACGTGAGCAAAGCGACGCCGTGGCCCATGCGTCGCAAATGATATACTCATGCTCAAATGAACGATCCAAAATCGGGGAACGGCGCAAGCTCCTCAGGTCTGATTCATCTCTCGTTACCCGTTGGCATTCTTCAGTGCAATTGTTCCATTATCGGCGACCCTGCCACACACGAAGCGCTCGTGCTTGATCCTGGCGATGAAATTGGCCGCATCATGGATCTCATCGGGCGCCAAAAGCTGACGGTGAAGGCAATCGTTAGCACTCACGCTCATATTGATCACGTCGGCGGACTGCAAAAACTCCATTCGTACACAGGCGCGCCGGTGCTGATGCACAGCGCAGATTTGCCTCTCTATCACGCCATGGAAGAGCAGGCTGCGTTCCTTGGAATCCCCACACCTTCGATTGGCGAAGTTCACCAAATGTTGCGTGACGGGGACGTCTTGAATTGGGGGCACTTGCACGCTCAGGTGATGCATACGCCGGGACATTCGCCCGGCAGTTCGTGTTTGTTCCTACCTGCCGGTGTCGGCGAAATTCAGCTTACTGCGCCGCAACTTTTTGCGGGCGATACGCTATTTGCCGGAAGCATTGGACGTACAGATTTGTGGGGCGGCTCGTTCGAAGAAATCATGGAATCTCTTGTGACGAAAGTGATGGCGCTCCCGGACGAAACGATCGTGCATCCAGGGCACGGCTTGAACACAACCATCGGTCAGGAACGCCAATCAAATCCATTCCTGGTCAAGAAGTAGAGCGTCTACGAAGTCTGTTTCGCGCGACGCATCTCTTCCATTACAGACTGCAGTAATTCTTTTGCGTGCGTGAGCTCCTGCACGATCATTCGCAAATCCATCGCGGGCAAAGTGGGATTGCGCTGGCTGGTGCAGTAGACGCCGTGCTGGCCTACGAGCACCAGCGCGTTGGTAAGGCGGTCAAGCGAAACGGCCAAACGCCCGCGGTCTCGTCCAAACATTTGCTCGTACCGCTCGAGTTCTTCCTTGTGCTCTTCAAATGCGGACATGCGGGCCACTCTTTCCGATAAAGCCGACATTTTTCGGCGGAATTCAGATGTTGCACATCGGGCACAACGGGTTTCTGTCCAACTTTACCGCACCAGAGACGGAGAACATAATCTCGAAGGTACTCATAACTTTCGGCCAGACTGCGCAGCCTCTCTGGAAACATATGCGAGACGCGGCCCCTGGATCCAATCCATCGGGGCCAGTGGAGCAAGGAAAACATGCGACGTTCGGACCTGGTGCAGCACAAGGAAAAAGAAAAGGGCAGAGTAACACGCACTTCGCAGATTGTTTTTGGCGAGCGGCAGCACCTTTTGCGCGTACTCGACTCGCTCGAAGGCACGGATTTGCCCATTGCGCGCGGCCAGCAGGAGCGTCGCTCACTGGAAGAACTGATTCACGCGCGGACGCGCGAGCTGAACCACATCAACACGGCTTGGGACGAAAAAATCGGCCTAGTGCTAAGCGCCGACGCAAAACCGGAAATGTTAGAGAAGCTCGTCAAGCAAGCTCCCCAAGAGGACTATTACCTGCTGCGTCTTATCAGCGAGCACCCGCGGGCGAACGCGAAGACTCTGGGAAAGCTTTCCAAGCATCCTTATGGCGCGATTCGCGAGAATGTGGCGCGCCATCCGAACGCGGACGCAAATACGCTGACCTATTTGAGTCGCGACCGCAGCCAGCCGCTCTGGTATCTCGTCGCGTTTAACCCGAACACACCGACGCCGCTGCAGCGCCGTTTGCGCGATCGCTTAAAGCGCCTCGGCGAAGATCACGCGGTGAAATAAATTCCCTAGTCTCCCGCTTGCGGAACTTTTAGCTGCCAGAACAAGAAGCTGAAAATATCCGTGTCTTCTTCGATGATTTTGTTGATGGGTCGCCCGCCCGAATGTCCCGATTTCGTGTCGTAGAGCAAAAGGATCGGGCGGTCGGAACCAGTGCTTGCTTGGAGCAGTGCAGACATTTTGCGGGCGTGCAAAGGCGCGACGCGCGTATCGCCATCTCCCGTAATAAAGAGCGTGGCGGGGTAGTTCTTTCCTTTTTGCACGTTGTGATAGGGGGAATACGCGCGCAGGTAGCTGAATTGTTCGGGTTTTTCAGAGCTTCCGTATTCCGGAACCCAGTAGGGCCCATCCATAAATTTTTGATAGCGCAGCATGTCTAGCAGCGGATAACCACAAACAACCGCCTGAAAAAGATCGGGCCGTTGCGTGAGGGCGGCGCCTACGAGCAAGCCGCCGTTGCTGACGCCGTAAATGGAGAGTTTTGAGGGGTTCGTATACTTGTTCGCGATCAGATATTCGGCAGCGTATTCGAAATCGTCGAAGACGTTTTGCTTCTTCTCCATCATGCCCGCGCGATGCCAATCTTCGCCGAACTCGCCGCCTCCGCGAAGATTCGGAACGGCGAGGATGCCGCCGCTCTCCGCCCACAATACGAAAAATGCGGAATAATAAGGCGTTTCGTTCGAATCAAAACCGCCGTAGCCTGCCAGCAAGACAGGTGTGGCGCCATCCTTGCTTAGCCCCTTCTTGTGGAAGAGAAACATCGGGACGCGCGTTTTGTCTTTCGACTCGTACCAAACCTGCTCGATCTCGAACTTGGAGCCGTCAAAGGGCACCATGTTTCGCGCCCACACTGTTTGCTCACTTTTTGCCAGATCGTAGCGATAGATGGTTTGAGCGGCATTGTAGGAATCGAACGAATAGAAGAGTTCTGAAGTCTCCCATCGCCCTGACACAGAAAACATACTGCCGAGGGAGGGAAGTGCGAGCGGTTTTTCGTTCTTCCCATTCGCGTCAAAGATTTTGGCTTCGGAAGAGGCGTTCCTGGTATATTGCGCGATGAGCTTCCCACCTGCAGGAGTAACCGATTCCAACTTCACCTTTGATTCGGGAATAACTTCCGTCCAGTGCTCGCGTGCCAGATCATTGGCGTTTATGGCAAGCACTCGCCACAGCGGAGCTTTCCAGTTCGTGTACAGATAGAGAGTATCTCCTCCAAAAGACGGGTTCCAAAGGGCGACCACATCGTTCACCACGGGTTTGATCGGTCCGGAATTCTTCAGGTCCTGCAAGTAGACGTCAGTACGTTCTGAGCCTGAACCGTACACGACTAAATACAAAAGATAATGGCCATCGTCGGAAAGTCCTGCCACTAGTATCTTCTCTCTTCCGAGATTTTCTCCGTAAATGATTTTGTCCTTCGCCGTGTCCGTGCCCATCGCGTGGTAGTACGCGCGCGGCGCTCCTTCCACTGTGCGGACGTAATAGACACCCTTGTTGTCCGGTGTGACATCCACGCTGAAATAATCCGCATGTGGAAACACCTCTGGCAAGTCCATCTTTGTATCCACGTTGAGTACATGCACGGTCACTTCATCCTGCCCGCCTTCTCGTCTCCCGTAGAAAAGCAGTTTGCCGTCTTTCGAAATAGCCTCGATCGTTGCGCTCGCCGAGTGGTCTTTGCTCCATGGTAGGGGATCTACAAGTACTTCGTCCGGCCCATTGGGCCCGTTGCGCACATAGATTTTCCCTAGGTCCTCATTCGCCAGACGCTTGCTAAAGAAGTATCTGCCGCCACGTTCTGTCGGTGCGTTCAGTGAGTCTGTATGCAAAAGTTCCGCCATGCGCTTCGCGATCGCAGCGCGGCCGTGAAGTTTCGAAAGTGCAGCCTCCGTGCACTTTTGTTCTTCTTCAATCCAGGCGCGAGTCTCCGGACTGTTTTGGTCTTCGAGCCAGCGGTAAGGATCGGCAATATCCGCCGAGGCGTAAGCGTCATGGACGACCCTCGTAACTGTCGCTGGTGGACATTTGGGCGACGCTTGTTGTGCTGAGATGCCGGCAGAAAGGCACAGACCCAAAAGCGAGAAAAAGGCACATAGGCCTATGCGCGCAGCGAGGTCCGCGCCGGAAAACTTTGATGAGACGTACATTGCTCTGTGGCTCCTTGCAGAAAAATGGGAAGGAATTGGAATCGTTCGGCGACGGAGACTCTATCACAAATGCGAAATTGGAAGGGCAGTGGGGACTCCATGTAGAATGTTCGCTACTCTGTCCATGCGAATTCGAACCGACGACCTCAAACAGCCGGAAGATCGTCTTGCCGTCATCGCAGTCGCAAAGTTTCTGCAGCAGAAAATCGGTACCGTTTTCATTATTTCATTGATTCTGCTCTTTCCGTGCATTTGGCATCCGCACATTGAAGCAGGAGATTTAGGAAGCCATGTGTACAACGCATGGCTGGCGCAATTGGCCGAGCAGGGGCACGCGCCGGGTGTTTACATAGCGCGGCAGTGGAACAACATCTTGGTCGACGTTGCGCTTGTTAATGTTGCAAGGATTTTCGGCTGGCATGCGGCAGAGTTGTTGATTGTTTCAACCTGTGTGTTGATTTTCTTTTGGGGGGCCTTTGGGTTTATCGCTGTCGTCACGAAAAAAGTGCCGTGGCAACTCGTGCCGTGCCTCGCGATGCTTGCTTACGGCTATTCGTTCAGTATGGGCTTCCTGAACTACTACCTATCCATTGGCCTAGCGTGCTTTGCATTTGCAGCCGTGTGGAGAGGCGGGGTAGGGAATTGGCTGACCGCGCTGCTCCTCTCGCCGCTGATTTTGCTGGCACATCCGATCGGCTTTCTCTGGTTTGTCGCAACTATAGCTTATGTCTTCCTTTGGCGGCTCACTCCGGAATACTGGCGCCTGGTTGTGCCTGCGGTCGCAATCGCAGGCTATTTTGCACTTCGCGTCTATTTGGCGGGCAGTACTCGTTTCCATGCGGATTGGCACCAGAATTCCTTTTTCTGGATGAACGGCTCGGACCAATTGATGATTTACGGTCACCGCTATTTGATTCTTGCTCGATCAGCTCTCGCATGGGGCGCAATCTGTTTCCTGCTGGCGTTTGCTCAAAGTGTGCGGACGGGCGTTGATCGTGCTCGTGCGTTCAGATTGCCAATCGAGCTGTATCTCGTCGCACTGACTGCTGCAGCTTTCGTTCCAGAAAATATTCGTAGCGACCTGTTTGCGGGATGGATTGGCCTTTTGGTTTCCCGCTTGACCACGATTACCGCCATTTTTGGCCTCTGTGTTCTCGGGCTAATTCCACTACGCAAATGGCAGATTGCCGGATTCGCCACATGTGCAGCTGTCTTTTTCATCTTTAGCTTTCAGGACACGCACAAGATCTCACGTCTAGAATCCAACGCCGAAGCCCTGATTTCGAAACTGCCATTCGGCACACGCACCGTACCTGTCGTTTCTGCTCCCGACGACTGGCGCGTCCAATTCATCGCCCATTCCGTCGACAGGGCTTGCATTGGCCACTGTTTCAGCTTCTCCAACTACGAGGCGTCTTCCGGCCAGTTTCGAATCCGCGTGCGCGCGGGCAGTCCGATCGTCACGGACTCCGCGGACAAATCCGAAGCAATGTCCAGCGGCGACTATGTCGTGCAGCAGGAGGACCTGCCGCTTGTGTCTATTTACCAGTGCGATGACGCGAATTGGACTGTGCTATGTGCCGCCCCGCTCTGGGCAGGGAACAAGACCGAAGATCCGGAAACTCCGGAAAAGCCCTAAATCCAAAACAAGCGAAAAGACATATTGGCTCTTGCAACAGGCCAATTTCTGCTAAAATTGGCTTCAGGAGAGAGCCAATGCTTCCAGTCCATCTCCAGCCGCAAAGCCACGTCCCTCTGTACATCCAATTGCGCGACCAGTTGCGGGCACTCGTGCACGCAGGCGATTTGCGTCCAGGCGACCGCATCCCGGCGAGCCGCGAGCTTGCTACGATGCTGGGTGTTCATCGCACGACAGTCGCGAACGCCTACGCCGAGCTCGAATCCGAAGGCCTGATTCAGGGTCACGTCGGTCGCGGTACGTTCATTCGCGGCAACGGAAATGGCCTGAAAATTTCGCCGCCCGCTCCGCCCGTGCTTAACGGTGGGGATAGTATTCGCTGGGAGCTTCTCTTCGCGGACGAGCGCGGCGAGGAAATCCTTGGCCGGCTGATGGCGAGTGCGCCTGTCGATTCGCTTTCGTTTGTGATGGCACGGCCCGCACCGGAGTTTTTCCCCATCGAGGAATTGCAGCTTTGCGTAAACGCAGTGCTGCGGCGCGAAGCTACCGATGTGCTGAATCTTGGCCCTTCGGACGGCTATGCGCCTCTCAAGGAAGCGTTGCTCGAGCTCCTGCGCCAGGAAGGCATCTCTGCGCGCGACGAAAACTTGCTAATCACTGACGGCTGCCAACAATCTCTTGACCTGATCAGCAAGGCTTTTGTGCGGCCCGGTGACGCCGTAATTCTAGAAAATCCGGCGTATCCCGGATCGGTCGCCATCTTCAACGGTGCGCGGGCCCGCTGCCTCGGCGTCCCGGTACAGACGCACGCCGAGCCGGGAGGCTCGCTGGGGATTGATTTGGAAGCACTTGAGGCCGCCCTTGCCGCAAATCGCGTCAAGCTGATGGTGCTCACGCCCGATTTTCAGAATCCGACAGGCGCTTCCATTTCCTTGTCAGCGCGCAGAAAAATTCTGGAAATCGCGACGCGCTATCAGGTCGCGATTGTGGAAGACCACATCTACGCGCGTCTATACAACACGGAAGAACGCGTTCCCTCGCTGAAACAACTCGACCGCACGAATGTGGTCATTCACATAGACAGCTTTGCGAAAGTGGCGTTCCCGGGCTTGCGTGTGGGTTGGATCGTCGCTCCGCCCGCCGTGGTCGAGCGCCTGCGGCTCGTAAAGCAGACTACGGATCTGCATACCGATCAGCTTGCGCAGGCCACGCTCGCGGAATTCATCCGCCGCGGCATGTTTGCGAAGCATCTATCCAAAATGAGGAGGGTGTACGCGTCGCGCCTTCGCGCCGTGGATGAAGCGCTGCGCAAGCATATGCCGGAAGGCACTCGCTGGACCATGCCGGAAGGCGGAATGTGCATGTGGGTGGAATTGCCGCTCGGCTTCGATGCTAGTGAGCTTTTGATCCACGCCAAAGAGCGCAGCGTGCTCTTCGCCCCCGGCCGGTACTTTTACGTGCAGGCCCCACAGCCGAACACGCTTCGGCTCGGGTTCGCGAGCCTGGACGAGAAGCAGATTACCCGGGGCGTTGCCACGCTTGCGGACATCCTGCGCGCAGAAATGCGCAAGCGTGAGCGTGGTGTGCGACGCGCCGAGCGCAGCCGTGTGGCGTTGGTCTGAGGCTCCACGGAATGAGCGAGATCATCCAGCTGGAGCCAAAACCGGAGAACAACTGTTTTGGCTGCGGCGGCGCAAACGAAGCAGGGATGAAACTCACGTTTGGGCTGTACGTGGAGGAAGGCAGAACTCGCGGCAGATTCGTTCTTGGCTCACGCTATGCCGGCGGCGCGGGATTCGCACATGGCGGCATCATCGCGGTATTGCTCGATGAGGCGATGGGAAAAATCTCGAAGCTGACGGACGAGCGAGCCGTTACCGCCGAACTTTCGATCGAGTACAAGAAGCCGGTGTCGGTGCATGACGAAATTTTGGTCGAGGGTTGGCAGGAAAGTGAAACGGGTCGGAACCGCTTCCGCGTCGGAGAAATTCGCGATTCGGCGGGGAATTTACTCGCGCGCGGACGTGGACGGTTTGTCGTAGTCGGCGCACCGGTCAGCGCGGCATAGGTTGCAAAGAATTCAAAATCGGATTAGGAGAAGGAAATATGGACGGGAAGAAAGTAAACGGCAGCGGTAACAGCGCTAACTCAAATGAATGGCGGGTGAAAGTTGGCTTGGCGGAAATGCTTAAGGGCGGCGTCATCATGGACGTCACCAACGCGGAACAGGCGCGCATCGCGGAGAAGGCAGGCGCGTGCGCGGTGATGGCGCTCGAGCGCGTACCTTCGGACATTCGTAAAGAGGGCGGCGTGGCTCGCATGGCTTCCATCAAAGTGATACGCGAGATTATGGCCGCAGTCACGATTCCTGTGATGGCCAAAGTCCGCATCGGTCACTTTTCGGAAGCGGAAGTCTTGCAGGCTCTCGAAGTGGACTTCATTGACGAAAGCGAAGTGCTCACACCCGCCGACGAAGAGAATCACGTTTGGAAGCACGACTACCGCGTGCCGTTTGTTTGCGGCGCGCGCAACCTCGGCGAAGCTCTCCGTCGTATCGCGGAAGGCGCAGCAATGATTCGCACCAAGGGCGAAGCTGGGTCAGGCAACGTCGTCGAAGCCGTGCGCCATATGCGCACCATTGTTTCTGAAATGAAGCGCCTTACCACCCTCCGTGACGATGAACTCATGCACGTCGCAAAAGAGCACGGCGCGCCACTGGAACTCATTCGCGGCATTGCTAAGACGGGCAAACTTCCCGTGCCGAATTTCTCTGCGGGCGGAATTGCCACTCCGGCAGACGCAGCATTGGTGCGGGCGCTCGGCGCCGAAGCGGTTTTCGTCGGCTCCGGAATTTTCAAATCAAGCGACCCAGAAGTTCGCGCGAAAGCGATCGTGAAAGCAACGACTCACTTTGCGGATCCGAAAGCGGTGCTCGAAGCGAGCGAAGAACTCGGCGAAGCGATGCCCGGTATCGACGTACGTCAGTTGCCGGAAAAGGATTTGCTGGCGACGCGCGGCTGGTAAGCAGGGGGAATTCAAACGTAGGGGCACGACAAATCTTGCCCTCATACGAGGATCAATTTTGAAGATAGGGATTCTTGCCATTCAGGGTGATTTCGAAGCGCACGCCACCGTTTTGCGCGAACTTGGCGCGGAAACCGCTGAGGTCCGCACAGTTGCGGATCTCGAAGATTGCGATGGGTTAATTTTGCCTGGCGGCGAGAGCACCACTCAGATGCAATTTCTCCAAGAAGAGGGTCTTTACGACGCGATACGCGGATTCGCCAAGGACGGCCGCGCCATCTTTGGTACCTGCGCCGGCGCAATTCTCCTCGCAACAGAGGTGAAAAACCCCGCGCAAGAATCCCTCGGTTTGTTGGACATGACCGTCCTTCGCAATGCCTACGGCCGCCAAGTCGCCAGCGACGTTTTCTTCGGCCCATCCAAACTAAGAGCTGAACCAATGGAAATGGTTTTTATTCGCGGCCCGATCATCGAACGCGTGGGCCGCAACATCGAAGTTCTTGCCGAATTCGCGGGCAAGCCGGTTCTAGTCCAAAAAGACAATCTGCTCGCAGCCACATTCCATCCCGAACTTACTCCAGACAGAACTGTCCACACGCAATTCCTGCAAATGGTTGCAAAGAGTGAGTCAAAGCCCGCCGTCGCCTGACCGATCGAAAACGCTAGGTTCTTGCATGCGCCTGCTTAGCCACGCGATCCAGCGCCAGCAAACCAAGTAGCCCCAGGATCGCCAGATTCGGCAGCAGCATTGGTGCAAACGGCGGCGCGCCGTGAATCACGTTCTGCTCAAAGTTTTTACTCGGGCCGTGCAAGTCAGCCAGCGCATGCAACGCGAATCCCGTGGTCCCAACAACAATCTGCAAAACTAGAACTAGGGCGCACAGTTTGGAAAAAGTTGGACTCTCTTCTCCCGCAAACAGCATCAACAAAAAACCAACTGCCAACGCGCAACTGAAAACAGGAATCCATTCCGTCCACCGAAAGAATCCGTTCACCGCGTGGTCGCTCAAGCTCAGCCCAAAATTTCCCGCGAATCCTCCCAGCGTGAATAGCACGACCCACCTCGCCCACTCGCGCGTAGGGAAAGGAACCAGGCGATTCATCAGCAAAAGGCACCCAAGACCCACATAGGCCAGCGGCGCAGCAAATGGAGCAGCGTAAGTCAGGCTTTTCAGCGTGTGTTCGTAAAAGAAACCGCTCTCGAGGTGAAATCCGACTCCTGCAATGCCAACCCCAATCGAAATCCATCCCACGCCATACCCAATCCATTTCCAGCGCGCGAGCGATTGCGACCTAAGTCGTGAAGCCAGGCCGATAACCAGCAACACCGCTGCTGCGCCGGAAAACCAGAGCGGGATATATTCCGCACGATTGCGAAACGAATTTTCGGAATGGGCGAGAAGAATATCCCCGGTCAGACAAGCAAAATTGAAAATCAGAAACACTTCAAGCCAGAGGTCGTGCGCTCCGGCCCACTGATTTCGCGTTTCATTTTCCATGGCTGTGTTTGGCCCGCAACTCTTCGGCCATGCTATTCAGCTCAACCTGCTTCTTCAATAGCTCGTAGTTTCCGTGCCATTGGACGAAATCCGCTCCGCCCATGAACGCACCGTGCTTCGATGTTCGTCCGTCGTAATGCCACAAGTCAAACGCCACGAAGTCGATTGGTTGCTGATATGGCTGTGTTCCGAGCACTCCGTCTTTCCGCAAACCCGCGACAAGGTCCAGCGACTTTTGCACCTTCTCGTTTGTTGACGTCACGACCTGTTCCGCTTGCGTGTACACCCGGTCGATAAACGGCTTGGTGTGGCACTGATTGCAAATCTGTTTCATGTTTTGCTGCGCCTCGGTGTACTGCGGCCGTTTTTTCGTGATCGGATCAGCAAGAAAATAAGACAGCCGCTCGCCCGGGTTGTGCGTCACCTTGAATCCGTTTAATCCGGACATGTGGCATGTGGCGCAGGTTGGCACGAACATGTCGCGCGTCGTCAGACTTTTTGGCGCAGCGCTCAGATTGAGCAGCCTGCCCTGCGCCGCAAACAAAATTCCATGCCGCGACTCTTCGTAAATTTCGATCTGCGAATGATCCGGCCCCATGTGGCACTGGCCGCAAGTCCTAGGCATTCGCGCGATTGCTACAGAACTTGTGTGCCGCGTGTGGCAAGCAGTGCAATTCCCGATCGTTCCATCCTCGTGCGGCTTTCCGACGGAATGGCACGATGCGCATCCAGAACCGATTGCCGACGGCCCTTCCAGCTTCGCCAACGCGTTCGCAGGGCGTTTCACATAGCCGGGATGAAGATTCTCGGCAAACTCTGCCTGTTCCGCCGTTAGCCCTTCTGCGCCAAAGACTGCCGCCCACGATGGCGCCGCATGTCTGCTTCTCACGAACTCCTGATAAATCTGCTCGTGGCAAACGCGGCAGTTCGCCGGCGTGATGTGCGCGGTGATTTGAAATCCGTTGTGCTCGATTTTGTCTTTCTCCTGCCCTTTCTGCGGCTGATGGCAATCGAGGCAGGTCACGCCCTCCGTCGCGTGCTTGCTCATCTCAAATTCGTGGACAATCGAATACTGCTGCCGCGAATGGCATTCCGCGCATTTTCCCGTCGCCTTGACGAATTCGGCGTTGGGTTGATCCACTTCGCCGCGCGGCCGCGAGCGCTGTACCAGCAAAGCCCCAATGATCAGAGCAAAAGCGATTACGATGGCAATGAACACGGATCGAAACGACACGTGGAAACTCCAGGTGAATCTGGATAGAGGGGCCTACCGGAAACGGTACTAGATAGCACATCTAAATATTCGTGGCAATATCCGTTTCTGTCTTATTCTCTTTTGTGGAGGAATTTCCATTTTCATGGAATCCGGGAGAAAAATTCACGTTCTTTTTGTGTGCATCGGCAACTCCTGCCGCAGCCCTATGGCCGAGGCCATCGCCCGTCAAGACTTTCCGGAATTGTGGGAAGTCGCAAGCGGCGGCCTGACCCCGCTCGGCTACATTGCGCCCCTCTCCATAGAGACTATCGAGAGAAACGGTTACTGCGCGAATGGCCTCTCTTCAAAACCGATAATGCACGCCCATTGCCAGGAAATAGATCTCGTTATCAACATGAGTGGCTACAGCAAAAACCGCGCTCTTGAGAAGTTCAAAAAAGTCGAAGATTGGGATGTGGGAGATCCGTTCGGCGGCGATCCTGAGGTCTATCAACAAATTTTCGAAGAAATTTGGATTAGAATTACGCGGCTGGCAGAGCGCCTGCGCAGGTTGAACACGGCCGAATTCTTTGGTTCAAATTCGCGAAGGACACAGTGACGGTGAAGCGACAGAAGACAAGCGTATCACGCGAAGACTACTTGAAAGCCATCTGGGAAATGGTGGAAGAGGACCAGGCGCCCATCAGCGCACGCCTCGCCGAAGAACTTGGCGTTACGCCACCTGCGGTGACCGCTGCCCTGAAGCGCCTCACACGCGATGATTTAGTGCGCGTTGACCGCGCGGGCCGCATCGACCTTTCGCGCAAAGGACGCCAATTCGCCGAACGGATGGCGCTTCGCCATCAGCTCGCGGAAATGCTTCTTACAGACGTCATCGGTCTCCCCTGGTCCAAAGCTCATGATGAAGCCGAGCGCCTCGAGCACGCCATCTCGCCCGAAGTGGAAGCGCTCCTTCTAAAACGCTTCGGCGACAGAAGCAGTTGTCCGCACGGCGTACCCATCCGTGGCGGCGTCGCCCAGCTTCGCAAACAGGGAGTCGTCTTGCTTTCCGACCTTCGCGCAAAAGACAAAGCTGAAATTGTTTGCGTCTACGAAAAGGATGGTCAATTTCTGGAGTTTCTGGAAGGCTTGCGCCTTCGCCCTGGCACAAAGCTTGGCGTTGAAAAACGCGAATACGACGAAACGATGACGCTGCACGCCGCCGGCAAGAGGATCCATCTCGGAAAGCCTGCAACCTCGCGAATTTGGGTCCGCCGTCTGGCGGCTTGATTCCGACTGTGCGCAAATAATCTCAGCCGCGCTCGTCGAGAAGCGCTTTCAGGCGCGCATATCCCGTTTTGCTCACCGGCAGTCGCGCTCCTGTTGCCAGAATTGCCATGCGGCTGTCTTTTCCGTACGGCTCGATCCGCACTACGCGCTCTAAATTCACCAAATAGGAGCGATGAATCCGCACAAAAAGCGCAGGGTCCAACGAAGCTTCGAGGCTCGCAATCGTTTGCTGCTTCAAATGCTTTTTCCCCTCGCTCGCCAGCGCAACATAGTCGTCTTGTGATTCAGCATAGTCTAATTTCGAACAAGGAATCAGCGTTACGCGCGTTCCGTCTTTCACCACGATACGTTCCGCAAATTGCCCAGGCGGCTGCGAGGCGGCAAGGATTTCCGCAGGAACCGGAATCTTGGCTACAATTCTTTCTTTCGCGCGTTCAAGAGCCGCCTCGAATCTCTCCTTGCCCACAGGCTTCAACAAATAGTCCACCGCATGCACTTCAAACGCTTTCATCGCAAATTCGTCATACGCTGTCACAAAAATCACCGGAATTTCAGTGCCAATCAGTTCCAGCACGTCAAATCCCGTTAGCTTCGGCATCTGCACGTCCAGAAAAAGCAGGTCCGGTTTGTGTTCCGCTACTGCCTTCACGGCTTCGAATCCATTCATGCATTCCGCGACAACCTCCATTTCAGGATGAGCTTCCACCAGCTCGCGCACGACAAACCGTGCCAGCTCTTCGTCATCCACGATTAACACGCGCAGTTTTTTATCGCCGGCGCTCATCGCGGCACCTCGGTTTCGGCGGGAAAAGTTACCGTCGCCTCAAATTTCTCCCCATCATTCGTCACCCGCAGGCTTGCTTCCTTTCCGTACCGCGCTTCCAACCGCTCACGCACGTTTCTCAATCCCATGCCGTTTCCCTTCCTTGGAGGAGCGTCCGGATCGAAAGTATTTTCAATCGTGATGAACATTCGCCCATTCGAGCAACGCGCCTCGATCCGCACCGTTCCCCCTTCCGGCAAATTCGCTATTCCACGCGCGACCGCGTTTTCGATTAGCGGTTGCAGCAATAAGGGCGGCAGCAAACACTTCCGCGCTTCTTCTTCAATCGCCTCTTCCGTCCTCAAGCGCGTCCCGAATCGCACCTTTTCAATCGATAAAAACCGCTCTAGCAGGCCGAGCTCCTCAGAGAAAGGAATCACCGGATGTTCGCCTACTCGCAACGTCGTGCGCAGAAAGTCTCCGAGCAGCACGCACATGTCCCGCGCTCGCGCGGGATCAATGCTCGTCAGTGCGCTGATTGAATTCAGGCTGTTGAACAAGAAGTGTGGATTGAGCTGCGCCTTCAGTGCCTTCAGTTCTGCGTCGCGTGCCAGCATTGTCGTCTCCAGCACACGCGCTTCCGCTTTCATCGCATTTTCGCGGGCAAAAATCACGTAGTAGTACGCCACCGCTAGCAAATACGAAACCGTTCCCGCGACGTAAACGATTGGGCCACGGCCGGAAAATCGCTCGTCGAGCCCCTTTAGCTGGGGCCCGAAGGAAACCATGTAAACAATCGTCCGTGCCAGGCTATACCAGAGCACGGCAATAATTTGCGACGCAATCATATGTGTCGCTAGAAGCCGTCTCGGATTAGTCCGTTCAATCGGCGAAGATTTGCAGGAATACTTCGCCGCGACCAGCATGAACTGTCCAAACAAGCAGAGTGGCCAGGCAACGACCGCAGAATCGAGCGCTCTCATTCCTCCCACGCTGTTCAAGAGGATGAAAAGCGCGCCGCCCATCGGCAGCCACAGAATGCGATGCACAATCTGCGGTAATTTTCTTGGAAGAGTTTCTTTTGCCATACCCGTGGCTCGATCGCGTTAGTTGCGGATCTCTACGCCGCCGAAAAGAGCCATTCCTCGAACCACAAGCGTCTTCCGGGGTTGGCTTGGGTCGCTGGGCGGATTCAGTCGGGTTGTATCGGAATAGCCGCCAAAAATTCCCTGACCTTCGGAAGAAACTAGCCAAGTGTCGGGCACGCGAAGCTCAACGCCGCCGAAAATCGCATCCACATGAAGAACGGCCGTATCGCCTTCCATCTCCGCCTGCCACAAGTCAATTTCGATTCCACCAAATATCGCCACCAGCCGGCCGCCCCGGAAATTCTTGCCCATGATCCGCTTTTCCACTCCGCTGAAAACAGCAACTTCGTTCAGCGCTCCGGGACCTGCGCTGACTTGATCCCGGCCTTCGGTCGCCCTCCGTGCTTTGAGCGAGCCCCACATGAGTGAAAGTCCAACACCGATAACTAGAACCGGCCAAAGCACTGCCCACGTGACTTTCACAATCCCGAATCTCCCAAGCTGTAACAAGACACCAGCGATCAGCAGGCAAATTCCCCACACCCGGCTGCACTCGTTCAATAGGTTGACAATTCCGAACAGAATCAGAATCATCGGCCAGAAGCGCAAGAGCCCCTCGGCCGAAATCACCCCCATGTGATCGAGCAGCAGTACAACACCGACAAACAAAATCACTCCGCCCCAAGCAAAGCTCCCCCGAAAATCTCCTCTGCGCATTCGCATGCCTCTGAGCTGCGCTGTGTCATTCCTTATCTTTTCCCGCAGATTGCGCCCGAATTCTTCCGAGTTCATCGGTTCTCTCCCTCAATCGAAGCCGGCGCGCCCTTCATCGAAGTTCCCTCAGCTCCACTCGTCATGCTCCTCACGATCACGATTCCTACAAACACCAGCACCAACGGGCAGCATAATACCAGCACCTTTGCCAAAGCAGCGA
>Ga0066388_100000363_pt1 | contig 20713 bp, 20 predicted proteins | sample PanSoiMetaGPlot6_FD_64539 | JGI IMG/M metagenome (GOLD analysis project Ga0066388, IMG submission 64539) | Tropical forest soil microbial communities from Panama analyzed to predict greenhouse gas emissions - Panama Soil - Plot 6 (Hybrid Assembly) | ecosystem: Environmental > Terrestrial >...
GCGGAGCCGGATTCCCCCCGAGCCCGCTTCGGCGGCGATCGTTCCATCCGCTTCGACGATCTCGATGTTCCCAGAGCCCGTGCTCAGGCTCATGGTTCCGTGCGTCCGCGTCACATCGATCCCACCCGAGCCGGTCTGGACCCTGAGCGCCCCGCTCACCCGCTCGATCGCTACCCCGGAGGACGCGCCCTCGAACGCGAGATTTCCTTCAACGCCTTCGATCGACGCGGGTCCGATGGCCAGGAAGAGCGAGACGTTCTTCCCGCGCGGAACCGAAACGACCAGGTCGGCGTGCGCTTCGAGCCCGGGACCGCGGCTCGACACGCGGACCCGATGCCCGCCGTAGTCGAACGTGGAGTTCGACCAGCCGCGACCTTCGCCTGGGCCGTCGTGGGGATAGACGATCCGGTCGTCGGGGTACTCGACCCGCAGCACGCGTCGTCCTTCGCGCGACGTCTCGCTCACGCTCAGGCGGTCGCCATCCGGGCCTCCAGGGGTCACCTCCACGACGACCGAGGTCCCCGTGCCCGGCACGACCTTGAGCTCGCCGGCGATGTTCTCGATCGACACACGGTCCCCTTCGACGACATGGCGCCCGGCGGCGGGATCGCGCGCGGCCGCCCGGGAAACGGGCATGGCGAACAGGATCAGGACGAGAAGCGAAGAACGGACGAACATCGCGCCCTCCCGGGAAACGTGGTAGGCAGGTGCCGAGTCTCGGCGATCCGATTGGATACCCCGGATCGCCGGAAGGTTGGACGGAAGCTCTACGAAGGATGCGGGGAGGAGGTTTCGCCGGTCCCCTACGCCGGCATCTTGCGCAGCGCCTTCAAGGTGTGCGATCGGACCGGGATCTCGTCCAGGTCCTCTTCGCGCGCCCAGAGCGTCCGGACGCGCGAAGGCGACCTCGAGGCGGTCGGGTCCGCGACCCAGACCTCGTTCGTCCAGTCGTGGGAGAAGGTGCGGTGGCGGAAGCGTGCGTGAGGTCCGGTCGCGCCCGCGTCGCTTCCCAGATGCCTTCGGGCGAGCGCGCCCGCGGCGCGGCGCGCGCGCTCCGCGGAATCGGACTCCAACAGCGCGTAGGGGACGGTCCAGGTCGCCGACCGGTCGGCGGGATCGGGCACCAGAAGCACCCGCCCTCGGCGGCGCGCCACGAGGAGCACGCGGCGCGCAGGCAAGGGGTCCTTCACGGGCGACGCCTCCGGGAACCGGTCCGGAGCGCCGGACTCGAGCGCGGCGCACGCGCGCCGCGCGGGGCAGCGGGCGCAGAGCGGGTCGCGCGGCAGGCAGAGCGTGGCGCCGAGCTCCATCAGCGCCTGGGTCCAATCTCCCGGACGCGGGCCCCCCGCGAGCGCTGAGGCGCGCTCCCGCACGGCGCGCGCGAGCCTGGCCGAAGTCCGATGCCCGCGCAGCCCCGCGAGGCGTGCGATCACGCGCACCACGTTTCCGTCCACCGCCGCGGCCGCCTCCCCGAAGGCGATGCTCGCGATGGCCGCCGCGGTATACGCGCCGATCCCGGGAAGGGCTTCGAGCGCGTCCCGCCCGCGGGGAAGGACCCCTCGGTGCTCGCGCGCGACCACGCGCGAGGCACGGTGCAGGTTCCGCGCGCGCCGGTAGTAGCCGAGCCCCGACCAGGCCGCGAGGACCTCTCCCTCGGTCGCGCGGGCCAGAGCCAAGGCGGTAGGAAAGCGCGCGAGGAAGCGCTCGTAGTAGGGAATCACCGTCTCCACGCGCGTCTGCTGGAGCATGATCTCGCTCACCCAGATCGCGTAGGGATCGCGGGTGCGGCGCCAGGGAAGATCGCGCCGATGGCGCAGGTACCAGCGGAGGATCGAGGCGCGCAGCCCGCTCATCGGAGGAGCGCCGCGGCGCGGTGCCCGCTCAGGACGGCGCCTTCGATCGTGGGGGGAAGCCCGGTCCGGGTCCAGTCTCCCGCCAGCGCGAGCCCGCGCACCCCCGTCTCCTGAGGAGGCCGGCGGGCGTCGATGCCGGGGAGCGCGCGCATCGTGGCCCGTCGCTCCTTGAAGACGTGGGCGCCGAGGAGCCGCGCCTCGCGCGCGTCCGGAAAGGCCTCCGCCAGGTCCGCCGCCGTCTCCGACGCGATCTCCTCGCTCGGGCGCTCCACGTCCTCGAACGCCGCGCTGCGGACCGTGCCGACGGCGTGTCCGGATCCTCCCGCCCCTCGGTCGAACGCCCACTGCGTCTTCGTCCCGAGGAGGCCGACGAAGCGGGCGGGGAGGACGGGACGGTCGAAAACATGCACGGTGGACAGGATCGGGGACCAGGGCGTGCGCGCGATCTCCGCGTATTCACTCCAGTGCTGCGGAGCGAGCATCCATCCCGCCCGCTCGTGCGGGACCGCGAGCACGAGCCGCTCGCAGGGGACCGGCGGTTCCCCGAGCATGGAAAGCCCCGTGACCGCGCCCCGCTCGACCCGGACGCCGAGCGCCGTGGCGCGGTACCGCACCTCTCCTCCGCGCGACGTCACGTACGTTTCGAACCCATCGAGCAGGTCGCTGAGCCCCCGGCGCGGAAGCGCCAGCCCCGTGGCGCGCGCCGGGCTCGAGAAGATCCGCTCGAGCACCCGGGCGAACAGCGCCGCGGAGCCCTCGCTCGGACGCTCGTTCAGCGACGCCAGCGCGAGCGGGCGGAGGATGACGCTCAGGTCCTCCCCTCCGGCGCTCTCGCGGAGCCATCCTTCGACGGTGGCCGATGCGGCCGCCCCGTTGCGCGCGAGGAGGGCGCGCGCGCGTCCGGGGAGCCGAAGCGCCGCGGCGCGCGCCCGCGCGCCGAGCCGCGAGCACCCGGCGAGCGCCGCGAGCCAGTGGAGCGGCGCAGGAAGGACAGGGCAGCGGAGCTCGAAGGCGCCCCGGCCGCGCTCCCAGAAGTGGAGGTCGAACGTGGGCTCGACCTCGAGCGCCGCCTCCGCGCCGATCCGGCGCAGGAAGCCCAGCGTCTCGTGATAGAACGCCCCCATCACGTGCTGTCCGTTGTCGCGGATCTCCCCGGTCTTGGGATCGACCCAGGAGTAGGCGCGCCCACCGGGCCGCTGGCGCGTCTCCAGCACGAGCACGCGGGCGCCGCGCTCGGCCAGGACCGTCGCGGCCGCGGCGCCCGCGAAGCCGGCGCCCACGACGACCGCGTCGTACTCCGTGGTGGCAAGGCTCACCGCGCGCGGCCGGCTCCGGCCAGGACCGCCCCGGCGATCCACGCGCGCTCGAGGTAGGGGACGCGCACCTCGCGCCGGAACACGTCGTAGCCCGATCGCTCGATCCGGTCGAGGAGGCTCCGGTAGATCGCGCGCATGATCTCGGCCGCGAGCATCCGCTTCCGATCGAGCGAGGCGGCCTCCCGCTCCGCCGCGGCGAAGAATTGCCGCGCCCGCGCGCACTCGAATCGCATGAGATTCCGGAATGCCTCGTTCCGCTCCTTCCGCGCGAGCGCCTCCTCCGAATAGCCGAAGCGCTCCAGGTCCTCGAGGGGGATGTAGATCCTCCCGCGGGCGTGGTCCGATCCGAGATCGCGCAGGATGTTCGTGAGCTGGAGCGCCAAGCCGAGGTGCTCCGCATAGGCGCGCCCCCGCTCCTCGAAGTCGCCGAAGATCCGGAGGCAGATGAACCCGACCACCGAGGCGACGCGGTAGCAGTAGCCCCGCAGCTCCTCGAACGTGCCGTAGCGGAGCCGGGTGAGGTCCATCTCGACACCGGTCAGGAGTTCCTCCAGGTAGGCGCGCGGAATCCGGAACCGCGCGAGGTGGGGACGCAGCGCGCGCGCCGCGGGCTCCTGGGGCTCGCCGTCGTAGCAGGCGGCGACTTCGCCGCGCCACCGGCGGAGCTCCGCCCGCGCCCGCTCGCGGTCCGGCTCCTCGTCCACGCTGTCGTCGATCTCCCGGCTGAACGCATGGACCGCCCGGATCGCCTCGCGCTCGAGCGGAGGAAGCGCCTGGAACGCGAGCGCGAAGGTGCTCGGCCGGGACGCGCGCCGCGGCCTAATCATGGAGTCCGGCGAGGGCGCGGAGCAGGATCCGCACCCGCGACGGCGCGCTCAGGGTCGGGCGCCGCTCGAGCACGCGCCATCCCAGCCGCCGCACCTCGCGAAGGATCGCGCGCCCGCCGGCGATCGAGGCGCGGAGGTGGATCGCGAGGAGTCCCGGCGCCGCGCGGGTCACGCTCTCCCCGCGCGCGAAGAGGTCCCCGGTCGCGCGGCACTCGTGGTCGAGCAGGCTGCTCAGTCCGCCGCGCGACTCGGGAAGCCGCAACCGCTCGGGGGCGATCCCGAAGCGGTCGAGGTCCTCGCGCGGGATGAACAGGCGCCCTCGGTCGAGGTCCTGGGCCAGGTCCTGCCAGAAGTTCGTGAGCTGGAGCGCGGTGCAGACCGCGTCCGAGGCTCGGAGCGCCGGAGGGTCCTCGATGCCGTAGAGGGCGAGCACGAGCCGGCCGACCGGATTCGCCGACCCCCGGCAGTAGGCGAGGAGGTCGTCCCACGTGGCGAAGGTCGCGTCGCGGGCGTCCATCCGGAACGCCTCGAGAAGGTCGAGGAAGGGCTCGGCGGAGAGCGCGTGCCGTTCGACGGCGTCGGCGAGGGCGGTCAGGATCGGTCCGCGTGGATCGCCCTCGAGCGCGCGCTGGAACGCGGCCTCGATCGCATCCAGCGCGCGGAGCCGGTCCTCGCTCGGGGCGGCCGCGTCGGCGACGTCGTCCGCCTTCCTCGCGAATGCGTAGATCGCTGCGAGCGCGTTCCGCCGGTCCCGCGACAGGAATCGGGACGCGACCGGAAAATTCTCGTAGTGGGTGCGGGCGATCCGCTCGCAGACGCGGTAGGCCTCGTGAAGGGAAACCGGCGCTTCGGATGGATCGCCCGCCGGCCCCTCGGGAGGAAGTTCGCGCGGCTCGGGCGGAGCGAGGGGAATGGACATGGGAACGCTCCTCGTTGTCGTCCGCAGGCAGTAGAGCACGCGTTCGGGACGAGCGTCAAGGCGTGCTAGACTCGTAGCTTCGTTTCTTCGACCGCACTCGATCCACGGAGGAGTCGAATGACACGCACCCAACGCACCGGCACGATCGTCTCGATCGCGCTCCTCGTTCTCGCGGCCGCCGCCTCGGCCGAATCGCTGGACCTGACGTACCACCCCTACCGCGACCGCGCCTACCATGACGACTACCGGGGAGGCAGCCTCGAAGGACGTACGATGCTCCGCGTCCACGCCGGAATTTCCGCCCCGACGGGAGATTTCGGCGACGCGATGAACACGGGATTCGGGCTCGGCGTGTCGCTGGGCTACGGTTTGAGCCACGACGTCGTGCTCGCCTGGGGCGTGGCCTACCACCGGTTCGACGAGGAGTTCGTCGACGGACACGTCGCGATCACCCCCGTGACCATGAGCGTCGACTACGGATTCTCGTCCCGGAGCAAGGTCCGCCCGTGGATCAGCGGGGGGCTGGGGCTCTACCATGTGAACGAGGAGACCACCGAGTTCAACAACGGGCTCGGCGTCCTCGTCACCGATTCGTTCAGCGAGAACGACTTCGGCTTGAACTTCGGAGGCGGAATCGCGACACCGATCTCGCCGCGCACCTCGTTCGGCGCGGGGCTCAAGTACCACCACATCGTCGGGAACGATTTTCCCGACAGCGATTTCTTCGCCCTGCAGGCGGGACTCGGGTTCTCGCTCTAGTCCATGTCCCTTCGTCGCCTCGCGCCGCCGGCATTTCTCCTGCTCCAGCTCGCGGGTTTGCCGGCGGCGGAGGCGGCGCCCGGGGAGCGCGACCGCGTCACCTGCGTTCTGCACGGCTCCCGCGCCGCCTACGGCAAACGCCAAGGGGGAAGCGGCTGGGGCTATGGGGCCGGCGGGTCGGTCTCGTACTACGACAAACAGCACCTTCGCTACTGGGTCGGCGCGGATCACGATCGGGTCCCACGGTCGAGCTCGTACACCTGGTCGATCACGTCCTACGCCGCGGGTCTGGAGCTCGGCCCGCGTCGCGTGCGCCGGGCCGAGCCCTATTCCCGACTCGGGCTGGGATTCCATGCCGTGGATGCGAGGTACTGGGACTTCTACGGCCCCACCGGGCAGATCGTCTCCGCTGCGTACCGGAAGAACTACGCCGGCGTCCATCTCGAGGCAGGGGTCCACGCGCGGCCGAGCCCGGGCACCCTCTTCGAGCTGGGCCTCTCGGTCGACCCGATGTTCGCCGGTGCGCAATCGGATGCGCCCGCGCTCGATTCGGCCACACTGCTTCGCCTCCACGCGGGCCTGGGGTACAGCTTCCGCTAGCGGCTACGACACCCGTTTTCTTCGATTCTGGTTGTAGTCGACGAAGAGGTAGGACCCGAGGTTTTCCAGATCCGCGAAGTAGGCGCGTCCCTTGTTCAGCTGCGTGAATCGCTCCACGAAACGCACGAGGTACGGATCCTGGGTCACCATGAAGGTGGTGATCGCGATCCGCTTTCGCCGGCACTGCACCGCCTCGTCCAGCGTCTTGTTGACGATCTTGGGGTCGAGCCCGAAGGCGTTCTTGTAGAGACGGCCGTGCTCGTGGATCGCCGAAGGTTTTCCGTCGGTGATCATGAAGATCTGCTTGTTCACGTGCTTCTGTCTCGCGAGGATTCGCTGCGCCAGCTCGAGCGCCGCCTTGGTGTTCGTGTGAAAAGGTCCGACCGAGGCGTAGGGAATGTCGCGGATCTTCACCTCCCACGCATCGTCCCCGAAGAGCACGACGTGGAGGGAGTCCTTGGGGTAGCGCGTGAGGATCAGCTCCGCGAGCGCGAGCGCCGCCTGCTTCGCGGGGGTGATCCGGTCCTCGCCGTACAGGATCATCGAGTGGCTCACGTCGATCAGGAGCACCGTCGCGCAGGACGAGGAATGCTCGGTCTCGAAGACCTCGAGATCGTCCTCGGTGAGGTGGAGCCCCTCGTCTCCCCATGCCCCGCGCTGGCGCCGGACCGAGTTCCGCACGCTGGAGAGGAAGTCGATGTCGCTCACGTTGTCGCCGAAGACGTAGGGGCGGGTTTCGGTGATCTTCTCCCCGCCCGCGCCCGTGCGAGGGACGCGGTGCTCTCCGGCCGAATCCTTGGCGAGCGTGCTGAAGATCCGGTCCAGCGAATCCTGGCGGATCATGCGCTCGCCGCGCCGCGTCAGCACGTGCTTCCCATTCACCTCCTGGATCGCGTCCTGCTCTTTCAGGTGCTTCTTGAAGTCGTCCATCGTGAACTTCGCGTTGAAGAACCCGAACCGGTCCCCCAGCTCTTCGAGCGCGCGGAGCGCCTCGTCGACGTCCCCGTCGGTCATGAGGAGGAGCCGGTTGTAGAGCGACAGGAGGTTCTTGAGGAAGGTGAGATTCTGGGTGAGGCGCTCGTCCCAGCGGGAATAGCGGAAATCCACGTCAGTCCTCGGCTTCCTCGGGCTTGCCGAGCATCGTGGAGAACATGTCGGTGTAGGCGAGGGCGCTCGTATCGGTTCGCTCCTTCGCGAGGATCGAGCTCTGGTGGAGCGCCTCGAGGATGAACTCCATCGCGGTCGGGACCTCGATCGGGTCCTTGATCGGCAGATACCGCTTCGGGAGGTCCTCGAGCCCGGAGACCTGCGCGAGCCGCTGGTGGAACTCGCGGCTCGCGAGCTCGTCCGAGATCTCGACCCGCTTTCCCTGCGCGAACCACCGGAAGATCGGGTCGTACTCGGAGGCAGCGCCCTCGTTCTTCTCCTTCGCCTTGTAGGCGTCGGGGAAGTAGCGCGTGAAGACGTCCTTCACCGCTTTCCCGAGGAGGTGCTTCGCGACCGCGACCGCGCCCTCCTGTTCTCCCTCGTAAACCAGCTCGACCTTTCCGCTGATCGAGGCGATCCCGTTCTGGAGGTCGCAGATCCGCACCGCCTGCCGCCGCTCTCCCGTGCGGATCGCGCGGCGCTCCGCGTTCGAGATCAGGTTCTCCATGAGCGAGATCGTCATGCGCACGCTCACGCCGGAGCCCTGGTCGACGTAGGAGGACTTCCGCGCCTGGATCGCCACCGTCTCGACGAGCTCGCGGATGTACTGCGGCACCACGATCTCGATTCCGTCCGCCCGCTCGATCCACGCCTCCTGCTCGGTGACCTTCATGGCGTCCTCGAGCGTGTACGGATAGTGCGTCATGATCTGCGAGGCGATCCGGTCGCGGAGCGGCGTGATGATGTTTCCGCGGTTGGTGTAATCCTCCGGATTCGCCGAGAAGACGATCTGGATGTCGAGCGGGAGTCGGATCGGGAAGCCGCGGATCTGGATGTCCTTCTCCTCGAGGATGTTGAGCAGCCCCACCTGGATCCGGGGCTGGAGATCGGGGAGCTCGTTGATGGCGAAGATGCCGCGGTTCGTCCGCGGCACGATGCCGTAGTGCATGACCTCGGGATCGCTGTAGGAGAGCTTTCGATTCGCGGCCTTGATCGGATCGATGTCTCCGATCAGGTCGGCGATCGTGACGTCCGGGGTGGCGAGCTTCTCGCGATAGCGCTCGTCGCGATGGATCCAGCGGATCGGGACCTCGTCCCCCTCCATCGAAACCCGCCTCACGCACGCGGGGCAGATCGGATTCAGGGGATCGTCGTTCACCTCGCATCCCTCGATCGCCGGCATCCACTCATCGAGGAAGCGCACGAGCGCGCGCAGGATGCGGGTCTTCGCCTGGCCCCGGAGCCCGAGAAGGATGAAGTCGTGACCGCTCAGGACCGCGTTCTCGATCTGCGGGAGCACCGTCTTCTCGTATCCAACGATGCCGGGGAAGAGGGTCTCCTTCCTGTCGATGAACCCGACAAGGTTCCGCCTCATCTCCTGCTTCACCGTGCGGGGCTTGTATGCTGTAACTTTCAATTCTTTAATGGTTTCCGGTCGTTTCATCGGCGCGATGGGTCTCCTCTCAGAGGGTTCGGGTGCTCTCCTTCCCCAAGGGTAGCGCCGAACGGTTCGTCGCGGCAAGAGGGGAGCCCTGGCGGCTCGTAGGCTCGGCCTACAAAATAATCATTGACTCCATGGCTCCAGTTGCCGAATATTATTCGTAGAAAATGAGCCAACACCTTACAAAAGTCAGCCAAACCAACGGACTCGATCTCGTCGACCGCAAGATCCTGGCGCTGCTCCAGACGGACGCCAAGATCTCGCAAGCGAAGGTCGCCGAGGCGGTGGGCCTGACCGCTCCCTCGGTGAACGAGCGCATCCGGAAGCTGGAACGGAGCGGCGTGATCCGCGGCTACGTCGCGCTCCTCGACGAGCGGAAGCTGGGGCACGACATCACCGCGTTCGTCGAGATCTTCATCGAGCATCCGCGCTACGAGGCCGGATTCATCGAGGCCGTGGGTGAGCTGGACGAGGTGCTGGAGTGCCACCACATCACGGGAGAATTCTCGCTTCTCCTCAAGGTGCGCGTGCAGGACATGGCGGCGTTTCGCCGCCTGCTCATCGAGAAGCTGAACACGGTGCGGGGCGTGCGGCAGACGCGCACGCTGATGGTTTTGGCGACGGCCAAGGAACAGCAGCGGATCAAGATCGACACGGAACCGAACGCAGCCGAAAGGAGCATGGCATGAACCCAACCCTGACCGCCTCGTCGGTGAAGATCACCCCCGACCAGGTTCACGAGACGCTCGCGAAGCACATGCTCGCGGACGGCTTCGACTTCGTTCTCGACCTCGAGAAGAGCGAGGGTCCCTACCTCTACGATTCGCGGCATGGGAGACGCCTCCTCGACTTCTTCTCCTTCTTCGCGACGAACCCGGTCGGGATGAACCACCCCGGCATGAAGACCCCGGAGTTCACCCAGAGGCTCCTCCGGGCGGCCCTCCACAACCCGTCGAATTCGGACGTGTACACGGTGGAGATGGCCGAGTTCGTCGAGACCTTCGCGACCCACGCGATGCCTTCGTATCTCCCGCACGTCTTCTTCGTGGCCGGAGGGACGCTTGGCGTCGAGAACGCGCTCAAGGCGGCGTTCGACTGGAAGGTCCGGAAGAACTTCGCGCGTGGATACCGCGAGGAGCGGGGACACCAGGTCCTCCATTTCGAGCAGGCGTTCCACGGCCGCTCGGGGTACACGCTCACGCTGACGAACACGACCGATCCGCGGAAGACGGCGTACTTCCCGAAATTCGACTGGCCGCGCGTTCTGAACCCCAAGGTCCGGTTCCCGCTGGACGAGGCGTCCCTCGCGGACGTGAAGCGCCGCGAAGCGCTCTCGATCGCGCAGATCACGCGCGCGTTCGAGCAGAACAAGGACGACATCGCCGCGATCCTGATCGAGCCGATCCAGGGGGAAGGCGGAGACAACCACTTCCGGAAAGAGTTCTTCCAGGAGCTGCGCCGGATCGCCGACGAGTACGAGGCGATGCTCGTGTTCGACGAGGTGCAGGCGGGCCTCGGCCTCACCGGAAAGATGTGGGCGTTCGAGCACTACGGCGTGAAACCGGACATGGTGGCGTTCGGCAAGAAGACCCAGATCTGCGGGTTCATGTCGGGGGACCGCATCGAAGAGGTTTCGGAGAACGTCTTCCACGTCTCGAGCCGGCTGAACTCGACCTGGGGAGGAACCCTCGTGGACATGGTGCGCTCGCAGCGCTACCTCGAGATCATGGCCGAAGAGCGGCTGCTCGAGAACGCGGCCGCGCGCGGCGCCGAGCTCCTACAAGGACTCGAGTCGATGGCGCGGGAATTCCCGGAGCACGTCTCGAATCCCCGCGGCAAGGGCCTCATGTGCGCGTTCGACTTGAAAGACGGCGCGCTCCGCGATCGCGTGATCGCGAAAGCCTACGAGGACGGCGTGGTGGCGATCGGCTGCGGCCCGAGCTCGATCCGCTTCCGCCCGCCGCTCGTGATCTCCAAGGAGACGCTCGCGGAGGGGCTCGAGAAGCTGCGCACGAGCATCCGCAAGTCGATCGCGGGCTAGGTTCATCCCGAGGGCGCCGTCGTCCCTCGCCGCGGCAGCTGCGTCGCGGCGAGGGCGGCGATCCCGAGCACCACGCCCGCCATCCAGAGCGGCGCGCCCGGGCTCACGATGTCGAACGCGAGCCCTCCTAAGAACGGGCCGGTCGCGCGCGCGAGGCTTCCGAGCGACTGGTAGACCCCCAGGACTCCTCCCTGCTCGTCGGCCGGCGTCGCGAGTGAGATGAGCCCCGAGAGCGCCGGGGTCAGCATGCCGCTCGCGATCGCGATCCCCGCCATCACGACGAGAAACGGCGCCAGGGGTGGCGCGAGCCCGGCCCCGACGAACGACGCGCCCATGAGCGCCATCCCCGCGAGGACCAGGATCCGCTCGCCGAAGCGCCGCGCGAGCACCCCCACGATCCCTGCCTGCATGAGCGCCCCGATCACCCCCACGTACGCGAAGAGATACCCGATCTGGTGGGGTCCCCACGCGAAGTAGTGCTGGGTGAAGAGCGCCAGGATCGCTTCCATGCCCGAGAAGCAGAGCGTGGCGGTGAAGAAGAGGACGAGCACGAGGCCCACCCGCGGCCGCGAGAGCGTTTCCCCCAGTGCCGCGAGCGGATGCGCGCGCCGGGTCGCCCGCCGGCGGAGCTCGGGGGGGAGCGATTCGCCGAGCCGGACGAAAGCGAACGCCGCGGCCGCGAGCGCGAGCGCCGCCGAGGCGTAGGCGGGTGCGGCGAAACCCCAGCGACTCAGGATTCCGCCGAGCGCGGGGCCGAAGATGAACCCCATGCCGAATGCGGCGCCGATCAGCCCCATTCCCTTCGTTCGATCCTCGGCCGTCGTGGTGTCGGCGACGTAGGCCTGCGCGGTCGAGAGCACGGCGCCCGCCACCCCGGCGAGCATCCGCGAGACGAAGAGCAGCGCGAGCGAGTGGGCCGCCGCGTACACGAGGTACGACCCTCCGGTCACGAGAAGGCTTCCGATGAGGACCGGCCTCCGTCCGACCCGATCGCTCAGACGTCCCCAGACTGGCGCGAACAGGAACTGGCAGAACGAGAAGGAGGTCGTGAGCAGACCGATCACCAGCGCCCGCGCGCCGTACGTTTCGGCGTAGTAGGGAAGGAGCGGGATGATGATCCCGAAGCCGAGGAGGTGGATGAAGACCGTGAGGAAGAGAACGGCGCGCGAGGCACGCGAGGCGGAGCGCGGCACGGCGGTGGATCGTGGCACCGACGGAGTGTAGGCCACGTGCGAGCCCGATGTATACTTCGCCCGTGCCCGCGCGACTTCCCCGATCCTTCTACGCCCGTCCCACCGTGACCGTCGCGCGCGATCTCCTCGGCGCGATCCTCTGCCGGCGCGTCGACGGGATGACCCTGCGCGCGCGCATCGTCGAGACGGAAGCGTACGTCGGGGAAGGGGACCTCGCCTGCCACGCGCGCGCCGGGATCACGCCGCGCACGCAGCCGCTCTACGGGCCCCCCGGGTTCGCGTACGTCTACTTCACGTACGGCATGCACTACCTCTTGAACGCCGTGACCGAGCCCGAGGGATCGCCCGCGGCCGTCCTGATCCGCGCCGCCGAGCCGCTCGAGGGGATCGCCTGGATGGAGGAGGCGCGTGGACTCACGACACTTCACCTCCTCGCCTCGGGGCCCGCGAAGTTGGCGCAGGCGTTCGGTCTCGACCTGCGATTCAATCGCGCCGATCTGCGCGGCCGCGATCTCTGGATCGAGCGGGGAGCGGAGGTGCCCGCCCGCGAAGTCCGGACGTCTCCCCGGATCGGATGCCAGAACGTGCCGGAGCCGTGGGCTTCGATTCCCTGGCGGTTCTTCATCGCGCGGTCTCCGCACGTCACTCCGGGGAGGGCGGGACGTAGGGAAGGTGGGGACCGGGAGAATCTTGATGTGGCAAACACCCGCGGCTTCGGGAATAATCGGGACGCACGCACCACGGTACGGCGCATCCGGACCGCATCCAGCCGCCGCTGAGGGAAACGACTTGTCCGGCCTTCTCACCGAACAAAACAGGATGTGGCGCGAACGTGCGCGCGCGGTCGCCGAGAAGGTGGTCCGCCCGCTCGCCGCCAAGTACGACCGGCTCCAAGAGTACCCCTGGGAGATCAAGGAGGCGATCGCCGAGGCCGGTCTCATGGGGGTCTGGATCCCCAAGGAATACGGCGGCCAGGGCGGAGGAGTCATCGATCTCTGCATCTGCGTCGAGGAGCTCTCGCGCGCGTGCGGCGGGGTCGGCGTTCTCTACGCGGTCAACGCCCTCGGCACCTTCCCGGTGCTGGTCGGCGGAACGGAGGAGCAGAAGCAGCGCTTCCTCCGGCCGATCGCCCGCGGGGAGAAGCTCATCTCCTTCGGCCTCTCGGAGAAGTTCGCGGGGAGCGACGCGGCGAGCCTCCGCGCCACCGCCGTCCGGGACGGAGACTGCTACGTCCTGAACGGCGAGAAGAAGTGGAACACCAACGGCGGCGCCGCCGACATCTACACGGTGTTCGCCGTGACCGATCCCGCCTCCAAGTCCCGCCGCACGAGCGCCCTCATGGTCGAGAAGGGGACGCCCGGCTTCCGGATCGGCAAGGTCGAGGACAAGATGGGCATCCGGTGCGTTCCCGTAGTGGAGATCCACTTCGACAACTGCCGCGTCCCCGTGAAGAATCTCCTCGGGGAGGTCCCGGGGCTCGGGTTCAAGCACGCCATGATGACGCTCGACAAGGCGCGTCCGGGGGTGGCCGCGCAGGCGGTCGGGCTCGCGCAGGGCGCCCTCGAGTACGCCATGGTCTACGCGGGGCACCGCGAGCAGTTCGGAGCCCCGATCTCGTCGTTCCAGATGATCCAGGGCATGCTCGCGGACATGGCCACGAAGGTGGAAGCGGCGCGGAATCTCGTCTACGTCGCGGCGATGGCGGTGGACCGCGGGGAGGCGAACGTGTCGAAGCTTTCCGCCATGTGCAAGCTCTTCGCCACTGACACGGCCATGGAAGTGACGACCAACGCCGTCCAGATCTTCGGCGGCTACGGGTACATGCGCGACTATCCGATCGAAAAATACATGCGCGACGCCAAGATCACCCAGATCTACGAGGGCACCAATCAGGTGCAGCGGATGGTCGTGGCGCGCTCGCTCATCAAGGAATCGCTGAGCCTCAAGTACCTGCTCGATTTCATCCCCAAGGAAGTGCAGCAGGGCGTGAACGACTCGGAGACGCTGAGACGGCTCGCCGAAGAGTCCGTTCAAGCCCTCGACGTTCCGACCACCTAGTCCGGCGAACCCCTCGGTTCCGCTCTCGAGGAGACACGTGAGGGAAACGACTGCGATGGATCAGACCGCCACGCTCCGCGTCGGCGACACGGCTCCCGACTTCAGCTTGACCGACCAGAACGGCCAGAACGTGACCCTCTCCTCGTATCGGGGGAAGAACAACGTCGTGCTCCTGTTCTTTCCTCTGGCGTTCACGTCCGTCTGCTCGGTGCAGATGCCCGGGTACAACAAGCAAGACCAGTCCTTCCAGGGATTCGGCGCGCAGGTGCTCGGCATCAGCGTCGACTCCGTTCCCTCCCACAAGGCGTGGTCGGACCAGCTCGGAGGCGTCGACTTTCCGCTCCTGTCCGACTTCTGGCCGCACGGCGAGGTCGCGCGGCAGTATGGCGTGCTGCGCCCGGAGGGATACGCGGAGCGGGCGACATTCGTCATCGACAAGAAGGGCGTCATCCGTCACATTGAGGTGCATGAGATCGGAAGGGTCCCCGATCGTTCGAAGCTCGCGGAGATCCTGAAACCGCTCGCCTAGGATTCGAGACCGATGGTTCGTGTGGGCCGGGCAACCCATCCAGGTCCTTCGGGACCGCACAGGCACGGGACGGCGGCTTCGGTCGCCGTCCTCGCCTGCACGCTCGGCGCCGTGCTCCTCGGGAGCGCGCCGCGCGTCGAGACCGCAACACTCCCTCCCATGGGACACGCCGATCCCAAAGCGGCCGCCGTGGCGGATGAGCTCGCCCGCGCGATGGGAGGGCTCGAGGCCTGGCGCAACGTTCCCTACATTCGCTTCGACTTCGTGGTCGAGAGCCCAGGCAAGCCGGCCGTCCGCTTCCGCCACTGGTGGGACAAGAGGATGGGGCGCGACCGCGTCGAGGGTCCGAACGACCAGGGAAAGCAGGTCGTGGCGATCGTCCAGCTGTCCGATCGGAAGGGGAAGTCGTTCACGGCGGGGGTCCCGGACGCGGACTCCGCGAACGTCCAGGAAGGCTACGGCCGCTGGGTGAACGACAGCTACTGGCTCATGATGCCGTTCAAGCTGCGCGACCCGGGAACGCACCTCAAGTACTCCGGCCGGAAGAAGGAGAAGGGGGCCGAGTACGACGTGCTCGAGCTCACCTTCGACAAGGGCGTCGGTCTCACCCCGGGCGACCATTACTGGCTGTACGTGAACACCAAGACGCACCTGCTCGACCGCTGGGACTTCCTCCTCGAGAGCATGAAAGGGAAGCCCGCCGCCACCGCGACGTGGGAGGACTGGACGCAGGTCGGGCCGATCCGGCTTTCGACGGTGCACCACTTCACCGGTCGCCCCGCGGTCCTCAAATTCGAAAACGTCTCGGCTCCCGCCACGCTCCCCGAGGCGGTCTACACGCAGGCGAGCATCCCCGAGTAGCCTTCCCGCCCTCGTTCTCGCAAGGGGATGTTGAACGTCCGCCGCAGTGCCATTACTATCCCGCCATCGATTCCCTAGTGGGGTCCACACGTTCGAGAGGAGCCTCTCATGGCGGGGAAGCGCTCGGGGTCCCGGTCTAAGTCCAAGAGAAAAAGTAAGATGCGTAAAGCTTCCCCGGGCGCGCGCAAGTCCCGGAAGGGCGTGAAATCGCGCCCGCGGGCCCGCGCCAAGGCCAAGAAGAGCGCCTCGTCGCGCCGGGCCCCCAAGCGCCCCGCGGCCAGGCGACCGGCCTCCGCCCGCTCCTCGGGCGCGCGCACCGCCGCGAAGCGCAGGGCCCCCGCAAGAGGCGCCCTGATCGCGAAGTCCCGCTCCGCGGCGGGGAAGGCGGCGGTCCGCGCACCGGGGAAGGAGCGCGCCCGAATCGCCGCCCGCGGCACGAGCGAGCCGCAGGGGATGCTCGAGTTCGACGAAGGGCCGACCGCGACCGAGCTGCCGCGGGAGAACGACATCACCCCGCCGGCCCCCGCTCCCAAGAGGCGCCGCGGCAAGGGATCGCAGCTCAACATGCTCGACTATCCGGGGGAGAGCTTGACGGTCGGGATGCAGGCTCCCGAGTTCTCGCTCCCGAGCACGCTCGGGCGGCGCGTGAGCCTGAACGAGTTCCGCGGAAGGAGGGTCATCCTCTACTTCTACCCGAAAGACGACACGCCCGGCTGCACGATGGAGGCCTGCGGCTTCCGGGATTCGCATCCGCGCATCGAATCGAAGGACGCGGTCGTTCTCGGGATCAGCCTCGATGACGAGTTGAGCCACGAGCGCTTCTCGCAGAAGTACAGCCTTCCTTTCCCCCTCCTCTCCGACAAGGACGCCGCGGTCTCCCGCCAGTACGGCACTTACAAGGAAAAGACGCTCTACGGGCGGAGCTTCTGGGGGATCGAGCGAACGACCTTCGTGATCGACCGCGAAGGGAAAGTCGAGCACGTCTTCCGCCGCGTGAAAGTGGAGGGGCACGCCGAAGAGGTGATGGCGACGCTCGCCCTCTAGTGCGCCGCACGAAGATCATCGCAACCGTCGGTCCCAGCTCGACCGATGAGGCGGTGCTCGCACGCTTGATCCGCGCCGGCATGGACGTCGCGCGGCTCAACTTCTCCCACGGCAGCCGCTCGGCGCACGCGCGCGCGATCCGCCGCATCCGCGCGGCCGCCGGTCGCGTCGGCCGGCCGGTCGGACTCCTCCTCGACCTCCAGGGTCCGAAGCTCCGCGTCGGCGAATTCCAGGGCGGATCGGTCTGGCTCAAGACCGGCGAGGACACCGTCCTCACGAACCGCCGCGTGCGGGGGACGGCGAAGATGATCCCCGCGGTCTACTCCGGGCTCCTCCGCGACGTGGCGCCGGGAGATCGGGTGCTCCTCGACGACGGTCTCCTCGAGCTCCGCGTGGTTCGCAGGATCAAGGGCGGCCTTCGATGCCGGGTCGTGGCCGGCGGCCGTCTGAGCGACCACAAGGGGCTCAACTTTCCGGGGGTCGCGCTGAGCGCGGATTCGCTCACCGCGAAGGACCGCGGCGACCTCGCCTTTGGGCTCCACATGGGGGTGGACTTCGTCGCCCTGTCCTTCGTCCGCAGCGCCGAGGACATCGCCAGGCTGAGGCGCCTCCTCCGCGGCTCGAAGCCCGCGCCGCTCGTGATCGCCAAGATCGAGCGCCGGGAGGCGATCGAGAACCTCGAGTCGATCCTCGAGGCGGCGGACGGCGTGATGGTCGCGCGGGGGGATCTCGGGGTCGAATATCCGCCGGAGCGCGTGCCGATCTTGCAGAAGAGGATCATCGAGCGGGCGAACGCGCGCGAGGTGCTCGTCATCACCGCGACCCAGATGCTCGAATCCATGGTGACGAAGCCGCGTCCGACCCGCGCCGAGGCCTCCGACGTCGCCAACGCGATCTTCGACGGCACGGACGCGGTCATGTTGAGCGCGGAGACCGCGGTGGGGCGCTATCCCGAAAAGGCGGTGCGCACGATGGGGCGGATCGCCTCCGAAGCGGAGGAAGTGACCCTCCCGCTCCTGCGCCGCCGTACCGGGGACAGCGAGACCGCCCTGAACTCACCCACCCACGCGCTGGCCCACACCGCCTATCAAGCCGCGCGGGAGCTCCGTGCCAAGGCGCTCGCGGTCTTCACCCACACGGGCTACTCGGCCCGGCTGGCCAGCAAAGCGAGGCCAGCCTCGCCCATCATCGCCCTGACCCCCCTTCAGTCCACCTGTCGCAGGCTCACCCTGGCCTGGGGGGTGACCCCCGTCCACGTCCCCCACTGGAGGACGGCGGAAGGCATGGTCGAGCTCGGCGTGCGCCGGCTCCTCGAGCGGAAGCTCGTCCGGAGGGGGGAGTGGGTCGTGGCCGTGGCCGGAACCACCACCCGGGCGGGGGGAACGAACCTCCTGCGGATCGTGCAAGTGGGGCGTCGGCCGGATGTTGTACCCGGGCTGAACGGGCGCAGGAAATGATCCCTTCTGCCGATAGGTGGGGTGGGAATCCGTGAATCCGGGGAACGCTCCGGCGATCCAAATTGACACGGCATCTACCCGTCCCTACACTGGTTGCAAGGAGGTTCACCACGAATGGTTAACTTGACCGAAAAAGCAGCTTCCGAGATCCGGGCGATCATGGAGCAGAACGGCGGCACCTATCAGGGCGTCCGCGTGTTCGTCGCCGGCGGCGGGTGCTCCGGTCTCTCCTACGGCATGGAGATTTGCGACGAGCCTGCGACGGCCGAGGACCAGATCTTCGAGTCGCTCGGGGTGAAGGTCATCGTCGACATGGGGAGCTACGAGTATCTCAAGGGCGCGTCCATCGATTTCGACGACTCGCTCGGCGGAGGAGGCTTCCGGATCAACAACCCCAACGCGGTGAAGAGCTGCGGGTGCGGCAACTCCTTCGCGACTTCCGAGGCCGACGAGGCGTCCTCCGGCGGAGGGTGCGGGTGCGGCGGCGGAGGCTGCGGAAGCCACTAACGCGTCGCGGCGATTGGCAAAGGACCATCCGGCGTCCCGGTTCGGGACGCCGTTTTTTTGTTGGGTGTAGCGCCGGGGGCATCGCATGCCGGAATTCGTGAAGGTGGGGTCCGCTTCGGAGCTCGGTCCTGGGCGCGGGAAAGGCGTCCTCGTGAACGGAATCCGGATCGCGGTCTTCAACTGCGACGGCGTATTCTATGCGATCCGCGGCAGCTGCCCGCACATGGGGGGAGAGCTCTGGGAAGGCGCGCTCGCGGGTGAGATCGTCACCTGCCCCTGGCACGGATGGCGCTTCAACGTGAAGACGGGGAAGAGCCCGGAGTCGGAGTTGGTCGGGGTGCGTACGTTCGAGGTGAAGCTCGAAGGAGATGAGATCTATGTCGCGGTCTGAGTCCGCGGTCCCGCGCGAGGGCCAGGTCTCGCTGGGCGCGGCCGTCCGCGAGCGATTCCCCGCGCTCCGCGAGGCGGGGGACGCGATCTTCTTCGACAACGCCGCCGGCGCTCAGGTCCCGGACGAGGTCGTCGACGCGCTCCGCGAGCACCTCGTGGAGCGCAATGTCCAGCGTGGCGGCCGGTACGAGCGCTCCGAGGAGGTCGACCGGATGATCGCCGGCGCGCGCGACGCGCTGCGCGGCTTCCTCAACGCCGAGGTCCCCGAGGAGATCGTGTTCGGATTGAACGCGACCCACCTGACCCGCACGGTCGCGCGATGCATGCGCGACCTGCTCCGTCGCGGGGACGAGGTCGTCGTCACACAGCTCGACCATGAGGCCAACGTGGGTCCCTGGCTCCGGCTCGAAGAGCAGGGGATCCGCGTCCGGACCTGGTCCGTGCGGAATCCTGGGGCGCGCCTGGACGTGGAGGATCTTCGTCCGCTGCTCGATACCGGACGCGTGCGGCTCGTCGCGTTGCCGCTCGCCTCGAATGCGACCGGGAGCATTGTCGACGTCCCCCGCGCCGCCCGGCTCGCACGAAAGGCGGGAGCGCTCACCTTCGTGGACGCCGTCCACTACGGGCCGCACGGCCGGGTCGACGTCCAGGAGCTGGGAGCGGATTTCCTGGTGTTCTCGGGCTACAAGATCTTCGGTCCCCACATGGGTTTTCTCTGGGGGCGCGGGAGCGGGTTGCGGGAGCTCGCACCCGAGCGAGAGTTCTTCATTCCGGCGGAGCCTCCCTACGGCTTCGAGCCCGGCACCCAGACCTACGAAGGCATCGCCGGCATGACCGGCGCTCTGAGCTACCTCGCCTCGCTCGATCCCGAGGGCGGGACCATGGATCGCATCCGCGCCTACGAGCGGACCCTCTCCGAGGCGCTCCTGCGCGAGCTCGCCGCGATTCCGGGCCTCTCGATCCTGGGGGAAGGCGATCCGGCGCGCTCCTCCGAGCGCGTTCCCACGGTGTGCTTCACGATGCCGCGGACCGAGCCCTCCCGGGTCGTGGAGCATCTCGCCTCTCGGGGAATTCAGGCGCGCGACGGCCACATGTACGCCCCGCGCCTCCTCGACGCCTGCGGCATCGACACGGCCGCCGGAGTCGTCCGGGTGAGTCTCTGCCATTACAACACGCTCGAGGAGATCGGGAGGCTGGGCGAAGCGCTCCGCGCGCTCTAGGTGGTCGGGAGCAGGTGCAGCCAGTCGCGGAGCAGGAACTGCACGCGCGCGATGAGGAGCGAGACGCGCGCCATCACGGTGTAGCCGAAGCTCGCCCCGAACGCGACCATCAGGAAGTAGATTCCCACCCGCGCGCCCGCGCCGTGCACCCCCCGGTGCGGGAGCGAGAAGAAGAAATACGCGAGCACGGTGAGGAGCCCCACCAGGACGAGCGCCTGATTCAGCCCCGCGAGCCCCGGCGCCCACGGCTTCGCGGAGTCGGCGAGCTGGGCGAAGATCTGCGCCTGCATGTAGCCGGGAATCGCGACCCCGGAATAGATGCCCACGTAGAACGCGATCGACCAGCGCGCGATCCCGGCTCCCCGCTCCCACATGCGCCCGAGCATCATGAGCCCGAGCAAGAGGGGAGCGAGCACGAGGAGCTTTCCGTGGAAGAGCGGCGCCCAGACGTTCGGGATGAGGACGTTCTGCCACTGGACGGCGAGGAGGTATCCGGCCGACGCGCCGACGAAGAGGTGCTCGGCGAACCGGTTCAGGGGATTGTCGCGGTAG
>Ga0066388_100000364_pt1 | contig 20696 bp, 18 predicted proteins | sample PanSoiMetaGPlot6_FD_64539 | JGI IMG/M metagenome (GOLD analysis project Ga0066388, IMG submission 64539) | Tropical forest soil microbial communities from Panama analyzed to predict greenhouse gas emissions - Panama Soil - Plot 6 (Hybrid Assembly) | ecosystem: Environmental > Terrestrial >...
CGTTCACGTACCGCTTGCACGAGCGCGCCTGGGGCGTCGTCGACGCCGTCCGCAAGGTCGCCGGCGAGACCGGCAAGACGCCGTCGCAGGTGGCGCTGAACTGGGTCGTGCACCGGCCCGGCGTGACGGCACCGGTCATCGGTGCGCGCACCATGGACCAGCTCGAGGACAACCTCGGATCCGTCGGGTGGCAGCTCGAAGAAGACCAGTGGCGGGCGCTCTCGTGGGCGAGTGCGTTCCCGCGCGGCTACCCGTACGACTTCATCGAGTACTCCGACGCCGGTCACTGACGCGACAGAACGCGACGAGGCCCGGCCACTCGGGCCGGGCCTGCGGCCTTCTCGGGACCTGTGAGCGGACTACACCGCCAGCAGGTCGCGGGCGCCGGTGTCGGCGGACGGGTGACGAAGCTTCGACATCGCCCGGGCTTCGATCTGCCTGATGCGCTCCCGGGTGAGGTTGAAGTACTCGCCGACTTCCTCGAGCGTGCGGGGCTCGCCCCGGTCGAGCCCGAAGCGCAGGGCGAGGATCTGGCGCTCCCGCTCGTCCAGCGGCGCCAGGAGCTTCTCGATCTCGGCCGGCAGCAGCGCGGTGGCAGCCACCTCGAAGGGCGATTCGGCCGAGCGGTCCTCGACGATGTCGCCCAGCTCGGCGTCGCCGTCCTCGCGCAGCGGCTCGGACAGCGACAGCGGCTCGGCCGCGAAGCGAAGCGCTTCGGTGACCTTGTCCTCGGGCATCTCGACCTCGAGCGACAGCTCGGCCAGCGTCGCCGGCCGCCCGAGCTTGAGCTCGAGGCGCGAGCGCGCCTTCTGCAAGCGGGCAAGCGTGTCGCCGGCGTGGACGGGGAGCCGGATCGTGCGGCCCGTGTTGGCGATCCCGCGGGTGATCGCCTGCCGGATCCACCACGTGGCGTACGTCGAGAACTTGAAGCCCTTGCGCCAGTCGAACTTCTCGACCGCGTGCATCAGTCCCAGGTTCCCCTCCTGGATCAGGTCGAGGAGGGGCAGGCCCGACGCCTGGTACTTCTTCGCGATCGAAACGACGAGCCGCAGGTTGGACTGCACGAACGTGCGCTGGGCGTCGTCGCCCTCGCGCGCCGTGCGGCGGAGCTCGCGCTTCTTGCCCGCGGTGAGGTCCTTGCCGGCGGTGAGGAGGTCGCCGCGCGCGGCGTTGCCGTTCTCGATCTGCTGCGCCAGGCGAACCTCGTCGTCCTTCGTGAGCAGCGGATACTGCCCGATATCGGTCAGATAGAGCCGGACGAGATCTTCCTCGTCCCGCTCGACTCGCTCCTTTGCCACGAATGCCTTTCTCGCTGTGGGACGGTTCGCTCAGCTACAAGAAACGGGGTTCACGAGCCAGGAGTTCCCAGGTCAGAAGGGAAGCAGGCCGGGTCGGTGCCTTGTCCCCAAGTACGATACCGACTCCGTCAAGGCAAGTTTTCCACAGACCGGAGCGGGCACTCGCACCCGGCCGGCGGGGCCGAAGGGGCCGGAGGAGTCGTGGCCGATCTCGAGCTCGCCGTCGTGATCGGGAGCTTCGAGGCCCGGACCGGCCGTCAGGGCGACCTCGCCGCCGTCCTCGCCAAGTACGTCGTCCTCACCCGCCGGCAGCCGGCGTGTCGCAACGTCGATCTGGTGGCGTCGGGCTCAAGATCGGCCCGGCTGGTGGTGGTGGAGAAGTGGGAGAGCGCCGACGACGCCCGCGCCCACCTCGACGCCGACGAGACGGTGGAGATGGCCCACGCAGCGCGCGACCTGCTCGCCGGCCCGCCCGACCTCGACCTCTACGAGTCGATCAGCGCGCAAGACCTGGAGTAACGCTTCAGCCCTGAGCGCGCAGCGTCTCCTTGCGGATCGCCGACCGCTGCTTGGGCTCGGGGCGCGGGTCCGCGGCCTTGCACTCGGCGCACAGCGCGTCGAGCTCGCTCCACGTGAACCGCTCCGTCGTCCACAGGCGCTCGAAGGCGTCGTCGGCGACGTCGGTGAAGCCGTTGTACAGGCGGAACACGTACTGCCGGCGTACCTTCCGGGCGAACTCGCCCAGCCGCGCGGCACGGCCCTCGGCGAACGCCTCCCAGGCGGCGCGCTGCGCGTCGCTGAGGCTCTCGTCGGGTGGCGCGTCGGCGAAGCCCTGAAGCCGGTCGCCGGCACGGAACAGCGCCATCGCCAGCTCCGCGCGCGCCAACTGGTCGTTGAACACGGCGCGACGACGGCCGTCCTCAAAGTCGGCCCCCGAGAACCACAGCACGGCGCCGCCCTCGACGACGTCCGCGGTGCTGCCGGTGAGCGGGAGCGGCAGCTCCTCGTCGATCTCGATGCGCACGGGGACGTCGTCGGGAAGGCCGACCTTGGACGCGAGCTCCTCGGCGATGCCGGCGATCACACCCGCGTCGTACTCGACGAGCGTGAACTGCTCGGGTGTGACCTCGACGCGCGCCACCGCTAGGAGGCTTGCTGCTCCGCAGTGGCCATGGCTTCGGCCTCGGCCTGTGCCTCGACCGTGACCTCGGAGAGCTCGTCGATCTCGTCGGTGCTGAAGCCGGCCATCTGCCGGAACTTGCGCGCGAGCTGGATCGGGTTCTCGTCCGTCTCGCCCCGGAACCCGCCCAGGCTGAAGAGCTTGTCGACCGTGCGCTGGAACTCGAGCGCGAGCTCGCGACGCTCGGGGTCGTTCTCGGTGAGCCGGCGGAGCCAGTCGGAGCCCATCTTCACGTGGGTCACCTCGTCGGCGAGCATCCAGTCCTCGCAGGCGGCGAGGACGGGGTCGCCCGAGCTGTCACCGAACTCCTTCATCGTGTTGAACACGTCGATGGCGAGGCCCTCGAGCGCGCGGTTCACGCCGGTGAGGCGCAACAGGGCGTCCTCGGCGCAGGCGGCCTCGTAGAGGAACGTCGCCTCGCTGAACTCGCCGATCTCAGTGCCCATGTGCTCGGCGAGCTTCACCGAGATCTCGCAGTGGCGCGACTCGTCCCAAGACTGGCGGGCCATGTCGAGCTTGAGCTGGAACGGTACGTCCTCGTCGTCGAAGTCGAAGGTCGTGCGGCCGGCGCCCTCGAGCGCCTGCAGCTCGCCCATGAAGATGCCGTGCATCAGCTGACGGGCACGGTCGGGCGCGGCGGGACGCTCGGGCTGGAGTTTGGCTGAGCCCGTGTTGCGCTCGGCGACCTTCGCCTGGCGCGGGTCCATCATCGCTTCCTGGATCTGCACCCGTACGAAGCGCGAGTCGCGAGCGAGCTCCTCGACGGGGAGGATCTTCTTCATCCGACTGCTACCCCCTCCGACGCTTCCGCGCCGGCTTCTTCGCCTGTTCCAATGCTACCGGGGCCCGTGATGCCCCCGGCCGCGACGATCAGCTGCTCGAGCTCCCGTTGCCGGTTCGCGGCCCGTTCGACCTCTTCGGGCGACGTGATCAGCGACTGCAGGAGCATCTCACCCTCGCGCCAGTCGTCGAACTCGTCCTGCAGGATGAACCTGAGCGAGCGCATCGTCGGCGCGTCGGTGATCCTGCTCGTGGCGTTGAGGTGGAAGGTGTACGCCGCGATCTTGCGCGGGATCAGCACGCGATACACGCCGACGAGCTTCTCGATCGTAAGCTCGGGCGCCTCCGGCTCGCGCACGGCGTCGGAGAACGCGACCATCTCTTCGTTGGGCGGCTCGGTCAGCCGCTCGGTGTTCATCTCGCGCAGCTCGGGGAGGCGCTTGTTCCACAGCTCGGCGTGCCACGCGTGGTGGTAGCAGTGGCGGCCGAGCACGAGCTTCACGTCGAGCTCGGGGACCGTCGCCACCCAGCCGCCGAGCACCTCGAAGAGGCGCATCTCGATCCACTTGTAGTTGCCGACCCGGCGGGCGGTCTCGACGACGCCGAAGAGTCCCGGCAGCTCGCGCCGGTCCCACGGCGCGAAGGCGGGACGAGGTTGGCTCGGTTCGGTCACGCGGTCGATCCCCCGAGTCGATTGCGGCTGCGAGGTCATTCTCACTGTGCCTTGACCGGACGGTCAAGTGACGGACGGCACACCTGAAGCGGCGCGCCGGCGGGCACCGAGCTCGGCGACGAGGATGCCGGCGAGGATGATCACGGCGCCGAGATACCCGGCCCAGCCCAATCGCTCTCCGACCGCGTAGCCGACGAACCCGGCGACCACCGGCTCGAGGAGATTGATGATGCTGGCGCGCGCGGGCTCGACCCGGCGCTGCGCCCACACCTGGATGCTGAACGCGAACGCCGAGCAGCCGATCCCCGTGAACACCACGGCGAAGACCGCCTGGGGCGTGAGGCTGCCCAGGCCGTCGAGCAGGACGAGCGGAAGCGAGAAGGCGGCGATCGCCAACAGCTCGACGCACGTGAGCGCAACGACGTCGAACCGGTTCGCCCACGCTCCGATCTGCACGAACCAGATGCCGAAGAAGAACGCGGTCACGAGTGTGATCGCGTCCCCGAAGCCGAGGCTCGGCTGTGCGCCCGTGAGCAGGAACAAGCCGAGCACGGCCAGCCCGACCGACACGTACACGGACCGGTCGGGAAGACGCCGGTAGACCACCGCCACGATCAGCGGCGTGAAGACGGCGAACAACCCGGTGATGAACGCCGAGTTCGATGTCGTCGTGTGCTGGAGACCGACGTTCTGGGACACGTACGCAACAAACGCGGTGACGCCGACGGCTACACCGCAGCCGACGAGAACGCGTGCCGTGTCGGTCGGTCGCGCCGACGGTCCCCGCCACCCGCGGCGCAGCGCGAGAGGGACGAGCACGACGCCGCCGATGGCGAAGCGCAAGAGGATGAACCCGGTCGCCGAGAGGTCGTCGAGCGCGTTCTGGACGATCGTGAACGTGGCGCCGTAGAGGAAGCTGGCCACGACGAGCGCCAGTTCCGGGTAGAACGCGCGCAGCCGCGCGTTCAACCAGGCCAGCGGTTCGTGATCGGCAGGCGCCGGTCCTTGCCGAAGGCCTTGGGCGACACTCGCACGCCCGGCGGCGCCTGGCGCCGCTTGTACTCGTTGCGGTCGACCAGCAGGGCGATCCTCCGGACCGTGTCGGCGTCGAAGCCCGCCTCCTCGATCTCGGCCACCGACAGGTCGCCTTCGACGTACGCCTCGAGGATCGGGTCGAGCACCGAGTACTCCGGTAGTGAGTCGCTGTCGCGCTGGTCGGGGCGAAGCTCGGCGCTCGGCGGCTTGTCGAGCACCGACTCGGGGACGAGGTCGCGCCCGGCGCGCTCGTTGCGATCACGGGCCAGGGCGTACACGAGCATCTTGGGGACGTCCTTGATGACCGAGAATCCACCGGCCATGTCGCCGTAGAGCGTCGAGTAGCCGGTGGCGAGCTCGCTCTTGTTGCCCGTCGTCAGCACGAGCCCGCCGAACTTGTTCGACAGGCTCATGAGCACGGTGCCCCGGATGCGGGCCTGGAGGTTCTCCTCCGCCAGCCCGGCCTTCGTGCCCCGGAACGGCTCCCCCAGCATGTCGAGGAACGCGGTGTGCGCGGCCTCGATCGGGACGGTGAGCGTCCGGATGCCCAGGTTGGCGGCGACCGCCTCGGCGTCGGTCACGCTTCCCTCGCTCGAGAACCGCGACGGCATCAGGACACCCAGGACGCGGTCGGGACCGAGGGCGTCGCCGGCGATCGCGGCGACGAGCGACGAGTCGATCCCGCCCGACAGGCCGATGACGACGTCGGTGAACCCGTTCTTTACGACGTAGTCGCGCGTGCCGAGCACGAGCGCCTCGTAGACCTCGCGGACCGGAGGGAGCGCCGGCTCGATCCGCGGCGGTTCGCCCCGCCCACGGAGCTGGGCGTCGGTGACCTTCACCTCGGGCAGCGGCGGCGCCGACCACCGGCCGCGCGGGTCGAGCAGGCGCTTGCGGAAGGTCGGCCGCACGTCGAGGTCTACGACGAGCAGGTCCTCGGTGAACTGGTGCCCCCGCGCGACCAGTTGCCCCTGCTCGTCGAACACGAGCGAGCCCCCGTCGAAGACGAGCTCGTCCTGACCACCGACGAGGTTGACGTACACGATCGGGACCGACGCGTCGGCGGCCCGGGTGGACAGCATGGTCTCGCGTTCGCGCAGCCGGCCGGCGTAGTACGGCGAGCCGTTGATGTTCACGACGAGCTCGGCCCCGCCGGCGGCCTGGGTGATGATCGGCCCGCTCGGGCTCCAGGCGTCCTCACAGATCGTCACGGCCACGCGCGTGCCGGCGACGTTGAAGAGCGGACCGTCCGTGCTCGAGGCGGTGAAGTAGCGCTGCTCGTCGAACACGGTCGAGTTCGGGAGGATGTGCTTGCGGTACACGCCGTGGACCTTGCCGTTCGCGCAGACGGCGGCCGCGTTGTACAGATCACGCTCGAGCCGGGGGTAGCCGATGACCGCCACCGCCCGCTCGGTGCGGGCAGCGACCTTCTCCAGGGCCTCCTGGGCATTGGCCACGAACGCCGGCCGCAACAGCAGGTCCTCGGGCGGATAGCCAGTGATCGCCAGCTCGGGGAACACCACGAGGTCGCAGGCGTCGCCCTCGGCCCGGTCGTAGGCGTCGAGGATGCGCGCCGCGTTCCCCTCGAGGTCGCCGACGACGAGGTTCAGCTGCGCGAGACCGACGCGGAGCCGCGGCATACAACAAGGATACGGGGGCGCGCCGCGTGGGCGACACTGGGGACATGGCGCAGACACTCCTCTCTCCTGCGCTGAGCGACTCGGTCGAGCGTTCGGCCGACCCGGCGACGTCCCGGGCCTTCCTGACGCGCCTGCTCGAGGACCATCCGGACCTGGAAGACGAGCTGGCGACGAACGCACTCGTCCGCGATGCGCTCGTGGCGCTGAGCGCGGCATCGCGCTCGCTGTCCGGGGCCATCGCCCGCGATCCGTCCCTGCTCGACCTGCTGCACGGGGACGGCTTCGAACGCGAGCGCCAGTTGCCGGACTACCGCGACGCGGCAGCGACGTGCCTCGCCGCGTCCGACGACGGGCCTAGCGGCTTGCGCCGCTGGAAGCAGCGCGAGCTGCTGCGCATCGCGGCGCGGGACCTCCTCGGCGCGGCAGATCTTCCTGCTGTCGGCCGTGAGCTCGCGGCCTTGGCGGCCGTGTGTCTCGAGTGCGCGCTCCGGCTCGTCGCGCCCGACGTCCCGCTCGCGGTCATCGCGATGGGGAAGCTCGGAGGACGGGAGCTCAACTACGCCAGCGACGTCGACGTCCTGTTCGTGCACGAGGGCGACGGCGCCATCGCCGAGCGCGCCGCGCGTGCCGTGCTCACCACGATGAGCGAGCCCACCGCCGACGGGATCGTGTTCCGGACCGACGCCGACCTGCGACCCGAAGGGCGTTCGGGGCCCTTGTCCCGCACGCTCGACGCCTACGCGGCCTACTACGCGCGGTGGGCGCAGCCGTGGGAGTTCCAGGCGCTGTTGAAGGCCCAGCCCGTCGCCGGCGACGCCGAGCTCGGCCGGCGATTCGCCGAGCTGGTCCAGCCGTTCGTCTGGCCGGAGGTGCTCGACCCCGACGCCGTCCGCTCGGTGCGGGCCATGAAGGCCCGGGCCGAGGGAGAAATGAGCCGGCGGGGGTTGGCCGACCGCGAGGTGAAGCGCGGGCGCGGCGGGATCCGGGACATCGAGTTCGCGGTGCAGCTCCTCCAGCTCGTGCACGGCCGGCACGACCACTCGGTCCGCTCCCCCACGACGCTCGACGCGCTCGCCGAGCTGGCGGCGGGCGGGTACATCGAGGAGGAGGACGCGACCCAGCTCGACGACGCGTACCGCTTCCTGCGAACCGTCGAGCACCGGCTGCAGCTGCAGGACGAGCAGCAGACGCACACGCTCCCGACGGACGTTGGCGCGCGCACACGCCTGGCGCGCGTGCTCGGCTACCGGGACCGCGGCGGCGAGACCGCGCTCGACCTCTTCGAGGGGGCCTACCGCGGATGCCAGAACCGGGTGCGGTCGATCCATGAACGTCTGTTCTTCGCGCCGTTGCTCGACACGCTGGCAGGCGCAGGACCGCTCACGCCGGAGGCGGTCGAGCAGCGCCTGGCCGCGTTCGGCTTCCTCGACGTCGCGCACACGCGCGCCGCGTTGCAGGAGCTGACGCAGGGCCTGACCCGTCGGTCCCGGGTCATGCAACAGCTCCTGCCGGTGGTGCTGAGCTGGCTCTCGGCGACCCCCGACCCCGACCTCGGCCTGCTCCAGCTCCGGCGGCTCGCCGAGGGCGAGGCCCGTTCGGCCTCGCTCGCCCGCACGTTCCGGGAATCGCCGCAAGCGGCCCAACGCACCTGCCGGTTGCTCGGCTCCAGCCGCCTGCTCGGTGACGCGCTGCGCCGCCAACCCGACTTCGTCGAGGTGCTGGGCGACGACGAGGCGCTCGCCCGCGAGAAGTCGCGCGACGAGCTCGTCGACGAGGCGCTGGGCAATCTCACGTGGCGGACGACCGTCGACGACCGCCGCGTCGGGCTTCGACGCTTCAAGCGACGCGAGATCCTTCGGATCGCCGCGCGCGATGTGCTCGGGTTCGCGGCGATCGAAGCGACGGAGCGCGAGCTCGCCCGGCTCGCCGAAGCGTGCGTCGCGGCGGCATTGCAGGCGCTCGGACCGTCGCTCCCGTTCGCCGTGATCGGCATGGGGCGGCTCGGCGGCGCCGAGCTCAACTACGCGTCCGACCTCGACGTGCTGTTCGTGTACGACGGCGAGGACGCCGCCGACTTCCGCGCCGCCGAGACCGTCGCGGAGCAGCTTCTCACCGAGCTCGGCGGCATCACGCCCGAGGGTCAGACGTTCCGCGTCGATCCCGACCTGAGGCCCGAAGGCAGGAAGGGCGCGCTCGCCCGTAGCCTGTCGGGCTACCGGGCCTACTACGAGCGGTGGGCGCAGACCTGGGAGTTCCAGGCGCTCCTGAAGGCGCGACCCGTCGCCGGTGACGCCACCGTCGCGTCGCGGTTCGCGGCGCTGATCGACCCGTTCGTGTACCGCGACCCCTTCTCGGAAGAGGAAGTACGCGAGGTCCGCCGGATGAAGGCGCGCATCGAGCGCGAGCGCATACCGCCGGGTGAGGATCCGCGCTTCCACCTCAAGCTCGGACGGGGGTCGTTGTCGGACGTGGAGTTCACGGTGCAGCTCCTGCAGCTCCAACACGGCGCCGGCCGTCCCGAGGTCCGGGCGGCCTCGACGATCGACGCGTTGCACGAGCTGCGCGCCGCGGGGCTGCTCGACGACGGTGACACCGACTCTCTCGAGGAGGCGTATCGGTTCTGCGAGCGCGCTCGCAACGCTCGCTACCTGCTCACCGGCCGGCCGGGTGACGCGCTGCCGACTGACGGTCAGGAGGCGACGCGCCTCGCCCGGCTGCTCGGCTACGAGCTCGAGCCCCAGGCCCAGCTGCGCGACGACTACCGGCGCGTGACCCGCCGGGCGCGCAAGGTCGTCGAGCGGGTGTTCTACGGGCGCGCGTGAGCCGCGATCAGCAGGTGGTGCCGGCCGCGAGCGGATTCACGAGCCCGGCACCGAACGTGGAATCCGGGCCGGCCGCTCCGAGGTCGGTCGCCGTTGCCTTGAGGCGACTCTTCACCTGGGCGGCGGTGCACGCTCCGTTCGCCGCACGCAGCAGTGCGGCCGCCGCGGAGACGTGCGGGGTCGCCATCGAGGTGCCGGCGATGCTGCAGTAGCCCCCGTCGTTCCACGTCGAGAGGACCTCGACGGCGGAATTGCTCGCGCACCCGTCGTTCGGGACGCCGCCGGGGGCGGCGATGTCGAGGTAGCCGGCGTTGATGCCGCTCGTGCCGTACGACGGATGCCCGTTGGCGTTGTCGGTGGCGGCGACGGCGATGACGTTCGCGAACGAAGTCGAGAACGCGGCCGGATACGACGCCGGGCCCCCGCTCCCGTCGTTGCCGCCCGCGGCGACGACTACGACGTTGTTGTCCAGGGCGTGCTGAACCGCCGCTTGCTCGGCGCTGTCCTGTCCGCCGCCGAGGCTCAGGTTGATCACACGCGCGCCGTTGTCGACGGCCCAGACGATGCCGTTGGCGACGTCGCTGGCGAACCCGTTGCCGTCGCTGCAGAGCACCTGGACCGGCAGGATCTTCGCGCCCGGCGCCGCGCCCGAGACCCCGTTGGAGTTGTTGCTGAGCGCCGCGATCGTCCCCGACACGTGCGTGCCGTGACCGCTCGGGTCGGTGGTGCCACCGGCGCCGTCGAACGCCGTCTGCCCCGAGTTGTCGTGGAGGAAGAAGTGTCCGTTCAGAACCTGCCCCGCCAGGTCGGAGTGGCTCGCCAGCACGCCCGTGTCGACGTCGGCGACGGTGACGCCGGCGCCTTGCGTGCCGTCGGCGGCCCACGCGGCCACGTACGGCACCTGCGTGAACGACCACTGCTGACCGAACAGCGGGTCGTTCGGGTTGGCGAGCGACTTCACCGGCTTGTCGACGTCGACCGCGTGCAGGTCACCGTCGGACGCCTTCTGTTCGGCGACTGCCGCCGCCTCGTCGGGCGAGCGGACCCGGGTCGAGGTGATCTCGGGCTTCCCGCCCCGCTCCTCCACCGTCACCAGCGGGATCGCGCCGTCCTTGGTGCGCACCTCTGTGCTGGACGCGACGTCGCGCGCCTGCGCGCCGGCCTCCGCGGGCGGGATGGGGCTGTCCGACGGCGGGCGAGACGGCTCTTCCCTTCCCGCCGTCGTCGAGGCGGCGCCGACGCTCTGGCACGGCTGCCCGGGAGGCGGCGGTGGTGGAGGTGGCGGCGGAGGCGGAGCGCCGAAGCACGCGCTCACGACCACGGCGACGACGGCGGCCCCGAGTGCGACCGCGACCCGCTCCTGCCCTGCCCGTCTCATCGGCGGTGAGGTTAGCCGCCGGAACGCGCCGAACCCTGTCGAGACGTCCGGCCTCCAGCCGCCGGGTCTAGATGTCGTAGTACATGTAGAACTCCCACGGGTGCGGGCGGAGTCGAAGCTCGTCGATCTCGTTCTCCCGCTTGTAGGAGAGCCACGTGTCGATGACGTCCTGCGTGAACACGCCCCCGGCGAGCAGGAAGTCGTGGTCGGCCTCGAGCGCTGCGAGCGACTCGTCGAGCGACCCCGGCACCTGCGGAACCCTGGCCAGGTCCTCGGGCGGCAGGTCGTAGAGGTCCTTGTCGAGCGGGTCGGGCGGCTCGATCCGGTTCTGCACCCCGTCGAGGCCGGCCATCAGCATCGCCGAGAACGCGAGGTACGGGTTGCACGACGGGTCCGGCGGCCGGAACTCGAGCCGCTTGGCCTTCGGGCTCTTCGAGTAGACGGGGATGCGCACGCACGCCGATCGGTTGCGCTGCGAGTACACGAGGTTCACGGGAGCCTCGTATCCGGGCACGAGCCGCTTGTACGAGTTCGTCGTCGGCGCCGCGAACGCGAGCACGGACGCCGCGTGCTTCAGAAGGCCGCCGATGTACCAGCGCGCGAGATCCGAGACCTGGCCGTAGCCCTTCTCGTCGAAGAAGAGGGGCTCGCCGCCCTTCCACAGCGACTGGTGCGTGTGCATACCCGAGCCGTTGTCCTGGAAGATCGGCTTCGGCATGAACGTGACGGTGAAGCCCGCCGAGCGCGCCACGTTCTTCACCACGTACTTGTAGAGCATGAGCTTGTCGGCCATGGTCAACAGCGTGTCGAACCGCATGTCGATCTCGGCCTGGCCCGCGGTGCCCACCTCGTGGTGCTGCACCTCGACCTCCACGCCCAGCTTCTCGAGCGTCAGGATCATCTCCGACCGGAGGTCCTGGAAGCTGTCCATGGGCGGGACGGGGAAGTAACCCTCCTTGTAGCGGGGCTTGTACCCGAGGTTCGGACCACCGTCGAGCTCGAACTCGCGGCCTGAGTTCCACACACCCTCGACCGAGTCGACGTAGTAGTAGCCCGAGTACTGGTTCTGGTCGAAGCGCGCCGAGTCGAAGATGTAGAACTCGGCTTCCGGCCCGATGTACACGGTGTCAGCGATGCCCGTGCCCTTGACGTACTCCTCCGCCTTCTTCGCGACGTAGCGCGGGTCGCGGCTGTACGGCTCACCCGTCACCGGGTCCTCAACGAAGCAGTTGACGTTCAGCGTCGTGTGCTCGCGGAACGGGTCGATGACCCCCGTGTTCGGGTCGGGCACCAGGAGCATGTCGGACTCCTGGATCTCCTGAAAGCCGCGGATCGACGAGCCGTCGAAGCCGTAGCCCTCGTCGAAGCCCTCTTCGGTCAGCTCATGGATCGGCATCGAGAAGTGCTGCATCAGGCCGGGGAGGTCGCAGAACCGGAGGTCCACGATCTCGGCACCGGCGTCCCGCGCGAGGCTCAGGACGTCACCCGGGGTGCGTTGCTCCGCCACTTCGTCTCCTTCGTCAGGTGCCGGACGCATCCCGTCGTCCGGCGTCTCGCCGCCTGCAAATCGGCGGGAGCCTATGCCCCCTCCCGCGCGCCCGGCGAAGGCGCCGGTCGGTCACCGCCGGGCGCACGCTCTCAGCCTGCGATTTCGCATCCATTGCCCGCCAGTGAACGCTCTGTTAAGCGCCCCGGGTCCACCCATTTCGGGTGCCGTGAGCGCGGACCGGCCTGCCACACTGGGCGCATGGAGCGACCGCTCGACTACGTCCTGCGCACCGTCGAGGAACGCGGCGTGCGATTCGTGCGCCTGTGGTTCACCGACGTGCTCGGCAAGCTCAAGAGCTTCGCGATCACCCCGGCCGAGCTCGAAGGCGCGCTCGAAGAGGGCATGACCTTCGACGGATCGGCGATCGAGGGTTACACGCGGGTGCAGGAAGCCGACATGCTCGCCAAACCCGACCCGGGCACGTTCGAGATCGTGCCCTGGCGGGGCGAGGACGCCCCGGTGGCGCGCATGTTCTGCGACATCCACCGGCTCGACGGCGAGCCGTTCGAGGGCGATCCGCGCCACGTCCTGAAGCGGAACCTCGAGCGGGCGCGCGAGAAGGGCTTCACGTTCTACGCCGGGCCCGAGATGGAGTTCTTCTACTTCCAGTCGCCCCGATCAGCGGAGCCGTTGGACGCCGCGTCGTACTTCGACCTCACTCAGATGGACATGGTGAGCGAGCTGCGCAAGCAGACGATCCTCACCCTCGAGGCCATGGGGATCCCGGTCGAGTACAGCTTCCACGAGCTCGGGCCGAGCCAGCACGAGATCGATCTCCGCTACACGGACGCGTTGACGATGGCCGACAACGTGATGACCTTCCGCCTCGTCGTGAAGGAGGTCGCACAGGACCTCGGCGTGTACGCGACGTTCATGCCCAAACCGCTGGCCCACGCCTTCGGGTCCGGGATGCACACCCACCTCTCGCTGTTCGAAGGGGACGTCAACGCGTTCCACGACCCCGGCGACCGGGCCGGGCTGTCGAAGGTCGGCAAGTGCTTCATCGCCGGTTTGCTCCGGCACGCTCCCGAGATCACCGCGGTGACGAATCAGTGGGTGAACTCGTACAAGCGGCTCGCCATCAACCGGGAGGCCCCCATCGTGGGGTACGAGGCACCCGTGTACGTGTGCTGGGCCCGGAACAACCGCTCGGCGCTCGTACGCGTGCCGCTGGCGAAGAAGGGCAAGGAGGACTCGACGCGGATCGAGTTCCGCTCCCCCGATCCGGCCTGCAACCCGTACCTGGCGTTCAGCCTGATGCTGGCGGCCGGGCTCAAGGGTGTCGACGAGGGCTACGACCTCCCGCCCGAGGCCACGAACAACATCTTCGAGATGACGCCCGAGGAGCGCGCCGCGGAGGGCATCGACTCGCTACCCCGCTCGCTCGCCGACGCCGTCGACGTGATGGAGGACTCCGAGCTGGTCGCCGCCGCGCTCGGCGAGCACGTCTTCGAGCACTTCATCCGGAACAAGCGCAGCGAGTGGGCCGACTACCGGGCGCAGGTCACGCCGTGGGAGCTCGACCGCTACCTCGGCTCGCTCTGATGAGCGTCGTGGGTGGGAGTGACGCGTTGACCGAGCCGCTGCTCGTGTTCCCCGACCCGCCGCCCGCGTTGCTCGCGCAGACGCTCGACCTCGCGGGGTATCCCTGGAAGGCGGTCGCGAACGCGTCGATCGCGGTGCAGAACGAGCCCGCCGACGGGTGGTCGGGTGCGGTGGTGTGCGCGGACGAGGACCCAGAGGGCGCATTCGGCATGTGCCGCTCGTTGCGCAAGCGGGACGCTCCTCTCGAGCCGATCCTGTTGCTCGTCTCGGGCGCGCAGCTCAACGAGCTGGAGCTGCGGGAGGACGTGTTCGACGACTTCTGCCTCGCGCCGTTCCATCCCCGGGAGCTCGAAGCGCGCCTGCGCCACCTCGGATGGCGGATCGGCCGCGCCGCGCGCCCCGACGTCGTCGAGTACGGCGATCTGGTGTTGAACCTCGAGACGTACCAGGCGGCGATGGGCAACCGCCCCCTCGACCTGACGTACATGGAGTACGAGCTGCTGCGGTTCTTCGCGACGCACCCCGGCAAGGTGTTCACCCGGGAGCAGCTGCTGTCACGGGTGTGGGGGTACGAGTACTACGGCGGGGCCCGGACCGTCGACGTGCACGTCCGCCGCCTGCGGGCGAAGCTCGGCGAGGAGCGAGCCGGGCTCATCCAGACCGTGCGGTCGGTGGGATACCGGTTCGGCCAGGCCCGGTCGCCGGCCGGTGGAGTCGGGACGGCGGGCGCGTAGCCTGACGCTTGCCCGCGAGGTCCAAGGGGTAGAAATGCCCGGCGGCAGGCTCCAGAGGCGCCCCACATGATCGCCACCGACACTCTTCTCCAAGGCCGGTATCGCATCGACGATCTGATCGATCGCGGCGGCATGGCCGACGTGTACCGGGCGCGCGACGTCAGGCTCGAGCGTGACGTGGCGGTCAAGGTGCTCCGGGAGATCGAGCACGAGCGGCGCTTCGCCGCCGAGGCACGCACACTGGCCCGGCTGCAGCACCCGAATCTCGTCCGACTTCTCGACGCCGGCACCGACAACGGGGACGCGTTCCTCGTCCTCGAGCTGCTCGACGGCGCGACGGTCCGCCAGATGCTCGAGCGAGGTCCCCTCCCGCCCGAGCGCGCGGCTCGCATCGGCGCCGAGACGACGGCCGCGCTCGGCTACATCCACCGGCAGGGAATCGTCCACCGCGACGTGAAGCCGTCCAACCTCATGCTCGACGAGTACGGATCGGTGCGGCTTGCCGACTTCGGCATCGCCCGCCTGCTCGGCGCGACGAGGATCACCGCCTCACAGCAGGCCATCGGCACGATGGCGTACATCGCGCCCGAGCAACTCGCGGGAGGCGAGGTCGGTCCGCCGACCGACGTGTACTCGTTGGGGCTCGTGCTCATCGAGTGCCTGACCGGCCGGCGCGCGTTCGACGGCCCGCCGGCCGAAGCTGCCGCCGCCCGCCTCTCGCGCGACCCGGAGATTCCCGCAGGGATCCCCGGCTCGTGGCCCGTGATCCTGCGGGCGATGACCGCGCGCGATCCACGCGCCCGCCCGAGCGCCGAGACGCTTCACGACCGCCTGGGCCCGAACCCCGACGCGCCGTCGACGACCGCACCCGTCGTGGCGGTGGCGGCGCCGCTCGCCGACAGCATCGCCACCGCGCCGGTCACGTCGCTGCGCACCGAGGTCGCCCCCACGAGCACGCAACCGCGGACGCAGTCCCAACCGCGGCGCCGGCGGCGGTGGCCGCTGCTCGTCGGGTGGCTCGTCGGAGCGATGATCGCCGGTGCGGTCGTGGCGGGGGCCGTCGCGTATCTCAGCGCGGACGACGGCACGCCCGCACCGCCGGCGACGACGGTCAGCGTCCCGGTCACGACCCTGCCGCCGACGACGGTGCCCCCGACCACGCTGCCACCGGCGACCTCCCCCGACGTCAACCGCGGGCGCGGGAACGGCAACGGGCGCGGCGGTGGTCGCGACCTGCAGGAGCAGTTCCAGAAGTGGCTCGAGGACCTGCAGAAGCGGTTCCGCGAGGCGCAGAACGGCGGTTGACGCCCTCGGCTAACCCCCGGCGACGAGGTTGGCGTCGAGGAAGCCGGCGGTGCGGTCCCAGGCCCGGGCGGCGCTCTCGGGCGCGTGCGTCGGCGAGTACGGGTTGTCGAAGGCGTGCCCCTCGCCCTCGTACACGGCGATCTCGATGTCCGGCCTCGCACGCGCCGCGTCCTCGAGGTTCGCCAGCGCGTCCGGGGCGATGAAGGCGTCGTCGGTGCCGAAGTGCAAGAGGGCGGGGCAGGTCACCTCGTCGATCCGCGCTGCGAGCAGCTCCACTCCGACGCCGTAGTACGCGACCGCGCAGGCGGGGTCGAGCTCGCACGCTGCGCCGTAGGTGACCCCGCCGCCGAAGCAGAACCCCATGACGCCGACCGGCCCGTCGACCTCCGGCCTCGCCGCGAGGTAGCCCATCGCCGAGGCCACGTCGCGGACGCCCTTCTCGGCGTCGTACTCGAGGATCAGCTCGAGCGCCCGGGCGAGGCCCGCCTCGTCGTGATCGAGGTCGACGTTGCGCTCCATGCGCCAGAAGAGCTCCGGCGCCATGGCGATGTACCCGAGCTCCGTGATGCGGGCGGCGACGGCACGCGTGTAGTCGGTGAGCCCGAGCCCCTCGTGCAGGAGGACGATCCCGGCACCGGTTCCGGACGCGGGCACGGCGAGATGGGCGTCGAGCTCGTCGCCGTCGTGCGTCGGGACGCGAACCGACTCGGTACGCACGGAGACGGAGCTAGGCGGGGTCGCCTTCGTGGCGACGATCGGCGTCCTCGGACGAGATCCAGCCGAACAACGCGCTCCAGATCGCGCCGCCGAACATGATCGCGACCGGCACGACCAGCACCATCACCACGACCATCAACACCGCTCCGAGCATTTCTCTCCCGTCGCCGTCGCCGCGCGTCGACGTTAACCAATACCGGCGCTTGACGCCGGCAACGCGTCAGCGGAGCATGACCCGGCGGGCGCGGGTGTCGTGCCCCAAGGAGGCGGTATGAACGATGCAAGGTGGGAGCAATACGGCGCGGCCGCGGGGCTGATCTTCGTCATCCTCGTCGTGGTCGGTGCCCTCATCGGAGGTGCACCCCCGAGCCCGGATGATTCCGTTCGGAAGATCGCGCAGTACTACACGGACCACACCGGGGCGATCAAAGCCGGTGCGTTCCTGACCGGATTGGGCTCGGCGGCGTTCCTGTGGTTCCTGGGCAGCATCTGGGCCACACTCCGCCGCTCCGAGGACACGCGGCGGCTGGCGACCATCGCCACGGCCGGCGGCGTCGTCGGAGTCGTCACCGCGGTGACCGGGTTCGCGCTCAACGCGGCCGTCGCGCTCGCTATCGGCACGAGGGGCGGGACCGCGTCCGTGAACCCGAAGTTCATCTACCTGCTCTCCGGCGTCATCGGCGGGATGGGCAACTTCGGGATCGCGGTGTTCGTGGCCGCCGTCGGCGTGGCCGCCCTGCGCACCGGCGTGTTCCCGGCCGCACTCGGGTGGGCGAGCCTGGTGATCGCGTTGGGTTGGGTCGTGGGCGGCTTCCTCGTCGCGAGCACGGCCAGCGCGTTCTTCGCGATCGGGTTCATCGTGTTCCTCGTCTGGCTGGTCTGGGTGCTCGTGCTCTGCTTCTTCCTGTACCGACCGCCGGCGGAGCCGGCCGCACCGGCTGCTCCTTCGACGGCGTCAGCGACGTAGACGGCGGGCGGCGCGCGTCCCGCGGGCGGGGAACGCCTCGGGGCGCGCGCCTTCCGCCCGCGTGACTGCGTTCCACGCCGCGCCGGCGACGGCCGCGAACACGGCGTCGGACGCGCGGGGCCGCGGCTGTCCCTCGTCGTCGAGGACGGTCACGTCGATGACGGGCGTGTCCTTCGCCCGGATCACGCCGAATGACCTGATCGTGAGGTCGTGCACCTCACCTGTGTCGGGGTCGACGGCGACGCCTTCGCTGAGCACCCAGCCCAGCGCCATGTGCGCCCCGCCGACGGCATAGGAGCGCAGAACGACCTCGTCGAGGGGGTCGCCCGCCGCCACCCGCATCTCGACCCGTCCGAGCGCCCCGGCGTCATCGAGCTCGACCCGCGCGCCGGCGAGCGCTCCGCCGGATACGGCGGCGCACGAGTCGAGCAGCACCGCGGCGGAGCGGTCGTCGGCGACGAGCGCGGCGCGGTCGGCGCCCGCTTCGTCCAGCGCGCCCTCGACGAGGACCGCCACTTCGGCCGTGCCCGCCGCCCGAAGACTCGTCGCCACCGGCGGACCGGCTACCGCGACCGGTTCCCATCGCTGCCGGAGGTCGACCCGGTACGGCGTCAGGTCGCTGCCGAACGCGGCCGCGGCGCCGGCGGCCATGCGTCCGTGCACGTCGAGCACGCCGCCGTCGAAGACCGCCGCCGCCCCGACGGGTGGCCGCTTGGGCCCGAGGCGGACGACGTCCTCGCGGGAGAGCACGACCCGCACGGCGCGGCCGTGGTGGTCGGCGAGGGCGCGGGCGGCGACCGGAGCGATGGACGACTCCTTGCCGCCGAACGCGCCCCCGTTGGCGAGCGGCGTCGCCGGCTCACCGCCCGGCTCGCACCAGGACGCGTCCGGCTCGAGGTAGGCGGGCTCGACCCAGCCGGTGGCAAGGCGAACGCCGCCGGCCGGCGCCTCCGGCGGCGTGATCGGCGGTCGCTCGTCGACGGTGGTGCGCCGGCCTTGGACCTTGGCGGCTCCGGCGCGTGCCTGGTCGAGCGACTCGGCCACGACCCAGCTGATCCCGGCGGCGTCGACGGCGGTGGCGGTCGAGCCGGCCGGACGGGGGACGGCGACCAGGGCGTCGCGGGGAGCGAGGTCGTCGGCGAACCCGCCGCCTCCGAGCGGCACGTCCGGGCCCACGCGCTGGCGGCCGCCGCCCTCGAGCGCCGCCCGCTCCGACGCGGCGTCGAGGTCGCGGTGCGACACCGGTCCCGGATGGGCGGCGGCGTCGATCGCGGCGTAGACGGTCTGCCAGCCCGTGCACCGGCAGAGGTGGGCGGCGAGCCCGCGGTCGACGTCGGCGCGCCGGGTGCGCCCCTTGGCGAGCAGCGAGGCGGCGCGCATCACGATGCCCGGGGTGCAGAAGCCACACTGCGACCCGCCGGTGCTGACGAAGGCGGCGGCGAGGGCGTCGCGCGCGCCGGCGTCGAGACCCTCGACCGTGGTGACGGCGCGGCCGCTCACCCGCGTTGCCGGCGTGACGCACGCGACCCGGGCGTCGCCGTCGACGAGCACGGTGCAGCAGCCGCACTGGCCCTGCGGCGCGCATCCGTCCTTCGCCGACACGAGCCCCAGCCGCTCTCGGAGGACGGACAGCAGCGACTCGCCGGGTGCGACGTCGACCTCCACCGACGCGCCGTTGCACACGAAGCCGACCCGATCGGACATCACGGTCTCCGACCGGCAGGATAGGGGCATGGACGAGCCGCACCTCTCGCGACGCGCCTTCCTCGCCGCCGGCGGCGGCATGCTGCTGGCGGCGGCGGCCGGCGGCGTCGTGGCGACCGGGGGCGCGGCGGCGGCCCTGCCCGCGGCCGACACCAAGAAGCTGTCGGCGCTCCTGCTCGCCAGCGACCTGTACGCGTCACCCGACCCGCAACGGATCGCGTTCGCGTTGGCCGAGGGCCCGAAGTACGCATCGGGGCCGCCGGCCAAGCTCGCGTACGGCCAGAGCCGGCAACTCGGCGCCGCCGTCGACACGGTGCTGCACTCGCGTGGGCTGCCCAAGAAGCGCGGCATCTACACGGCGGAGGTCACGCTTCCGCAGGCCGGCCCCTGGGTCGGCGTGGTCCAGGTGAAAAAGGACGGCAAGCGGCAGAACGCGTCGCTGGCGTTCCAGGTGCAGGACCAGCCGCAGGCTCCGGTGCCGGGAACCCGGGCACCGCGGGCGCCCTCGCCCACGGTCGCGAACACGCTCGGCGTCGACCCGATCTGCACGCGCAACCCGCCGTGCCCGTTGCACCAGGTGTCGCTCGACACGGTGATCGGCGCGGGCAAGCCGGTCGCGGTGATGCTCGCGACACCGGCGTTGTGCCAGTCGCGGTACTGCGGCCCCACGCTCGACGACCTGCTCACGTTCACGGACCAGTACAAGGACCAGATCACGTTCGTCCACGTCGAGATCTACACCAACCTGTCCGGGAACGAGACCACGCCCACGGTGCAGGCGTGGGGCATCCAGACGGAGCCGTGGCTCTTCGGTGTCGACCCGACGGGCAACGTCGTCGCGCGCCTCGACGGCGCGTTCGGGCACGACGAACAGCAGCAGCTGCTCCAGAAGCTCGTCAGCTGACCGCCGCGACCGACGCGGTCGCGCCGGCCGTCCTCGCTACCGGCGCTTCTTCGTGGTCCGCCGCTTCGCGGGCTTGCGCGTCGACCGCTTCTTCGCCGCCTTGCGCTTCGCCGGCTTGCGGGCCGTGCGCTTCTTCGTCGTCCGACGCTTGGCGGCCTTCTTCGTGGTCCGCTTCTTCGTCGCACGCTTCTTCGTCGCACGCTTGGCGGCCTTCCGCGTGGTGCGCTTCTTGGTCGTGCGCTTGGCGGCCTTGCGCTTCGCCGGCTTGCGCGCGGCCTTCTTGCGGGTCGTCGCCTTCTTGCGCGCCGGCTTGCGGGCGGTCTTCTTCTTGGCCGTCGCCTTCTTCTTCTTGACCGCCTTCTTCTTCGCCGGCTTGGCCGGCGTCTCGGCGGGCGGGCTGGGCGCGGCCGGCGCCGGGGTGGGCTCCCACGGCCGAGGCTCGGGACGCGGGGGCGGCGGGGGCCA
>Ga0066388_100000365_pt1 | contig 20689 bp, 22 predicted proteins | sample PanSoiMetaGPlot6_FD_64539 | JGI IMG/M metagenome (GOLD analysis project Ga0066388, IMG submission 64539) | Tropical forest soil microbial communities from Panama analyzed to predict greenhouse gas emissions - Panama Soil - Plot 6 (Hybrid Assembly) | ecosystem: Environmental > Terrestrial >...
ACTCCGAAATACGCCTGCCGCGGGAACCCGCCGCCGCCGTAGAGGTTGGTCAGCACGAGGAACGTCGCCGGCAGCCGCTGATCGCGGTTCGCGTTGATCGGCGGATCGAAGTTCGCACGATTCGTGATGTTGAAGATGTCGAGGAACAGCTCCATCGCCTGCTTCTTGTGGGTCGCCACTCTCCAGCCCGCGCGCACGTCGGCCTGGAAGTAGTCGGGCCCGCGCGCGCCGTTGCGCCCACCGCTGAACGCGACGTTGCTCATCGCGTTCAACGCCGTGCCGCTGTAGGTGCCGGCCGGCACCGGATCGTCGAGCTCGCCATTGCGGTTCACGTCGACGGCACTGTTGTAGATCGTGAACGGGAAGCCGCTCATATAGCGGATCGTCGTCGAAAGGTTCGCGCCCTTCGCCTTCGGAATGTCCATGCGCGCGCCGATCGACAGCACGTGCCGGCGGTCCACGCTGCTCGGTCCGGTCCAGAGACCCAGGTTGAGATCGGTCAGCGTCTGGTACGTGTTCTTGTCGGCCTGGTTTTCGGCGGTGCCGTCGGCCTTCGACAGCGAGTAGGAGATGCGGCCCGACCAGTTGTGCGAGTACCGCTTTTCGAGCGAGAGGTTCAGGCCGTTGTAGTCCGAGACGCCGGTGTTCTCCATGATCCACACCTGCGACTTGTAGGCTTCACCGAGCACGCCGAACGCGTCGCTTCGGTTCACCGCACCGGTGCGGGTCGTGTCGACGCGCAGCCCTGGGTTGAGGTTGCGCGCGAGGAACATGTCCCTGTTCGCCATGTGCACGTAGTCGACGTGCAGCGCGAGCTGCGGCGCGATCTCGCGCACGAAGCCGACCGTCATCTGGTGCGCGTACGGCTGCTGTCGGTTGGGCGAGTCGAACACGATCACGCCGTCGTTCTTCACTGGCACGCCGGGCGGATAGAGCGAGTTGAGCAGCGCGCGGTTGACCGTCGGGCCATTGACGAGGAACGGATCGGTCGGCACCGTGCCGCGGCCCGGACCCGGATCGGCCGCATTGGTCGGGAAGTTGACGACCGACGACGTCGTGAACTTGCCCTGCTCGAGCGTGTCGTCGACGGCGCCGAGGATTGTCCGGTTGAAGAACAGCCCGTAACCGGCGCGAATCACATTCTTCCCGGCTGCGTCGAGCGTATGCGTGTAGCCAATGCGGGGGCTGATGTTGTTCTTGTCCACCGGATACGCGTTCGCGCCCTTGAACAGCGGATTGCCGGTCTCGTCGATCGGGATGATCTCGAGGTCGTAGCGCACGCCAAGGCTCAACGTCGCGTTCGGCTTGATGTGCCACTTGTCCTGCGCGAAGAACTCGTAGGTATGGTTCTTGATGAACTCGTTGAAGGCGCCCGTGCGGATCTGAAACCGATCCGGGTAGGTGCGCGGATCCGCCGGGTTAAACACGTTGTCGTTCTGACTGAACGTGAACGTGCCGTTCATGTTGACCTGCGACACGCGCCGCAGCTCGGTGTAGTTGTAGCGGAACCCGAACTTCATGTCGTGCTCGCCCTTCTTATTCGGGACGAACCACGAGTAGTCGTCTTCGATCTGATAGTTCGAGTCCCAGGGACCCTGCGATTCGGTGCTGGCCTGCGCCAGAAAACTCGGATAGCTGAGCTGCGGCGGACAGAGCCCCTGGTTGCCGGTCGTCTCCTCGCCGAAGATGAAGCCTTCGCGCCCGCCCTTCGTGCCTTGCGCGCGGAAGCACTCGTTGCCGTGCCACCAATGCTCCCACGTGCGCGCGACGCGAACCGTGTTGACGCGCGAGTTGCTCAGCACGCTGGTCAGCGTGCCGACCGCTGTCTGGTCGAGGTCCGTCTCGTCCTGGAACGACTGCAGCGTCTGCCGCGTCCCGATCGTGTACCACTGCGGCGCCCACTCGCGCAGCCAGCGGACCGCCCACGTATGGTTCGCGTTGATCTGATGGTCGAAGCGGATCAGCGTATTGATGTCGGTGCGATCTTCCGCGATCGAGAAGCTCAGCTCCGGACGCGTCGGAAAGGGACGCGTGCGGTTCGGGTCGTCCACCTGCCGCTCGAGGCTGAAGAAGAAATGGGCCTTGTTCTTCCTGATCGGCCCGCCGATGACGCCGCCGTACTCGCGCTTAGTCGTCGTCGGCTTCACCAGCGGGGTGCCGGTGCCCTGCGACTGCTTGACGAAGAAGTCCATCGCCGTCAGGGGGTTGTTCGCTGCGTAGCCGAAGAGAACGCCCTTGAAGTCGTTGGTCCCCGCCTTGGTGACGGCGTTGATGATCGCGCCGCTCGCGCGGCCGAACTCGGCGTCGTACTGGCTGGTGATCACCTGGAATTCCTGGATCGATTCGAGCGGCACCCGGACCTGCGCGCCCGAGCTCGTGCCGAGCGCGTCGTCGCCGTTGTAGCCGCCGTCCACCGCCACGTTGTTGTTTTGCGTCGTCTGGCCGGAGGCGACGATCGTGTCGTTGCCCATCTGGTTCGACGGCGAGAACTGAATGCCGGGCAGCAGCGCCACCGTGGAGAAGTAGTTGCGGTTCATCGCCGGCAGCTCGCCGAGCTCGTCGGTTCCGATGTTCCCGCCCACCTTGGCGCTGGTCGTATCGACGAGGGGCGACACGCCCGTGACCTGGACCGTCTCCTCGATGCCGCCAACCGCCAGCGTGACGTTGATCGTCAGCGTCTTGCCGACTTGAAGAATGAGGCCGCCGCGGTCAAAAGTACGGAAACCCGTGAGCTTCGCCGTGACCTTGTAGCGCCCCGGAACCATCTGCGGAGCGAAGAAGCCCCCGTCCTCGCCGGTGATGATTTCGCGGAAGGCGCCGGTCTCCTCGTTCGTGATGACGACGGTGACGCCGGGCAGAATCGCCCCTTGCTCGTCGGTCACCTTGCCGGCGAATTCCGACGTGCCCTGCTGCGCGAGTCCAGGTGTGACGACGGCGAGGAGAAGTGCTGCGACTAACGAGCTGACCAGGGACCGTTGCATCTGCCGCCTCCTCTCAGCGTGTGGTTACGAGAGCGAGAATCAGAGCGGCGCCGAAGGGGCGGGGTCCCCAACGCGACTCTCCTCGTAGGAGGGCCGCACCGAGAACCCCCGGGATGAATGGCGCGATTTAACATCCGTGGCATAAGGAGATCAACGGGTTTTTGGTTGCGCTCGAATAAGGAAGTTGCAAAGATCCGGGGCCCCGAAGCCATGACCGTAAACTGACCAACCGTGACGAAGACCCGCCTCGAGGCGTTCAGCGATGGCGTGATCGCCATCATCATCACCATCATGGTGTTGGAGTTGAGGGTGCCCCATGCGACCACTTGGGACGCCTTGCGGCCGCTCGTGCCCGTGCTCCTCACCTACTTGATGAGTTTTGTGTTTCTCGGGATCTACTGGACCAACCACCACCACATGCTGCACATGGTGGACCGCGTCAACGGCGCCATGCTGTGGGCGAACCTGCACCTGCTGTTCTGGCTGTCGCTGACGCCGTTCGTGACGGGATGGATGGGCGAGAACAACTTCGTGGCGGTCCCGACGGCCGCGTACGGCATTGTGCTGCTGATGTCCGCGATCGCCTACACCATCCTCGAGCGCACCATCATTGCCTTCCAGGGCTCGCACTCGAAGCTCCGGGCCGCCGTCGGCCGGGACGTCAAGGGCTACGTCTCGATGGCCCTGTATGTCACAGCGATTCCGGTGTCGTTAGTGGAACCGCGCGTCGCCGTCGGGATCTACGCGGCGACCGCGGCGCTGTGGCTCGTACCGGATCGGCGGATCGAGCGCAGGGCGTGACAACCACTCTGCATTTCAGATTTCAGAGTTCAGAGTTCAGATTTATTTCAGATTGAATCTGAAATCTGAACTCTGAACTCTGAAATGTCCCTGTCACTTTCCCGGTTGGTACTCGCGCTCCTTGTGGGCGTTGACGTCCTCGCGATAGAAATAAACCTCCCGCAAATCGCCCGTCGCGTAGCGCGTCGCCTGATCCCCGAAGTGCTTCGACTTCGGATCGCCGCTTTCTCCGCCGGCGCTGACCGCGCGCGCACGCACGCGATCGCCGAACTCGACGACGGCGACGAAGCTGTTGCCGCTGGTGCCGTACATCTTCTTCGTGCCCGGATAGGTGCGCGCGCCGAACGACGCCAGCGATCCCCAGCGCGATGACGTGAAGCCCACCGGAATGCTCGGCGCCGCATCGTCGAATTTCTGGACGATGTCGCCGTTGACCCGCTGGTAGCGATTGATCTCGCCCCACGGCGTCTTCCAGCTGCCGAAATCGGCGGCGAGCCTGTCGGACGCGGCGGCCAGCGATTGGAGCATCACGTCCGCCGACCCGCTGCGCGCCTGCTCAACGAGGTTCCCTCGTCCGCCAGTGTCGCCGGAGCGGCGGGCAAACTCCTCACCCCAGTACGTGGCGAGCGACGTCGGCACCGACGAGGCCGACCACCGAAAATCCCATGCGCGAAGCAGCGCGATCTGCTCGGCGAGCCGCGTCTTGAGCGGCGCATCCGCCGGCAACTGATCCCATGCTTTCACGAGCAGCGGAATCGGCTGCTCGAACGCCGGCAGATAGCTGTCGTATGCGGCCGCGAGGAAGCTGTCGAGCGTGAACCCCTTCTTGCCCTCCAGCACCTTCAGCGCGTGCACGCCGCGCGGCGACTCCGACGTCCCGCGATCGACGTACACCGGGAAGTTCTCCCGCTTGGGGCTGTTGGCGCCGGCGCCCGACCACGGCCAGTTGTTCACGTTGAACAGCCAGCCGTTCGGGGGGTTGACGAGGCCCGGCGTGGCGTCGAGCGACAGGACCCCGTTCCACTCGGTGGCCGGATCGCTGCCGTCCACCGGCTTCAACCAGTCGAACTTCGTGTCGCGCCGCGGGATGAAGTTCGAGTGGAAGTAGGCGATCGTCCCGTCGGCGTCCGCGTAGATCGTGTTGTTCGAGGAGTTGGTGTGCAGCTCCATCGTGTCGCGATACGCCTGATAGTTCCGCGCCTTGGTGCGCGTATACGACTGCGTGAGCGCCTTCACCGGCTCCTGCATCAAGCGGACGCTCACCCACTTGCCGTCGGCCTCGCGGACGATGGGCCCGTGGTGCGTGCGGTAGACGGTGAACGCTTTCTCGGCCATGCCGTTCGCCGTCTTGTACGGGACGGTGATCTTCGATTCCTGCACGGCCCGCTCCTCGCGGCCGTAGCGATAGAAGAGCCGATCGCCTTTCTTGACGATCGTTTCGAGGTACTCGTCGATATTGTCCACGCCGCTCGACGTGTGCATCCAGCCGGCGCGATCGTTGAAGCCCTGGTAGATGAAGAACTGGCCCCACGTCAGCGCGCCGTACGCGTTCAGCCCTTCCTCGCTCACCATCTGCGCCTCGGAGCGGAAGAAGAACGACGTGTGCGGGTTGATCAGCAGCATCGCGTGCTTCGTGGCCGTGACCGACGGCCCGATCGCGGCGCCGTTCGATCCGGTCGGCTCGACCCATTCGTTCACGTCGTCGAGACCGGTGGCGACGCTTGCGCATCCGGTTGTGGCGCAGGGCTTCAGCCCTGCGTTCTGCGTGCTCGGCGTCTTCCCGTAAAACGCCTCGAGCTGCGTCAGGTTGACGCGCTCGATGTCGCCGCCAATGCTCCCCTCCGTGAAGGTGAGGGCCATCCACGGCTCGAAGCGCTTGATCACGCGAGGCATCGTCGACGGATGCGTGCGGAGGTAGTAGTTCAGCCCGTCGGCCCAGGCGGTCATCAAGGCCTTGAGCCACGGCGGACTCGATTCGTACTTCGCCTTCATGTCGGCCGGGTCGACGAACAGTTTCATGCGCAGGTCGCGCCAGATTTCCTTCTCGCCTTCAGCTTCCGCCAGGCGGCCCATGCCGTTGATGAAGTTCGTCTCGACGCGGTTGAAATCGTCTTCGGCCTGCGCGTAGATCACGCCGAACACGGCGTCGGCGTCGGTCTTGCCGTAGACGTGCGCGATGCCCCACGTGTCGCGAACGATGGTCACGTTCCGCGCCTGCCGCTCCCAGCGGGCCACATCCGGGTCCGGCGCCTGAAGCGCGCCCGACGCGGCCGCCGCAACGAGTATGAATGCAAGTCTTTTCATGAATAGCTCCCGCCTCTCCTGCCCTTCCCGCCGCTCCCGCCCTTCCTGCCCCTGCCGATGCGCGTCATGATCGCACGAACCTCAGAATCGCGCGGTTGAATTCATCGGCCTGCTCCCAGTAGGCCGAATGGCCGCATTCGCTGACGATGAGCGTCCGGACGCCGGGGATGCGAGCCGCGAACAAACGGAGGACCGCCGGCGGACAGTAGAGATCGGCGTCGCCCGTGACGAGCAGCGTGCGCACCGCGATCGTCTCGAGCCCAGCGAAGGTCAACCGTCGTCGATACCGCTGCGGCGCGGCCAAGGGCGCGGCGGCGCGGCTCTGACGCTCGAGTTCGACCCATCGCGCCGTTCCCTCGGGGTTCGCGGCGCGATAAGACGGCCCCAGCTCACGGAACTCCACCGGCATGCGATCGAACTCCGGCATCGGGCGAAGCCGGCGGCTGAGCGCCAGATACGAGTCGTCCTGCACGCCGCCGATGCTGTTCGCGACCACCAGGCTGTGCAGGTGCTCGCGGAACGTCAGCGCGTAGTCGAACGCGACGATCCCGCCGGCCGCGGTGCCAACCAGATGGAATCGATCGAAGCCGATGTGCCGCCTGAGGGCTTCGAGATCGTCGGCCGCGTGTCCCGGGTCGGCGTTCGCCTGCAACGTCGACCGCCCCGATCCCACGCGGTCGTAGGCAATGAATCGGAAGCCGGCGCTCGTGACCGCCGGAGCCTGGCGCTCCCAGACGAGCGCGCTGCCGCTGCCGGGATGCAGGAACACGACGGGCTCGCCGGGACCGCCCGAGTCCTCGTAATAGAGATCGCGATCAGGCAGGTTCGCGACGCTCATCGGCGTTCATCGGATAGTGCGGCTCGAATCACGAGGGCTCGACGTAGATGATAGTCGGCTCACGACGCGGACAGGACCGCCGGAATGTCGGTAATGGCCGTCAAGACGCAGTACGCTCCTGAAAACCGGCCGCCCCGCGTGAGCGGGTTCGGAACGACCAGGCAGCGCAGCCCGGCTGCCGTCGCCGACAGCAGACCCCGCTCCGAATCCTCGACCGCCACACATGCCGCCGCATCCACGCCGCTGCGTTCGACCGCCGCCAGATACGGATCGGGATGCGGTTTCTTCCGCGCGTAGTCGCCGGGCAGCAGGACGAAATCGAAGTACTCGAGAAGCCGGCTGGTCCGGTGAATGACCTCGAAGTGCTCGCGGCTGCAGGTCGTGACCACGCCCATCACGTACTTGCCTCGCAGCGCGTCGAGGACGGAGGTCACGCCGGCGGCGACGAGCGGCGCTCGCGCCAGCCACTCGGCGTAGAGCGCGTTCCGCGCATCGCGGAGTCGATCGATCTCGGGTAACGGCACTCCGTGCGCTTCCGCGAGGTGCCAGGCGCCTCGACCCTGGACGAGGAACAGCTCGATGTACTCAGCCTCGGTCAGCTCAACGCCAGCCGAGGCGAGCATCTGCTGCGTCGCCTTGAAGTACAGCTGTTCGGTGTCGACCAGCACGCCGTCGTTGTCGAAGAAGACCGCCTTGACCACTATTTCCTGACGACGTACCAGTTGTTCTGGATGTCGTGGGCAAGCTCGTGCTTCTCGACCGTCCGGAAGCCGGCGCGCGCGAGGTACTCGCGCGTCTTCTCCTCGCCCCACATCGCGCCGAGCCCCTCGCCGCCCTGCGCGAGCGAGACGGTCATGCAGTGCATGCACGAGACCGTGTAGAGGAACGTGCCGAGCGGATGATCGAGGTTCTTGTACACGTGGCTCGAACCTTTGATGTCCTGCATCAGGTAGACGCCATCGGGCGCAAGCGATCGATGAATCCCCTTCAGCACGTTCAAGGGCCGGCTTTGATCGTGCACGGCGTCGAACGTCGTGACGAGGTCGAACGCCTCGGCCGACGCGGTTTCGTCGAAGTTGCTCAAGTCGCCCGCCACGAACTCCACGTTTCGCGATCCCTTGGCCGACGCTTCCGCGCGAGCGGCGGCGGTGGCCTCTGCCGAGAGGTCCATGCCAACGAACCGGGAGTGGGGAAACAGCCCGGCGAGCCGATTCACAATCCGGCCGCTGCCGCATCCCACATCGAGCATGCGAATCCCCTTCGCGAATCGCTCGCTGAGGCCGGGCACGAGCGGAAGGATGTGCGTTTCGAGCGACGACAGCACGCTCTGACCGCTGTCCTCGGCCATCACGTTGTGAAACCGAGGATATTTCTCGTACGGCACGCCGCCGCCGCGCTTGAAACATTCGATGATGTCGTCCTCGACCTGGCCGAGCAGCGCGATGTATTGCGCGAAGACCGCGATGTTGTCGGCGCCGGCCGCGCGCGTCAGAAACGCCGCATGCTCCGGCGGCAGCTGGTAGCGCGTGCTGTCCGGGTCGACCGTCACCACGCGCGACGTCACCATCGCGCCGAGCCACTCGCGAACGTAGCGCTCGTTGAGACCTGCCCTGGCCGCGATCTCCGCGGACGTCGACGGCGGCTGATCGCGCATCGCATCGAAAAGGCCGACACGATGGCCGATCGAAGTCATCAGGCACAGCGCGCCGTCGTTGAGCGCCGTCATCAATCCGTCCGCGAAGTTTGCCGCACCCTTGGCTTCCGGCATCGTCATACCGTTACGCGCTTCTCCCACGACTGGAGTTGTCGGTCATCGCACAAGCGGAGCGTCCCGGTGACTCGGTGTCGCCATATCGATCAGCCACGAAGACACGAAGGCACGAAATCCAAATAGTTCTTCTTCGTGTCTTCGTGCCTTCGTGGCCACTCCCGGTTTTGCGGATACCCTTACGCTCGGCCAAAGCCTCGCGCTCTACGGTTGTTGAAATGGTCTAGGTCCGTGGGCGGCGCAGGATGGCGACGATCTCGCTGCCGCCCATCGCGGTCTTTCCCACCGTCATGCCCATGATCTGGTAGCCGATGCTGCCCTGCTCGTTCAGCTCTTTCTGCAGGGTCGAGGTCCTCGCTGTCGCCAGGAGCTTGTACTGCGACGGCGGCGCGCCGCTGTCCTTGTCGCGCTCGAGGATGCACACGACCTCTTCGCCGCCGAAGGCCGACTTGAACACCGTTTGACCGCGATATTCGTAGCCGGCGTCAGCTGCCTGCTGCAGCTCCTTCTCCATCGTCGACGTCTTCGACGTCGCGAGCAGTTTGTACGCGTACCGGCCCTTCCCTTCGACGACGCGCGACGCGATCACGACGACCTCGCTGCCGCCGACGGCCGTGTCGCCCCCCATCACCGATTCGAACCGGAAGCCGGCCTCCGCCGCCTCGTTGAGCTCCTTCTCCATGGTCGACGTCTTCGTGGTGGCGAGGACGCGGAATTCCGCGCGCTGTGCCGTGAGAGTGGACGGCAGAAGCAGCGCTGCCGAGAGCATCATCCAGGTCGTACGTCGCATAGCTGTCTCCTTCAACGATCGGCGATGGCGAGAGAAATTATGGCCGATTCGCTGACGCCGGCGTCAGCGTCTTTTGCATGAATATGCAGGCGATGGGGCGGCCGGACATCAACGTGGTTTCTCCGCGAGACACTTCTTCGTATCCGTTCTTCCTGTAGAACTTTTCACCAGCGAGCGAGGCCTCGATGTGAACCGTCGTGGCGCCGCTGGCGATGGCGTGTTCTTCCGCCAGGCGAAGCAGCGCGGTGCCGATGCCGCGCCGGGCCGCGCTTCCTCTCACGTAGACCGAGGTGCCGTGCCGGGTTCCGTCCACGCGGTGGGTCGCAAACCCGAGCACGGCGGGCGCGCCGTCGATCGATCCGGTGGCGATGAAAAACGCTTCGCCGTCCTGCATGGCGGCGGCGTAGAGCGACGGGAGGAGTCCCGCGCCCCAATCGGCGACCACGTTGGCCGGGTAGAACCGGGGCCCGATCGATCGGATCGAATCGATATGCGCCTCCGCGATGGCCGGCGCGTCGTCTGGAGTCGCCTGGCGAATGCGGTAACCGCCGCCCGATGCCCATTTGTCGAGGAGGCGCTGGGTGAGCGTGCGCCGGGCCGGTGAGAACTGACGGGCCGCGGCGCGAACGTACGGCCGAAACTGCTGCGTGGCGTACCTGACGTAGCCGACGCGGCGGATCTCGCCGAGCGTCTGCCTGTAGTGCTCGAGCAGCGCCGACGCGAAGACCACCGTCGTCCGCGCCGCGCCGACGCGCGTGGACGCCGCAATCCACCGAACGCCGTCGGGAATCGCGCGCGCGGCAGAGACGGCCATCATCGAGGACGTCTCGAAGATGGAACGGTTCTGGCGCTCGGCTTCGGCCTTGAGATCCGCCCACATGCCGCCGACGGCTTCGCGAGACGGCAGGCTCACTCCTGGCAGCGTCGCGGCGTCGCGGCGAATCGCATCCCACTCCTGTCGAAGTCCCTCGACGTCGAGCGGCGGCGTGTTGATTGTGGACGCCAGCCGGGCGGACGTACGCTCCAGGCCGTCCAGAAGCTGATCGACGCTGGCGAATTGCGCGTCCGCGTCGAGCAGCCCTCGCGCCTTCAGCGCATCGGAGATTTCGGGAATCAACTGCCGGCCCATCCCGCACAAATCGGCCAGCGCTGCCAACACCCACACCGGCGACGCGCGAAACGCAACGACGCCGAGGACTTCCACGGCGTTGCCGGCCGTGCGCCGGGCCAGAAAGTTGTCGGGGAGTTTCTCCTCGTCCCGATACACGCCCTCGGCGCCGCCCACCTGCTCGATGAGGAACCGCAGCGTGGCATCCACGACGTTCTGATAGAGGCGGCTGCGGCGGATCCCTTCCGGCAGACCCACTTCGCCCACCTCGTGCGCGACGCCGGCACCGAGTCCCAGCACAGCGCGGACCACACGTTCAGGGACGGAAAGGAGATAGTGTTTGACGGTCATCGGCGGCTGACGCGCTCCTGGCTACTTGTCGAACTTCAACTCCGCTATGGCGATGCCGCTCTCCCCCGCCACGGCATAGAGAAGAAACGTGCGGCCGTTCTCCTCGTAGATCGCCGGATCGCGGAGCTGATTGAGATGACCGTACGCCGTGCTGCGCAGCGATTTTTCCGGCGGCGCGTCGGCGCCCTCCCACGGACGCTCGGGCCGCAGGACTTCGATGGCGGCGCTCTCGGACCACTTCGTCCAGTCGCCCGAGATGTCAATCGTGCTCAAGCGGATCGTTTCGGGCGCCTGTCCCACCTGCGTCCAGAACACGTACAACGTGTTGCCGCGTTTCAGCAGCGCCGAGTGGCGCATGTCGGCGTTGAACAATCGCGGCCCCTCCTCGAAACCGCTGAGGCCATCCCTGGATCGGTAGAACTGCCCCGGCATCGCCATCGCGTACGTGTAGCCGCCGTGCTCGAACGTCCGGAAGTACGTGCGACCCAGAATCTCCGGCCTTGCCGCGAATTGAATCCCGTCCTCGGAGATCGCCGCGCGCGTGACCTGCTGCCCGAGGCCGTTGAGGCCGTGGTAATACATCACGATTCGCCGGTTCCGCTCGTCGACACGAACATCCGGCGATGCGATGTGGGGTGTCGTCTGTTCGACGATGAGATCGTGCGAGAGATTTGCGGGGCGCGGCATCGCGCGAAGCCGCGCGAGCTCTGCCGGCGGTAGGTCGGGAGGCTCCGTCAGCAGATACGACCCCGCGAGTTGCAGACTGCCGGGCGCGTGGATGCGCCACGGCCCCAGCAGGTCGTCCGCGTACGCCAGCCGAATGTATCGGCCCTTGTGATCGGCGAAATACAAGTAGTACGTGCCGAGCCGGCCCTGCACCCATTCCGGCACCCGGATGAGCGATGGTCCCTGGATGTTCGGGCCGAGGCTCTCGTGCAATTGCGGCGTGACGATCGGCCAGTCCAGGAGCCGCACGACACGAATCGATACAGCTGGGCCCTGCGCAGAAACGGCGAGGCCTGCCGCACACCACAGCGCGATGACACTTCGTTTCACGGCCTCACCAGATGTCCCGGGGCTCCGCGGCCGTGCGCGCGAACATCCACAGCCGCACGCGTTCCGAATCGACTTCGAGGAGATCGGCGACGCGCGCAATGGTGTCTTCGGGTGATGAGAGCATCCGCTGCCGGCAGTTCAGAAGGTGTTGTGTTGCATCATACGACCGATCGCCGACGAAGGGCTTGGGGTCGATCGCGAGCCACGGCGCGCGCTCGGCCCGGAGGACGTTGCCGGCGTGCAGATCGGTAACGAGCAGCACATCAGCAGCCGACGGCCTGGCAAGCTCCTCCATTAGTCGAAGACCTTCGCGGATCAGGCCTGCATCGCGCCATCTCGGTTCCGCGGCGCGCGTCTCAGCGACCCAGTGCTCGATCATGGCGCTCAGCGGTCGAAAGAGAGGCAGTGCCGGCGGCTTGCGCCAAAGTCGGCGAAGCACCCCTGCGATGACGATGTCCTGATCTGGCTCGGGCAGGTCGCGAAGCGTGGTCCCCGCCTCGCACCGTTCGAGCAGCATCGCGTTGAGGTTCTCGTCGGCCTCGAGCAGTCTGACCGCTCCGTCGCCGTTCCAGAAACGCAGGCCGTGAATCTCGTGCGCCGCTTCCATGTGCGGCTTGCCAATCTTGAGCACGGCGCGCGTGCCGTCACTGCGAGCCGCCGGCGCGATCCACGACGCGCTGGCGCCAGCGTGGTCGAATGGAGCGTCCAGCGTGAGCGACCATCGATCGCGCAGCTCGCCGATGGCTCGCGCGATCGTGTCGGGCCAGGTCACGAGTCGGAATAGACCGTGCCTTCGGGAACGTGGGTCGGGCTCTCGAAGTCGAGGCGATACCCGTCGGGATCGGTCAGCGACGTGACCCAGAGGTGATTGCCGACGAACGGTCGCGCGGGCGCGAGGCCGCGCCGAATGGTTTCGTGATAGATCGCGATCGCATCCGCGCACATGAAGCAGATCGACACGCCCTGTCCAAGCGGGCCCGCCGGACCGCCGCCCGGCCGCCCGTCCTTCCAGTATTCCTGCAGCATCACTGCCGCCGCGCCGAGCTCGAGCCGGCACCAGCGGGTGCGTCCATCCGGCGCCCACTGCCGGGTCATCGTAAAGCCGAGGCCCTCCACGTAGAAGCGCAGCGACGCATCGATGTCCGTGATGCCGAAGAGCGGCACCGCCTGCTGCACATTCCGCGCATCCATCATGTCAGGTGGCCCACTCGCAGAACGCGGCATCGAGGCCGGACACATCCTCGGGCTTGCCGTCCGGCGCCGGAAACGGAGTACGGAATGTGAACGCCTCGCGACTCGGACCATGCGCTTTGAGGTGGTCGAGGCGTTCCTTCGCTTCGGCGACTGTCGGAATGTGTCCAGCCGGCACCCACCACAGCGCGAGGATGGGTTCTTCGAGCGGCTCGAACCACTGTTTCCGATCGCGCAGCGGTCCCACGTGCGCGCTGCGATAGACGAACTGCTGCAGCGCCTCGAGCGATTCCCACACCGACAGGTTGATCGCCATGCGGTCATCGTCGGCATACGGCCGGATGGCGGTGGCGTTGCCGTCTTCGGTCTGGAGCCGCCAGACGAATCCGGGAGTGTGATCGGCGAGCGCGTTGATCGGATCCAGCTGCGTGCGGAACCCGTCAATGAGCGGGTCGTCGATCGGCGCCCGCAGGCGACCGATGTTGACCTGCGCGAGATGAAAACGGGTCGACGTACGAGAATTGGCGTTCGTCATAGGACGCTACAAGTTCTCCTGGATGAAGCGCGGGCTCACGTGGACGTCGAGTTGCACCAACTCCGACTCACCGATGCAGGTGAAACTGTGCACCTCACCGGCTTTGATCACAAGGATATCGCCGGCGCCTGCTTCGAACTCCTCGCCGTTGACAACCCACCGGCCGCGCCCTTCCTGCACGAACTGCACTTCATCGTAGGGATGGCGATGCGGACCTGGGCCCGAGCCAGGGAGTCCTCGAAACAGGAAAACCGATACGTTCACGTCGCCGTTCTCGGCGCCCACGAAGTGGTGAGAGCTGCCACGATACGGCAGGGTCTCTTGACGAACTCGATACACGCGATCCTCCTGTATCTGAACGCGGCGCTCAGGCATGCTAGCATCGGCCGGGCAACGGAGCACGAGGCTTCAGCCGAGCGATGAAACGCGAGGCTTTAGCCGAGCGACACCCGACATGAGGTCCTCATGGCCAAGAAGAAAACGACGCGCAAACCAGTGGCGCGCAAACCTGCCAGAAAGCCTGCCGCCAAACGCCGGCACGCGACGCGGCGCCAGCCCGCAACGCGGGATCCGCTCCTTGCCGCTGTGAAAGGCGCCGAGCGCCGGGAGGTCGGCCACGTCCTGCTCGAAGTGGGGCGCGCGGGCGAAGCGCGCGTCAAGCGGATGGTGTACCCGGCCGGGTTCCGCTGGTCGGTGGACATGAAGCCGATCGTCGGAACCGATCTCTGCATGCACGCGCATGTCGGCTTCCTGGCCCGCGGCGAAATCCACGTCGAGTACCCCGACGGCTGTGTCGTCGAGCACAAGGCGCCGCAGATCGTGGCGATCGAGCCGGGGCACGACGGCTGGGTTGTAGGGAAGGAGCCAGTGGTGCTGATCGAATTCGATTTCGAGAGCGACACGATCCGCCGCCTCGGCATGCCCGACGCCCATCGCCATTCGTGATGAGCGTCAGATGCGCGGCCGCGCGTTGCGCATCCGAATGATGGAGAACTGGAGGCTGGAGGCGGCGACCGCGTCGCGAAGAGGCCAGAGGTCCGGCAGCACTCGCAGATCGACTCCGCGCTCCAGCAGCGCCGCCTGCGCATCGTCGACGACTTCAACCGCTGCGGGCTCGACTGAAACGCGGCTGATGAAGTAGCCGGCGCACGCGTCGACACATTCGAAGGTTTCTGCCGGCAGCGAGTAGCAATAGAGCCGGCACGATTTCAGCCGCTCGAGCCAGGCCTCCTCTATCGCGATCACGACTTCGCTCGACCCGAGAAACCGCTCGACATCCGCGGCCGTCGTCTGTGGTCCGGCATAGTAGGTCACGCGAGGACACTCGCGGGGCATCATGTAGTTGCGCAGGTGGCCTGCATCGATCGCCCACACGACCGGCTCCCTGGCGATTTCGGAGACGCGCGGATCGAACCTGGCGATGCCGGGTTCCTCGCTGACATGAAAAACCATGTGCGTCAGTCATGATCACGACAGGCTGTCTGCCAACAATGCAAGGCCACGCTGCCATGCCTGCTTGTTGGCATCACGCTCCTCTGCCGTCTCGAAGTTCTTCATACGTATCAAAAGTTCCGTTCCGTCTGCTGTGTCTTTGAGAGACACGGTGACCTTCGTTTCCTTCGTTGGAAAGCTGTTGAAATGAACCGTCCACCTGAGCGTCCGATCCGGAACGATCTCCGTGTAGGTCAGGCTGAAACTCCAGTCCTGTCCCTCGGTGATGAACATGGCTCGTGTCGTCCCGCCGACGCGGGCGTCGACTACGATCTCCTGCACACCCCACACTTTCTTCAGCACCGCCGCATCGGTGAGCGCTTGAAAGAGACGCTCGCGCGAGACTGGGTAGATTCGAGACAGTTCGTACGCGAGAGTGTTGCCGGTCGAATTCATCGCGTTGCCCTTCCTCGCGTCCCGCGACCGTGCCGAAAGCAGTCGACCATGTGATCGTCGACGAGGCCGACCGCCTGCATGAACGCATAGCAGATGGTCGAGCCGACGAAATTGAACCCGCGCTTTGCCAGGTCGCGGCTGAGCGCGTCCGATTCGGGTGTCCGCGCCGGCACCTGACGCGGACTGCGCCAGCGGTTCACGCGCGGACGTCCCGCAACGAATCGCCAGACGTAGTCGTCGAAGCTGCCGAACTCTTGTTGAACGGCGAGGAAGGCTTTCGCGTTGCGGACCGTGCTCTCGATCTTGAGCCGGTTTCGGACGATCCCCGGATTCGTGAGAAGGCGGCGGACCCTCGCCGGCGTGAATCGCGCGACGCGAGCGGGATCGAATCCGAGAAAGGCATCACGATACGCCTCCCGCTTCTTGAGGATCGTTTCCCAGCTCAGACCGGCCTGAGCGCCTTCGAGGATCAGGAATTCGAACAGCAGTCGATCGTCGTGGACGGGGACGCCCCATTCCTCGTCGTGATACGCGATGCTCAGCGGCGTCTGCGCCCATGCGCAGCGGCGACGTCGATCCTCGGAAGCCGCTCTCACGGGGCAGCTCTCACTCCGCGTAGCTCGCGCGACTGGACGACAAGATGAACCTGGCCGATTGAAACACGCGGCGGTCGGGCAATCGGAACGCCGTGAGTATACCGTGGGAGATCGTATCGATGCCGACACTCGCGCGGCCGATTGCGGGCCGCGGCCGGCCGTCCGGATCGAGATCCGAATTGTCCCAGTGCCCGTACAGGACGATGTCGGGGCCGACGTAGTCAGTGAGGAATGCCGAGGTGCCCCAGATCATCGCGTCGCGCGTCTGCGACTCCACAGGACCGCGTCGAGGATCGACGCCGCCATGCACGCACACGCCGTCAGCGGTGCGGCAGAATGTTTTCAAGCCTTTCAGGAATGACACGTGCTCGGACGGGATGGCGTCGAAGAACTCCTCGTATGGCAATGGGACTCGATCCAGAAGGAGTCGTGGTCCTGCCTCCTCGAGAGCGCGGCCAAGCGTGTCGGCGGCGGGCGCCGAGTAACTCGCGACGGTGGCGAATCCTTCCATGACCGTGAGCCAGGAATAGTGACACGGATCGTCCAGCGTTCGCAGGAGCCCGTCTTCGTGGTTGCCGAGCAGCGCGACGACGGTGGCGCGGCTTTCAGCCCGAAAACGAATGATGCTGTCGATGCACCCCTTCGAGTCGGGGCCGCGATCGATGTAGTCACCGAGGAAAACGACAGTGTCCCCATCCTCCAGGGCTCCGTCGAGGCGAGTGAGCAGATCGTCGAGGGCGGCTCGATTCCCGTGTACGTCGCCGATCGCAATCGTTGCCACGGTTTCGGCTCTGCTGCTCGATTTTCTCTCGCGCTACATGAGCCGACGAGGCGTCCGTGCAGGACGACTGTCATGACCGGGAACGTAGCGACCGCGGTATCGCTCGGTCGTCCAGATCTCAGGCGCCCAGAATTCGCTCACTTCAAGCCCACTGTCAGATCCCCGGTCGATTGCCCAATGGTAGAAACGCGTCGGGGAGCCGACTTTATGGCCCAGGCGCACGCACCGGCCGAGGATTCTCGTTTGATCGACTCCACACCCGAATGCGTGCGCGTACTTCGCCGCAGCCGGCGGCAGCTCCCTGCCAAAAAGCGCGTTGAACTCGTCCACGAAACGCTGGGCTGCAGCCGACAGATGCGGATCGACTCGCCACACGAATTTCGGCCACGTTGTTGGAACCGCACCTATTGTGGCGGCATAGAGAACGACCGACTCGCGCAATGCCGCGAGCACGACCGCATCTTCTGACCGCGCGGCCAGGCCTACGAGGGAGTAGTCGCCGGTGTGACGGGCGATCGCGGCGGCGGCGGCTGTGAGCGTCGGCACCGTCCAGACCTTGACGTCCAGGAGCGCGGCGGCGAGCGGGTCCCTTCCCTGGGGCAGGAGCTCCGTTCGGACCGCCGGACCAAAAATCGGAGAGGACGTTACGGCGAGCAGTCGCCGGAACTCGGGCAGCGACTCCACCTCGAATGCGCGCTTCAGCGGGACCTGTTGAAGAGCTCGCATCAACCGGAAGTAGGCCGTGAGGTCGGGATGTTCGGTGTAATACCCCTCGATCGGAACGACGGCCGGTAGCACATTCAGGACAGACGCCACGCGGCGCGCGCAGGCCAGCAGCTCGCCCTGTTCGTGTTTCTTCACAGCATTTCGATACAGCTCGTCGAGGCCTAGCAGGAACACCCGGTTGTCAACGACATGTTCGACAACGGTGGCGCCGGGCCACGGCGCCTCGACCACGTCGTCGTCCCACCACGGCCGAGGGTCAGCAGCGGCTGCCGAGCGCCGGCCGAACACACGGCGAAGCTCCTCTTTCATCGCGGACAAGCGTCCCATCGTCACCCCACGCGTACCCTAACGCCCGAGGCTGCCGAAGCGAACACGTTCACCGCGAAGTCGCGGGAGTCGCAAACCACCATCGATGCCCCTCCGGGTCGCGCGCGCCGTACTCGCGCTGCCCGTACGGCTGATCGACCGGTGCCGAATCGATGCGCGCGCCAGCGGCGCGCGCCCGCTCGTAATGCGCGTCGACATCGTCGACGTACACGAAGAGACCCGAATTCGCGACGTCAGAGGCGAGCGGGGAATCGAGCCCGTGCTCGGCGGTCACGCGGTGGAGCCAGATGTCGGCGTCGCCACACGGACCTCGCCATGGACGGCCTGACCCTCGCCGTTTCGATGCACGGCTCCGCTTTGGAACCCGAAGGCCCGGACGAGGAAATCGTGAGCGGTCTGAATGTCGCGGTACGTCAGCACGGGAGTGACTCGATTGAAAGTAGGCATGGATGTCTCCGGGCTGTCAGCCGGCTCGCTCGGCAAGCTTCCTGGCGGACACCATCGCCGACGCTATGTTCTGCATGCCGGCTCCAATCGTCGGTCCGAAGCCGGATTTGACCTGATGCGCGTACGCGCCAGCGTTGTGACCAGACAGGACGATGCGCTGAGTCATCCTCGTCCTGTCATCGGGCAACGATTCGAAGCACCACTCGAACGCGAGGGTCGCGCGATCCAAAGGAACTTCGATGACGAAGAGGTGTTCAGGACGAACCGTGGCAACGCGCCAGCGCACCGGCTCCTGGTCGGGGAAGATCGTCCTGCCAAGCGAGCCCTCGGCGAAGGGACCGTCGAGCTCGAACCTAGCGGGCGGGTCGTTCCAATTCGCGATATCGGTTCGAAACTTCCAGGCGAACGCACGAAGGACATCGGCCTCGACTGAATGCTCCAGAACCAGCCCGGGTTCATTACTCACGCGTCCGTCTCAGCGAGATAACAATACCGGGACAGCCGCCGCTCCGCCGAGAGTCGGTGCACACATGCGAGAAACCGCTGCAGACCATCGAAGTTCGACTGCCCCTCGCGCTCGACGAGCGCGACGCGATGGACTTCGCGCGCGTCGTGCCACCGCTCGGCAATCGCGGCCGCATCTTGAGTGACATCTTCGCTGCTCAGCAACCGGAATCCCGATTCGGTAATGAGGCGCTCGTTCTCGCCCGGAGGCAGGAAGAAGTAGTAGCCGATGGAGCTCCGAATGGCAATCTCCTCGTGTGACACGAGACCCGACACGATCATGGCGTCGGTGAACAGCATGCGGCCGCCCCGCCGCAGGACGCGGCGCCACTCGCGCAGCACGTCCAGACGATTCGCGATGTGGCACATGGCGTCGTTGGACACGACGGCGTCGAATGCCGCGGCCGGAAACGGCAGGGGCCGCGCGGCGTCGATCCGCTGGAACGTCACGCGATCCGCCAGGCCCCGCTCGGCGGCGAGCCGCGCGCCATTGCTGATCCCGTGTTCGTTGATATCCACGCCGGTGACGCGGCACCCACGCTTCGCGGCCAGGTAGACGGCCGGTCCACCCGAGCCACTCCCGACTTCCAACACATGACTGTCCGGCCGCACCTGGAGCCTGTCGGCGTACCCGAGCCACGCCGACGCGGTCATCCAGCTGCTTTGCCCGACGTCCTCGCCGTAGGCGGCGCGTCTGACCGCCGCCTCGGCGCCGCTCTCGTAATCGCCGTACACGTTGTCGTAGAGGTTGACGGAGTTCGACATAGCGATTTACAAGAGCAGCCTTCACCGCGCACAGAGATGCGCGCCTGCGTCAGAGATCCACGAGCACCTTGAAGCCGCCGTAGGCCATTCGTTTCATGTCGAACGGCGGCGGGCCAGTCATCATCTTCTGGAGCCGCGGATCCTTCATCACCTTGGCGTTCACGCGATCGCGATGGGACCGCGACTTGTAGGCGATCCACGAAAAGAACACCGTCTCGCCCGGCTTCACCCGAGCGAGACGCGGAAAGGGCATCCCCATCTTCACCTTGAGATCGTCTCCCGCACACTCGCGGTACTCGACAGCACCATGCTCCTTCCAGACCCTGCCGGCTTTCTGCGCCATCTGACGGTACGCTCGAAGTTTCTTCTTCGGCACTGCCACGACGAACCCATCAACATACGCCATAAGGCCTCCTTTAGAAATCTGTCCGACCGAGAATGACGAGCGATCAGGCAGCCTGTCGAACCGGACCGCACGCGTAGGCCACGAATCCTCCGAGGGCCACGAGCGCGAGGGACGCCAGACGCGCGATGCCAGGACCTTGCCGCGACCACCATTCAAGCGTGGCGCGGGCTTGCTCGAGCCCCATGAGAGGCGTCAGCAGCGCCCCAACGCCGGCAAGCAGTGGAATGAAGGCGACAGCTCGGAGCGCCCTCGGCGCTCGCGAATCTTTCGCGACCGCAAAGAGGAGCAAGGCGAAGCCGATGCGGATCGCACCGATCGCAACCCACTCGGCCGGAGTGCCGAACCGTTCACCAATCCCGAGCGGCACGGATGGCGCGACGACGCCGATCGCGCCGAACGCGGCAATGAGCAACCCAATCACGAAGGCCAGGGTCTTCACGATCTTCCAGACGAATGACGCTGCCTTACTCCTCGGGTTCCGCAACGGCCACGGCGCCGCTCCGGATCTTGGGCTGCGGCTTGCGCGG
>Ga0066388_100000366_pt1 | contig 20684 bp, 14 predicted proteins | sample PanSoiMetaGPlot6_FD_64539 | JGI IMG/M metagenome (GOLD analysis project Ga0066388, IMG submission 64539) | Tropical forest soil microbial communities from Panama analyzed to predict greenhouse gas emissions - Panama Soil - Plot 6 (Hybrid Assembly) | ecosystem: Environmental > Terrestrial >...
TCGTCGATCAGGTCGATCGCCTTGTCGGGCAGGAAGCGGTCGGTGATGTAGCGCTGCGAGAGCACGGCCGCGGTGACGATGGCGCTGTCCTTGATGCGCACGCCGTGATGGATCTCGTAGCGCTCGCGCAGTCCGCGCAGGATCGAGATCGTGTCCTCGACGGTCGGCTGCTCGACGAAGACGGGCTGGAAGCGGCGTTCCAGGGCGGCATCCTTCTCGACGTGCTTGCGATACTCGTCGAGCGTCGTGGCGCCGATGCAGTGCAGCTCGCCGCGGGCGAGCATCGGCTTGAGCAGGTTGCTGGCGTCCATGGCGCCTTCCGCCGCGCCGGCGCCGACCACGGTGTGCAGCTCGTCGATGAACAGGATCACCTCGCCGGACGATTCCTGCACCTCTTTGAGCACCGCCTTGAGGCGTTCTTCGAACTCACCGCGGAACTTGGCGCCGGCGATCAACGCGCCCATGTCGAGCGCGACCAGCCGGCGGTCCTTGAGACCCTCCGGGACGTCCTTGCGGACGATGCGCTGTGCCAGCCCTTCGACGATGGCGGTCTTGCCGACGCCCGGTTCGCCGATGAGGACCGGATTGTTCTTCGTGCGCCGCGACAGGACCTGGATGACGCGGCGGATCTCCTCGTCGCGCCCGATGACCGGATCGAGTTTGCCTTGCGCCGCCAACTTGGTGAGGTCGCGGCCGTAGCGCTCCAGCGATTGATAGGTGGCCTCCGGATTCGCGCTGGTCACGCGCTGGCTGCCCCGCACCTTCTGCAGCGCGGCCATCAGGGTGTCGCGGGTCACGCCCTGTTCGCGCAGCAGGCGGCCGGTCGCGCCGGTGTCGGCCAGGGCGGCCATGACCAGATGCTCGACACTGACGTACTCGTCCTTCAATGGGGCGGCTTCGTCTTCCGCTCTGGTGAGGAGCTGGCTGAGCCGCTGTGTGACGTACACTTGATCGGGCCGCGCGGCGGGCCCGGATACTTTCGGAAGCTTGTCGACCTCCTGCTGCAGCCGGGTCCGCAGGGCGTCGACCTTAGCGCCGGCCCCTTGCAGCAGCGGCGCGGTGATTCCGTCACCGGGCGCGAGCAACGCGAGCATCAGGTGCTCGACGTCGACTCCCTGGTTGCCGGCGCGGGTTGCCAGGCTCTGCGCTTCGCGCAGGGCTTCCTGCGAGCGCTCGGTAAGGCGGTTGAGATTCATGCGTTCGCGTCCTCTCTCGGATTTCGAATTCTCTAATGCTGTTCGGCGTGCCAAAACCTAAGCACGATCGTTCGGCGGCGCAACCAATCCTGCGCGCTTCGGTCGTCTCCGACCTTCGTCTCGCGACATCACGCCAGCGAGGTGCTAAGGTCCATCATCGCCGCGCCCGGCGAGCCGGTGCGTGATCGTGAGGAGGGCGTGATGCCGACCGACAAGGACCGCTTGGGAGAGAAGCTGCACGACGTCGAGAAGGGCCGCGAGGACGAGTACTTTGCCCGGCGCGATCGGGAGCTCATCGAGAAGCTGCGGCAGGACAAAAAGAAGCTGTTCAAGGACGAGCTGCATGCCGCGGGGGCGATGATCTGCCCGCGCTGCGGCGCGCACCTCCAGGAGCATGTCCAGCACGGCGTGCGCATGGACGAATGTCCGTCCTGCGGTGGCCTCTGGCTCGACAAGGGCGAGTTCGAGACGCTGGCTCGACGCGAGGAGGAGGGGTGGTTCGGCCGCCTCTTCCGCGCTCGCCAGGCCGCCAACAAGTAGGCGGGCCGACTCGCCGCTCCGACGGGCCTCGCGCCGAAAAAAAGAGGGGGCGGATCCGATGATCCGCCCCCTCGTCGCTTCGGAATCGAAGCCGACGTCAGTCGGAGATGTGCGTCAGCGTGCGCAGAGAGAAGTAGTCCTCGGGGTACTGCTTCTCGATGAACTGCGAGCTGTAGCGGCCGCCCAGGGCGGCGCGATTCGTCTTGTCGTTCACCCCGACCACCATGTTGGGCGTGACGGCGGTGAAGCTCCCGTCGTCGCTCTTCGACCAGTGATAGGCGCAGAGCGCGTTGTAGAAGTACTCCCCGGCGCGGTTGTGCACGAGCTTCCAGTAGATGCGGTACATGTCCTTGTCCATGTACATGATCACCTTGCCGAAGTTGTAGTACGGATCGCTCGACTCGCCCTCGATCACCCACACCGGGCGCGGGACGAGCACGAGGTTGTCGACGATCAGCCACGGTACGCCCTTCGCGCCGGGCGTCTCGTAGGCGCCCTTCAGGTACGGAATGTCGACGTCGAAGCGCGTCGGTGACGCGGTCTTCTTCTGCGGCAGGGGCTTCGGGCTCAGCACCGGAGCGAGGATGTTCTGCTCACCTACCAGCTTCCACTTGTAGTACTCGATCTTGCCGCCGTAGCAGTTGAGGTCGTCAGCGAAGATGTCCAAGCCCGCGATGGGATCCGAGCGCGTCGCCGCATTGACGCGGCGCACGCGGCGCGTCGACGGAACATAGAACCACGCCTTGTCCTGCGAATCCCACGTGTTCTCGCGCTTGGTGAGGCCGCCGACGCCGTCGATGTCCTGCGGCTCGAGCACGTTGGAGAGGCCGGTGCCGCGCAGCTTTTCAGGGTTGTCGATCGGACCGCCGTGGCGCCCAAGGAACGACTGCGTGTGCAGCCACAACTTGATGCGCTTGAACTCACCGTTGGTGTCGATCCCGTTCAGCGTGAACGTCGCACCCTGGCCGCCGCCCATGGCGTTCGCCGAGTCGAAGTTCCACGCCATCTTGCACCCGGCCTGAGGGTCTTTCGGGTCGATCTTGGGGAACGGATAGCCGAAGTAGAAGTCGGGGATCTTGCCGGTTTGGACCTCCTTCAGCCCGCAGGTCTCCGGGTCGAGGTCGTACTTGCCGGCGTTCGACTCGCTCGAATCCCAGAACGCCTTCGAATAGTTCTGTTTGAACTCTTCAGGGTCGACCGGAACGACCTTGTACCAGTAGTCGCCCTTCTTCACCCGCTCCAAGACGACCGGCGGCAGCATGCCTTCGGCTTGCTGCCAGTTGTTGCTGTCGAGAATCCAGCTCTTGCCGCCGCCGTCGCCGCCCGCGTCGGCGCCACGAGCCGTGCCCGCCAGTCCGCTGACGGCGCCGACGACGACCGCCAACGCGGCGTATCGCAGTATCGAGTACATGGGGTCTATCCTCCTCGAGAATCTTTCTGTTGTTGGAATTCGCAGGGCATCGGCGCCCGGATGTCGCGGGCGCCGAATTATCCGTGTTGTGTCAATTTGCTCGCCGCCAATGCCGGCTCTGCTGATGGGGCGGGCCGGACGACGCGGCTCAGCATAAAGGCTGGCCGGATTACTTTCACGAGGGCTGGGACGACGATGAGGGCGCCGAACTTGTTGAACGTCATCAACAAGGTCAGGAGCAAGCCCATCTCGGCCAGGAACTTCAGGTCGGAGAGATAGAAGAACATCGTGCCGGCGATCATGGTCGTGCCAGTGAAGATGATTGCCTTGCCGGTGGTGGCCGTGGCGTAGTCGACGGCCTCATCGAGGTTTCCTACCTCATCGTAGCAGTCGATCATGCGACTGAAATGGTAGATGCCGTAGTCGACCCCGACGCCGGCGCCGGCCGCGGCGATCGGCAGTGAGTTCACGTTCATGTCGATGTGGAGCCACACCATCATCGCCTCGGCGGCGAGCTGCGACAACACGACGGGAATCATCAAGAGAGCGGCGGCCACCAGGGAGCCATAGGTGAGGTAGAGACAGAGGGCGACCATGAAGAAGATGAGGCAGAGGTTGGTCCAGTAGGAGTGCTCGACCGCCTCATTCACGGCGGCCAGAATGCCGAAGAGGCCGCCGGCGAACTTGAACTCGACCTGCCCAGCGCCGTGCAGCTCGCGGAAGCGTTTCCCGTACTCGATCGATTGCTGGATGATATCGTGCGAGTAGCCGCGGAACATCGTCAACACTGTTCCGTAGCGCCCGGACGGATCCATGAAGCGGTCGAGATCCCCGGCTGACGCCGAGCTGGTGAACACATAGAAGAGCTGCCCGATCTCCTTCGGGTTCTCGGGGATCAGCCCCCATTTCGGATCACCGTCGTGGTAGAGCTGCGCCAGCCGCTTGACGACGTCGATGATGGTCACCGACGCGCTGGCGCCGTCGGCGCCCTGCATGTAGTCGGAAAACTCTTCGATCTCGGCCAGCGTGTTGGCGTTCTTGATGCCGTCCGGCTGCTTGGTGTCGGCGATGACGATGAGCTGGCTGGCGCCGAGGAACTTCTCGTTCAACTTGCGCCAGGCGACGTTGTAGGGATGATTCGGAAACAACAGCGCGGCGCCGGGCGACATGTCGCCGACCTTCAACGTCCACCCCCATACGGGCAGGAGGAGGAAGAGGACGACGGTGACCGCCACCACGGCCCAACGCCGGTTGCCCTGCGTGGCAATGATCGTCCAGCGCGTCCACGACGTGTAGGCGCGTTCGCCGAAGTTGAGCCAGTACCAGGCCAGTACAGGGGTGATCACCAGGAACGCTACCCAAGATGATGTCAGCCCCGTCTTGTAGAGCGCGACAGCGGCGCCGACGGCAGCCCACAAGACAAGGCGTCCGACCCAGATGTTCACCTTGGTGCCGGAGTCGACCGGGGCCGTGTGCTGCGGCGGTGGGTCGATGTACGAGAGCAGGATGGGATGCAAGGTGACGACGCTGATGAAAATCGAGACGATCCAGAAGCTGGCGAAGATCGAGACCTTCTGAATCAGCGGAATCGGCGCGACCGCGACGATCAACAAACCGATGCCGTCGGTCACGATGCCCGACATCGCCGGCTGGAAGAGGTGCGAATAGGATTCGATGATTGCCTGCTGCTTGTCGTGCAGCCGATAGAATTCCTCGTGATAGCGATCCATCGACTGTACCGAATGGCTGAGCGCGCGCGCGGTCAGGAAGATCGGGATCACGAGCACCAGCGGGTCGAGGTTGAAGCCGAGCACGGCCGCAAGGCCCAAACCCCAGACGCTCGACAGGAGACCCGAGAAGATCGGCACCCAGATGCCGGTCCACGTGCGGAAGTACGTGTAGAGCAGGAACGCCAGCGTCAGGAAGGTGAGGGCGAATACATACAGCAACTGCTGCGCGTACTGCAGCACCGAGGTATACAGCCACGGGAACCCGGTGATGTAGATGGTGTGATTGGCGTCGTCCTCCTCCGCCTTGAGGTCCATGAGGTTCTTGTAGAGATCGCGGAAGTCGAGCGCCTCTTCCCAAAAGCCGGCGTGCACCACGGCTGCGGTGTCGTCGACCGCTGTGAAGATGCCGCGCACGCCCTTCGTCGAGTACACGGTGAACTTCACCCGGTCGGCGTCCTCCTGCGTCTTGGGCACCGACGGATAGAAGATCTCACGGATCTGCAGAGAGCCCTCGCGGGCGGTGATACTCTTCACCTTCGGGTGGGCGATGGAGAGGATTTGATAGGGCACGACGCCCTTCAGACCGATGATGCGCTTGGTGATGCGGTCGAGCTTCTGCAGCGTCTCCGGGTTGTAGATGTCGCCGTGCTTGGTCTCGACGATGACGGACAGGATGTTGGCGCTGCCGAACATGCGGCGGAAATCGGTGTAGATCTGGATGTAGGGATCCGGGCCGGGGCGCACGATCGACGGCAAGATGCAGCCGACCGTTCCCTTGCCCTGCGCGCGGCAGTCGCTGTACGCGTCGGCGAAGGTACGGAACTTCGGATAGAAGTCGAAGAAGTCGGTGTGCAACCTCATGTTGGTGAGCGAGTACGCGAACACCGAGGTGAAGATGACGATCGCGATCGTGACCGAGCCGCGATAGCGCAAGAGGAAGCGCAGATACGCTTCGATCCATCGCTGCGGAATCATGCTGGGAACCTCCGATCCGGGCCCGCGGTGCTCATGACGGTCCCTTCAGCTCGCGGAACTGATCGCCGTTCGTCAGCAGGATCTCCCCTTCGCTACCGACGATGATGCCGCTCGCACCGGGCGAGAGTGCGACACCCCGAAACCAGTGGCCGGCCAGCCGGATTGGCAGCTCGACGCGCGTCCACGAGTTGCCCCCGTCGACGCTGCGGAGCAGCAGTCCGCTGTCGCCGATCGCCCAGCCGACGTTGCCCTGTACGGCGACGTCGTAGATGCCGAGCACGAAGCCTTTCTGTGCCTCGATGGGCGTCTTCTTCCAGGTCTGCCCGCCATCGGTGGTGTGCAACATCACTTGCTCGATCCCAGTGGCCCAGCCGTTCTGCGCGTCAGCGAACTGCACGCCGAACAACGTGGTCTCCACCGGGCTCTTCTGCGACGTCCAGGTCTTGCCGCCGTCGGTGGTCGCGAAGATCACGCCGAACTCGCCCACTGCCCAACCCTGTTCCGGTGTCGGGAAGCTGACGTCGTACAGCAGCACGTCTCCCGGGTCGACGATGTCGGCGACGTCTTCGGGCAGTTTGAAGTCACTCGGCAAAGAGACCTTCGACCATGTCTTGCCGCCGTCTTCGGTGCGGATCATCGTGCCGAAGTCGCCGACCGCGACGCCGACATCTGCCGTCGGGAACGCCACGCTGAGCAGGTGGCGCTGGACACCGGTCTGCAATTGTTCCCAGCTAGCGCCTTGGTCGCGGCTCTTCAGCGCGACGCCCTTCGGGCCCGTGATCACTATGCTGCCATCGGGCACGCAGGCGACCGCCAAGAAGGGTGTTCGCGTGCCGGTGTCGGCGCGCGTGTAGGTCGTGCCGCCGTCCGTGGTGTGAAACACGCGCCCGAGCTCCCCGACGATCCAGCCATCCTTCTGCGAGAAGAAGCACGTCGAGAACAGGTTCTGCCGAATCTCGCTGCGCGGGATCTGCTGTTGCGCCGCGCACACTGGGCGGACCAGGGCACACCCCGCCGCCGCGAGGACGAAAAGCCACCGATAAGGGGGGATCACCCTTACATCTATATCTGCTTACCCACCATTGTGGAACAGTTGAGATCTGAACGGTCGGAAGGCGGGGCCAGATTCAGGCTTGGGGCGGCGGATTCGGCAATTCGTACTCGCGGTGCAAAAAGGAAATCTGGCCATCCATTCGCCCGCGCGGCGGACACCAGCCATGAAGCTCCACGCACGTCGGTGGGTCTAAGCTCCAATCAGCTTCAAGCGATGCATTCCGATTCGTGGAAGACGATGCGGCGCGTGCTGGCCGTAATTGCGTTGCCGATCCTCGCGGCCGCCGGTCGGACCGTGATCGGTGCTGCGGACGCTCGGGCAGCCGAAGGGCTGCCTTTCTGGCGCGTCGCGCACCTCACGGGTGATGCGCTCGGCTGCCTCGCTGGAGAGCCGGAAGCGGACGTCGAGGTGCTCGCCTGCGGCGAGACCTGCGTGCCGATTCCTTGGCAGCTCGACGAGCGCGATGGAAATGGGGAGCTCGCCCTGCCGGACGGACCGCAGCCGAACCCGGAAGCGCCGGCGGGAGTGATCGATGCGAACGACGAAGTCCTCTGGATGGCCGCAGACGCCGGACGCCGCATGCGAGCGGACGAAGCACCCGCAGCGGCTCGTTGCGGGCTCGAGATCGAGCTGCGCGGCGGAGGCGTCATCAGGTGGGTCTACGCTCTTGCGGTGCCGCCGCCGGCGGCGCGCTCGCCGGTCCGTTACGTCAGCTACGATCCGGCGCGCGACGCGGTCGAGACCGCCCGCGTGGCGATCGGCTTCGGCGCGCCGACCCCGCGCACTCTGGCGGTGCGCGATGCAGACGGTGAAATGGGCCCCAATCTACTTGACCGCCTCAAGGTGCGCGCCTCCGCCCGCTTCCTCGGGTTGATTCCGCTCGGGCGCGACGAGGACGACATTCAGTGGGTCTTCGGTGCCTGGCACGCAGGCGCCATCCGCGTCGTCCGCCGCGAATGGCAGTGGGTGCGCCTCGGGTGGGGCCTGCGCACGCCGGTCTTCCGCACCGAGAGCTTCGTCTATCGCGACGATATCGAGCTACCGGTGCGGCTGCGACTCAATTTCCCGCCGACCTACTTCTTCCGCGGCATCGAGGTGCAGGCGGTGCTCGATTTTCGCGCCCTGGACGGCTGGCGCATCGAGACCGCGCGCGGCCAGGCCGGAACCGTCGGCGCGCTGACCGACGACGCCGTCGAGCGCATCAACGTCGATGGCGATTGGCTCGCACTCGTCGGTCCCGCCGCCACGCTGGTTCTGCGATTGGAGCTCGGCGACAGCCTGGCGTCATTGCGTCATCAGATCCTCTACCGCGAGGACGACGACGGTCACGAACCAGAGGCCGTGCCGGGTGAGCATCCCGCGGTCGGATTTCGCCTGACCGAGTGGGGGGCGGTCGACCGCGGTCAACACGGCTTCACCGCGCGCGCCGACGCCTTGCCGGCCGGCTGGGATCTGCAAGCGTTCGCGCGTGATGACGCGTTGCCGATCGAGATTTCCGCGACGCCGCTCGTCAAAAGCCTCTTGGAGGGCGCCGCTCCGTCGGCGCCGAGGCGGGGCGGTGGGTGAAATCGCCGTCTTGCCATTCCCCCGCGCCCCCGGCGGCCACGGCGCGCCGGTCTCGAGAGAGGGCCAGATGGCTTTATTCTCCTCCCGTGCCCAGCACCTCGACGGCGAACACCGGTGTTGTGGCGAGCTCGAGGCGCAACTTGTCGTCGGAGGCGTCGAGACTCTCGACATAGCCGACGAACCAGACGATCAGCCGCGCATAGTGCGGATGTGCGCGCACGAAACGCAGCACGACCTCGGCACCTTCGCGCCCGGTGGCGTCGCGCACCCGCGCGGGTATCCGCCGGCCACCGATCCGAACACTGACCGTGGGCTGGGCGCGGACGTTGCGCACCCAATCGGATCGGTCTCCGTATGCAGGTTGAACGTAATAGGTGTTGCGCGCGCGGTCGTATCCGACGACGTCGAGCATCACTTCATGCGGCCGCCCGCTCCGGCGGCCGATCGTCTCGAGCACGATCCACTGCACGCCCATGAGGCGGGCGAACAAGCGCTCCGTCCATCGGATGCCCGCGCGCTCGAGCAGCAGCGGCAGGCGAAACAGCAGCCGCGGCAATGAGCCCGGTCGACGCGCGCTCGAATCGATCTCGCGCATGGCGGCGATAATTCCTGCCACGGGCAAACGGAGCCTGGAAGCACAGTTCATCACAACGATGAGCGCCCCGTGTCGGGAAATCCCCAATTTACGACGCCACGGCATCGGCGCTAGGGATCGGCGACCCAAGGAGGACTCAGATGCCACAGCGTTCCAAGTCGCCGGCGCGATCGACACGCAAAACCCGTGTACGTCCGAAGAGTGCAGCATCCCCGCGCACGCCGACGTGCTTCGACGATCCCGAGCGCATGGCGTCGCGAGATTTTCGCGCCTGTATCCTCGCCGTGTCCAAGGACCTCAGGGAGGGCCAGTTGCGGCGCGCCCGGCCAGCCGGCGGTTTCCTGGAATGCCGCGATCTCGAGCTTCCCGACCGACGCCGGGGCTGCCGGACGCTGAAGACCGTTCACAAGCTCCTGTTCCGGGCGATCGTTCCGCACGATGATTGTGACTCTGCCATCAGCCGCGCCTTGGAGTTCGATCAGGCGACAGGCAAAGGGCCGTTGGGAGAGCTCCTGGTCAGTCCGTTGGTCACCTTGTTTGATGAGAACGGGCTTGGGCGCGGCATACACGCGGGCAACTTCCTGTGGCGCGGTCCGAACTACCTCAAGATCCGCGGCCGCATGTCTGGCACGACCAACGCAGGCCTCTATCGCGCACCGGTGTTCGACTCGGTCGAGAAATGTCGACAGATGCACGTGCTCTACGGACGCTTGTGCGGGCGCGTTGAGACACTGGATGCGCGCCTGCTCAGCCAGCTCGCCGGCTCGCAGCTGATTGGCACGTATCGCATCCTGATCCGCGCCGATCCGGCCGAGGGAGAGGACGGGCTACCTGGTTCGAACGCGGTCGAGGGAGTGTTCGAGGGAGCATTCATCCGCGTCTGTAGGTAGGCGGTGGCGCTGCTGCGCTACGCACAGTGACGCTTTGAGGCTGCGCTTACCGTCGAAGCGGCGCGCCGCGCACGCCGAGCTCACGGAACCGCCCGGTCGAGGCTGCGGTATTGGATGGCTTCGGCGACGTGTCCGGTCGCGATGCAGTCGGCTGCGGCCAGGTCGGCGATGGTGCGCGCTACCTTTAGTATGCGGGCATAGGCGCGGGCGCTGAGGGCCAGCTTGTCCATCGCCTGCTCGAGCAGCCGCGCGGCGGTGGGCTCGACGACGCAGTAGTGGCGCAGGTCGCGGGTGGCCATCTGTGCGTTGCGGAAAATTGGGCGGTCGCGAAAGCGCTCCAGCTGGAGCGCGCGGGCGCGGTCGACCCGTACGCGCAGCGCCGCCGAAGACTCGCCCGGTGCCTGCGCGGCGAGATCGCGGTACGGCACCGCGCCCACCTCGACCTGGATGTCGATGCGATCCAGGAGTGGACCCGACACACGGCTGCGGTAGTGCTGCACCTGCATCGTCGTGCACGTGCACGAACGCTGGGCGTCACCGAGAAAGCCGCAGGGGCAGGGATTCATGGCCGCGATCAGCATGATGTCGGCGGGGAAGGTGATCGACCCGGCGGCGCGCGCGATGGTGATGCGGCGCTCCTCGAGCGGTTGGCGGAGGACCTCGAGGACGTTCTTGCGAAACTCGGGCAGCTCGTCGAGGAACAGCACGCCGTGATGCGCGAGCGACACTTCGCCCGGTCGCGGTACGCTGCCGCCGCCGATCAGACCGGCATCGCTGATCGTATGGTGCGGGGCGCGAAAGGGCCGGGTGGCGATCAGCGAGCGCCCGTCCATCAGACCGAGCACGCTGTGCACACGTGTCGTTTCGAGCGCTTCCTCGAGCGTCAACGCCGGCAGGATCGTGGGCAGCCGCTTGGCCAGCATCGTCTTCCCGGCGCCCGGCGGGCCGATGAGGATGACGTTGTGGCCGCCGGCGGCGGCGACTTCGAGCGCGCGCTTGACCGCCTCCTGGCCCTTCACGTCGCTGAAATCGGCTTCGAACTGCGCCTCGGCCCGGAAGACCTCGGCCAGGTCGACGTGCGCCGCCGCAATGGCGCGCTCACCGCGGAGAAACTCGAAGGCCTCCGCCAAGGTCGGCACCGGAATCACCTCGATGCCCTGGATGACCGCCGCCTCGCGCGCGTTCTCGGACGGCACGAGGAGCCCGCGGAGTCCGCTCGTGCGTATGGCGGCGGCCACCGGCAGAGCGCCGCGCACGGCCTTCACCCGCCCATCGAGCGACAGCTCGCCGAGGCTGGCATACGCGCGCAGATGGTCCGGCGGCAGCTGTCCACTGGCGGCCAGCATGCCGAGGGCGATCGGCAGGTCGAACGCGGCGCCGTCCTTCTTCACGTCGGCGGGCGCGAGGTTGACCGTGATGCGGCGCGCCGACACTTTGTAGCCGCCGTTGCGCAGCGCCGAGCGGACGCGGTCCTTGCTCTCGCGCACGGCTCCCTCGGCGAGCCCGACGATCGAGAAGCGCGGGAAGCCGTAGTTGGCGAGGTCGACCTCGACTTCCACCAGCAACCCGTCGGTACCCCGTAGTGTGCTCGAGAGAACGGTGGCCTGCATTGGGCGTCCAGGCCGACGCGCCGCTTGCGTCGGCGACATGCTTCAATTAGACAATTCAGATAGCGCAAGACAAGGCCGAAAGCGAACATGGCGAGTGGCGGAGACATGCCGGCGGCGCGCCCGGCGGGCGAATGGCCGGCGTGGCTCGCGCTCAAGCTGGTGCCGGGGATCGGCAACGTGCTGGGGCTCGGACTCGTGCGCGCGTTCCGCTCGCCGCGCGCGGTGTTCGACGCGGGCGATCGCTCGCTGCAAGCGGCCGGCGTCCGGCGCGAGGTACGGGCGGCTCTGCGCCGCTTCGATCGCTGGCGCGAAGTGGACGCGCAGTTGGCGCGGCTGGACCGCATCGGCGGCCGACTCGTGACCTGGGATGACGCGAGCTATCCGGATGCGCTGCGCAACATCCACGACCCGCCGCTCTTCCTCTACGTGCTGGGCGAGCTCAGCGGCGGCGACGGCTATGCGGTGGCGGTCGTCGGCTCACGCGACGCCAGCCCGTACGCCCGCCACATGACGGCGGTGATCAGCGAGGGATTGGCCAGCCGCGGCGTCACGGTGGTGAGCGGTCTGGCGCGCGGCGTCGACGCCGCCGCGCACGAAGCCGCGCTGCGCGCAGGCGGGCGAACGGTGGCGGTGCTCGGGAGTGGGATTGACGTTGTGTATCCGAGTGAGCATCATCGCCTGCACATGCGAATCGCCAGAACCGGCGCGGTCGTCTCCGAATATCCGATGGGGACCCAGCCCGACGCCGAGAATTTTCCCGCGCGCAATCGGATAATTAGCGGCCTGTCGCTGGGTACGGTCGTGGTCGAGGCCACCGAGCGCAGCGGCTCGTTGATTACCGCCCAGTACGCCGCCGAACAGGGGCGCGAGGTGTTTGCCGTGCCGGGACCGGTCGGCGCGCGCACGCGCGGCACCCATCAGTTGCTGCGCCAAGGTGCGGCGCTGGCCGAGAGCGCCGACGACGTGCTGCGCGAGATCGCACCACAGTTGCCCACGCCCGCCGCCGCGCCGGCGCCGGTGTTGACCGATCTGGAGACCGCCATCGTCGCCCAGCTCGACGACCTGCCACGCGCCGTCGACGAATTGATCGCGCGTACCGGGTTGTCGGCGGGCACGGTGTTGGAGACGCTGCTCGTACTCGAGCTGCGCGGCATCGTCCGCCAGTTGCCGGGGCAATCCTTCGCCCGCATCGCCGGGAGCCCGGCGCCCTAAATTTCCCATGGCCAAACATCTCGTCATTGTCGAGTCGCCCGCCAAGGCGCGGACGCTCACGAAGTATCTCGGCCGCGACTATCAGGTGAAAGCCTCGGTGGGGCACGTGGTCGATCTGCCCAAGAGCCGACTCGGGGTCGACATCGAAAAGGACTTCACGCCCGAGTACCAGGTCATTCACGGCAAATCGAAAATCATCACCGAGCTGCGCCAAGCCGCCAAGGGCAAAGAGAACATCTATCTCGCGCCCGACCCCGACCGCGAAGGCGAAGCGATCGCCTGGCACATCGCCGAACGGCTGGACGGGAAGCGCAAGAACGTCCGCCGCGTGCTCTTCAACGAGATCACCAAGCGCGCCGTGCAGGAGGCGCTGAAGCATCCCAAGGATCTCGATCGCAATCTGTTCGAGGCGCAGCAGACGCGTCGCATTCTCGATCGATTGGTCGGCTATCAGATCAGCCCGCTGCTGTGGCAGAAAGTGCGGCGCGGACTGTCCGCCGGCCGCGTGCAATCGGTCGCGGTGCGCATCGTCTGCGAGCGCGAGCGCGAGATCCAGGCATTTCAGAAGACCGAGTACTGGTCGATCACGGCGCAGCTCGACGCCCAGCAGCCGCCGACCTTCGCCGCGCGGCTGGTGCGCATCGGCGACCAGAAGCTCGATCCGGAGAAGTTCCGCGTCGAGAACGCCGACGCAGCGCACGCGCTGGTCGAACGCCTGCGCGCCGTGCCGTGGCGGGTGGAAAAGGTCGAGCGCAAGGAACGCCGCCGCTTTCCGACGCCGCCGTTCATCACCTCGCGCCTGCAGCAGGAGGCCTCGCGCAAGCTCGGCTTCGTGCCCAGCCGCACGATGCGCATCGCGCAGCACTTGTACGAGGGGGTCGAGCTCGGTCCGGACGGGCCGGTCGGGCTGATCACCTACATGCGCACCGATTCCGTACGCATCGCGCCGGACGCGCTGCAGGAGGTGCGGCAGTTGATCGGTGAGCGCTTCGGACCCGGCTACCTGCCGGAAGAGCCGGTCTACTACCGCACGAAGAAGGGCGCGCAGGACGCGCACGAAGCCATTCGGCCGACCGCGCTCGACCGCCCACCGGAACGCGTCGCCCCGTTCCTCTCCAAGGAAGAGCTCGCCCTCTACACCCTGATCTGGAACCGCTTCGTCGCCAGTCAGATGATGCCGGCGGTGTTCGACCAGACGACGGTCGACATCAGCGCCGCCGACACGCTCTTTCGCGCCACCGGGCAGGTGATGAAGTTCGACGGCTTCATCCGCGTGTACACCGAGGGCCGCGACGACGAGCCGAGCGACGACGATGACGACAGCGAGCGCAGCCTGCCGCCGCTCGCCGAGGGCGACGCGCTGACGCTGCGCGAGCTGCTGCCCGAGCAGCACTTCACCCAGCCGCCGCCGCGCTTCAGCCAGGCGACGCTGATCAAGGAATTGGAAGAGCAGGGTATCGGGCGGCCGTCGACGTACGCTTCGATCATGTCGACCATTCTCAACAAGGAGTACGTGGTCGAGGACCGGCAGCGCCGGCTGCTGCCCACCGAGCTCGGCTTCCTGGTCACCGACATGCTCGTGCGCGCCTTTCCCGATGTGCTCAACGTGGAGTTCACCGCCGGCATGGAGAACGTGCTCGACGCCATCGAGGACGGAAAACAGAACTGGGTGGACGCGATGCGGCGCTTCTACGGCCCGTTCGCCCGCGACCTCGAGCACGCCTCGGAGCACATGCCGGACATCAAGCGCGGCGGCCAGCCGACCAACATCAGTTGCCCGAAGTGCAACGCGCAGATGGTGGTCAAATGGGGCCGCAGCGGCGAGTTCCTCGCCTGCTCGCGCTACCCGGAGTGCAAGAGCACCGCGAATTTCACCCGCAACGCCGACGGCGAGATCGTGATCGCCGAGGAAGAGACCACCAACGAGGTGTGCGATCTCTGCGGCCGGCCGATGCAGGTGCGCTTCGGCCGCTACGGTAAGTTCCTCGGTTGCTCGGGATACCCCGAATGCAAGAGCGTGCGCCCGCTCGTCCGCCCCGTGCCGACCGGCATCCGGTGCCCGGACTGCAAGGAAGGCGAGATCATGGAGAAGCGGTCGCGCAGCGGGAAGACGTTCTTCTCCTGCAATCGCTATCCCCATTGCCGCTTCGCCACCTGGGATCGGCCGGTGCCCGAGCCGTGCCCGATCTGCGGGGCGCCGTTCATCGTCGAGAAGACGACCAAGCGAGCCGGCACGGTTCGCCGTTGTCTGGCGGAGGGATGCAAGTACAAGGAGACGGTCGCCGAGCCCGAGGTCGACGCGTGAGCGCGGCGCTGACCGTCATCGGCGGCGGCCTGGCGGGATGCGAAGCCGCATGGTTCGCGGCCGAGGCCGGTCGCGACGTGCGACTCTACGAGATGCGGCCGGTGCGCGGCACGGAGGCGCATCACGGCGATCAACTCGCCGAGCTCGTCTGCTCCAACTCCTTCCGCAACAACTCGGTGGAGACGGCGGTCGGACTGCTCAAGCAGGAGATGCGCCGTCTGGGCTCGTTGATCATGCGCTGCGCCGACACCCACGCGGTGCCGGCTGGCGCGGCTTTGGCGGTCGACCGCGACCATTTTGCAGCGGCGGTGACCGCCGCCGTCGCCGGCCATCCGCGCATCACCATCGTGCGCGAGGAAGTGACCGCGATCCCCGCCGGCGTCGTCATCGTCGCCAGCGGACCGCTCACCTCGCCCGGTTTGTCGGCCGCGCTGCAGGAGCGGCTCGGGCAAAAGCACTTGTACTTCTACGATGCGATCGCGCCGATCCTCACCGCCGATTCCATCGACCGCGCCATCGCGTTCCCGGCGTCCCGCTATGACAAGGGCGGCGACGACTACTTGAACTGCCCCTTCACGCGCGACGAGTACTACGGCTTCGTTGACGCCGTGCTGGCCGCCGAGAAGGTCCCGACGCGCGACTTCGAGCGTTGCGTCTATTTCGAAGGCTGCATGCCGATCGAGGAGATGGCGCGCCGCGGCCGCGACACGCTGGCGTTCGGCCCGATGCGCCCGGTCGGCCTGACCGATCCACGCACCGGCAAACGTCCCTTTGCGGTGGCCCAGGCGCGTCAGGATGACGCCGCGGCGACGCTCTACAACCTGGTCGGCTTTCAGACCAAGATGACGTACCCCGCGCAGCGCCGCGTCTTGCGCATGATCCCGGGCCTGCACGCTGCCGAGTTCGTCCGGCTCGGAAGTCTACACCGCAACACGTTCATCAACTCGCCGGCCGTGTTGCATCCGACATTGCAGCTGCGCGCCGCGCCGACCGTCTTCCTGGCCGGCCAGCTCATCGGCGTGGAAGGATACGTCGAATCGGCCGCCAGTGGCATCGTCGCCGGCCTCAACGCCATCCGCCTGCTCGAGCAGCGGCCACTGCTGGTTCCTCCACCCAGCACCGCGCTGGGGTCGCTGATCGCCTACGTGACCGAACCGCTGCGGCGTGAATTCCAGCCGATGAACGCGAACTACGGGCTCTTTCCGCCGATCGCGAACCCTGCGCGCGGCCGCGCGCGCCGCGAACAGCTCGGTGTACGAGCGGCAAGCGACGCCGCGCTGTGGATGCAGGAGCACGGTCTCGCCACCGCGGACGGGCGCACCGCCAGCTCCGCGCAGTAATCAACCTCGGCCTCCCCTGGATGCGCGGGGCGGCTCGCCGGCCTCGGACCGCGGGCGGCCCGCCCGCTGCCACCGCGCTGGCGGGCGAGATGGCGGGCGAGCCGGCCTCGGTCCCAGGCGGCGAGCCGCCGGCGTCCCCGGAACGGCCAGCCTTTACGTTGACTTGGCTACGTCGCTTGGTTACCTGGTCGCGCGATCTCCATGGAGCGCAGCGACTACATCTGGCTCGACGGTGAGTTTGTCGCGTGGGACGAGGCGCGCGTGCACGTCCTGACCCACACCCTTCATTACGGCCTCGGTGTCTTCGAGGGCGTGCGCTGCTACGAGGGCGCGAACGGAATCTCGGCGATCTTCCGCCTGCGCGAGCACACGCAGCGATTGTTCGCTTCGGCGCACATCTTGGGCATCGAGATTCCGTTCACGCCCGAGCAGATCGACGCGGCCTGCATCGAGACCGTCGCCCGCAATCGCTTGCGGTCCTGCTACATCCGCCCGCTGGTCTTCCTCGGCGATGGCGAGATGGGGTTGGCGGCGGCCAATCGAGTGCGGGTGGCGGTGGTGGTCTGGCCCTGGGGAGCCTACCTCGGGGACGCCGGCGTCCGGGACGGGATTCGGGTCAAGACCTCGTCTTTCCAGCGCTTTTCGGTCAACACCATGATGACCAAGGCCAAGGCTGTCGGCCACTATGTGAACTCCATTTTGGCCGCCGTCGAGGCGCGTCGCGGCGGGTATGACGAGGCGTTGATGCTCGACGTCGACGGCTTCGTCGCGGAGTGCAGCGGCGAGAACATCTTCATCGTCCGGCGCGGGCAGGTGAAGACGACGCCCCTCACCTCCGTACTGCCGGGAATCACACGGGAAACCGTCATGACGCTGCTCGCCGACCGCGGCATTCCCTGCCGCGAGGAACGCTTCACGCGCGATGAGGTCTATATCGCCGACGAGGTGTTTCTGACCGGCACGGCGGCCGAGATTACCCCCATTCGGGAACTCGACGATCGCCGCATTGCGGCGGGCAAGCCCGGGCCGGTCACGACCGGCCTGCAGGCGGCCTACGCGCGCGTCACCCGCGGCGAAGAACCGCGCTATCGCGAGTGGCTTTCCGCCATCCCGTGAATGCGAAATGCCGCTGCGTGGGCAGGAGGTTGCGAGGTCATAGAGCGACAAAATCTTCGTCCCCGTTTTTCCTTGACAACGCGAAGGCATTCTCCCTATAAGCGTCAGACCTTCGGGAGCACTTGGACCTTCGCGAGGGCTGATGCACGTGAGGGGGAGGTGGTGATCTCAACGATAGGCCGACGGCGCTCTGAGCGCGCGCACGACAGCTACACGCCTCGCCTCGCCGGAACTGTCCGCGCTGTGATGCTCGGGCTCGCGGTCGCGGTGTGTGCAGCGTCGTCGTCGCACGCCGCCACCACTACCGAGCGCTCGTCCTCCATCCTGATCTTCCCCAAGGTGATCTTCGACAGCAGTCGCGACACGTTCATCCAGATCAGCAACACGTCGAACTCGATGGCCCACGCCGAGTGCTTCTACGTGAACGCCGCGCCGTTCTGTACCGGCGACGGGGACTGTCTCGCGGGAACCTGCACCGGTACCTGTCAGCCGCAGTGGATCGAGACCGATTTCACCATCTGGCTCACCAAGCAGCAGCCGACACACTGGTCAGTGGGCAGCGGGCGCCTGACGTTTCCGGGTGAGATCCCATGCGATCCGAAGAACCCCGAGTGCGACGGCGCCGGATTGGATCCGGGTCGCGTCCCGCCGGTGACGCAGGTGCCGTTCCTCGGTGAGTTGCGCTGCATCGAGGTCGATCAATCGGGCGCGCCGATCAGCGGCAATCACCTCAAGGGTGAGGCGACGATCGTCTCGGGCGACGGAGACGCGGCCACCTACAACGCCGTTGGCCTGCTGGGTCTGCCGTTCACCAACAACGGCGACGACATCCTGTGTCTCGGCGGCGGTGTCTCCGATCAGTGCCCGAGCGGAGCGGAATACGAAGGCTGCGGCGACCAGCTGATCGTCGACCATTTCGCCGAGGGCGCCGACAACCCGCAGTTCGGCCCGACATCGACGGTCCGCACCGAGCTCACGCTGGTGCCCTGTCGAGCCGACTTCGAGCATCAGATGCCGACCAGCGTGACCGTGCAATTCCTCGTCTTCAACGAGTTCGAGTCGCGTTTTTCGGGCAGCACGCCGGTCGTGTGTTGGCGCAGCTTCTTCTTGCAGGAAGCCTCCAGCATCTTTCGGATAACGACCCTGCAGACACGCTTCGCCCAGAGCTTCTTCCGCACCTCGGCGGCGGCGAACTCGGGCATCGTCGGCGTCTTCGAGGAGTACCACGCGCTCGATGACGGGCAAGCGCGCGCCGCGTTCAACGTCTTCGAGACCGGCACGCGTCCGACGACCGATCTCATCTTCCTTCCGGAGGGGCCGTGAGGACGCCTCGCATGTGCGGACGAACGGCACGCGGCCAATCGCTGCGTAGCGTCGTCGTGTCGATCGCCTTGCTGGCGATCGGCCTCGCCGGGCCGCGCGCGGTGCGCGCCGAAATCGGCTCGGATCATCCCGCCGCAATCCTGGTCTTCCCCAAGCTGCTGGTGGACACGGCCGACGGGGTCGACACGCTCATCCGCATCAGCAACGTCTCCGACACGCCGATTAACGTCTACTGCTTCTACGTCAATGCGACGCCGCAATGCCCGCTCGCGGATGCGACCTCGTGCTTCCCGAACGAGACGCAGTGCTTCCGGGATGTCGGCGGCGTGATGCGCGCGGCGGATTGCCAGCCGCAATGGCAAGAGACCGATTTCACCTTCGTCCTCACCGAGGAGCAGCCGACCGGCTGGCTCGTGTCGGCGGGTGAAGGCGTCGATTGCGGCTTCATGCACGGCCGCTGCTCGGCCGACGGTACCACCGAGTGCGACTTCGACAACGATTGTCCGGGTGCGAACAACCGCTGCGTGAAAGCGCCGTGCTTCCCACTCGATGGCGGCATCCTCGGCCGGACGGGACCCAAGGGGCATTTCAACGAGAACAGCATCGTGCCGCAGAGTCCTGAAAATCCGTTCATCGGCGAGCTCAAGTGTCTCGCGGTGGACGAGACCACGCTGGCGCCAGTGGCGCGCAACGACCTGAAGGGCGAAGTGCTCCTCGGCCGGCTCCAGTCGGGCCCCGAGGGCGAGATCGAAGTGGCGGGCTACAACGCGATCGGCATTCCAGCGCTCGTCAACACCTGCCAGCCCAACGGGACGTGCAGCATGACCGGCACGACCTGCCGCAACAACTTCGAATGTGCACCGACCAACGACCGCAACGGCACGCTGGTGATCGGTGGTCCGGGGGCCGAATACGAGGGCTGCCCGAACATCCTGATCCTGGACCACTTCTTCGACGGAGCGGTCGATCCGCTGGTCCACAACGTCTGCCAGCCGGATGGGACGTGCAGCGTGTCGGGAACGCCCTGCATGAACGACAACGGCTGCGTCGACAACGTGTGCCTCGGCAACGTCTGTACCGTGACGGGCAACAACTGCCCCGGCGGCCAGGCCGACTGTGACAACACGTGTGCCGCGGACAACACCTGTACGCTGTCTGGCGAGCACTGCCTCGCGGACGAGGACTGCTCGTCACCGGACTTTCGGGCCCGCGTCACCACGAGCCTGACGCTCGTTCCGTGTACCGAGGACTTTCAGAACCAGCGCCCAGAGCTCTCAAAAACCACGGTTCAGTTCTTGGTTTTCAACGAGTTCGAGCAGCGTCTGTCCACGAGCATCCCGATCCAGTGCTTCAAGGAGACCCCTCTTTCCCAGATCGGGACGAGCCAGGGGCCGAGGTCGATCTTCAGCGTCGGGACAGCCGGTACGCTGACCGGCCAGACCCGGATTAGGGGGGTCGTCAACGACCAAGTGGCCGGGGTGGCCGGGAATGCCCTTTTGGGGGTCGCCGAGGAGTTTCGGTGCGCCGGACCCAAGTTCGGGTTCCCGACCTGCAGCTTCACGGACGACCCCGAACGGGTGGTGAGCGCTACCGCAAAGAACCTGCATTTCCAGGGGAGGAGGCCCCAGAGCGACTTCATCTATCTGCCCTGACAGATGAAGTGGAAAAAACCCCCCGTTTTGACTTGACATCTTTTGGGCTCGCGGATATAAGGCCGGCACTTATTTGGGAGAAGTCCGCCACGGCTGGTGCGGCGCGGAAGTGATCGAGTGGTAGTGACCGAAAGGAGGAGGCTAATGCTTAGGCAGCGAGGGCGAGTCG
>Ga0066388_100000367_pt1 | contig 20680 bp, 22 predicted proteins | sample PanSoiMetaGPlot6_FD_64539 | JGI IMG/M metagenome (GOLD analysis project Ga0066388, IMG submission 64539) | Tropical forest soil microbial communities from Panama analyzed to predict greenhouse gas emissions - Panama Soil - Plot 6 (Hybrid Assembly) | ecosystem: Environmental > Terrestrial >...
GAAGAGCCGCGACCGGCTCAGAAAGCAGCAGCCGGTCAGCTACTTCTTGGGGCACGCCCTCCGTGCCGGCTTCTTCTTCTCCTGGTACAGGCGCTTCTTCTCGATCATCTTCTGGATCGGCCAGGGGGTCGTGTACCAGATGGACAGCCCCTTGCCGACCCGCTCCCGAATCATCGCAGCCGAGACCGGCAGCGACGGGCAGTCCTCCATTACCTCCATCCGGGCCTGAGGCAGGAGCTTCGCCCACTCCTTGATCTGGGCGAGGTCTGCGCCGTCGACGGGGAAAATCAGGAACCGGCAGAGCTTGCAGAGCTTTTCCCAGCCCATCCAGGTCGGCAGGTACTCCGGGTGATCGGGGTTCAGGTACTCCGAGCTCAGGAAGAAGCTCAGCTCGACATCAGCCCCGTACTGCTCCCGCACCTGCTCGACGGTGAGCAGCGCATAGGACTGCGTGTGACGGTCCAGGTCGAGCCGGCTGGCCTCGAAGTGCGGGTTGTCCGACACCGCCGCTACCACCATCTCGTGCCGGTCCTCGGCGCTGGCGAAGACGCTGGTGCCGTTGGTGGGGTGGGCGCTGGAGACGAAGAGCACTCGATCGAGGGCGTACTCCTGGCGCGCCCACTCGGCGCAGAGCAGGTTGCGGTAGTTGATCGGATCGAAGCGGCCGCCGTAGATGCCCAGGCTCTTCACCTGCTTCGGGCGCTGGCAGGTGCACGAAGACGACGGCGTAGGAGCCGCCGAGTCGGGGTCGGTGTAGAGCCCCTTCTTGGCGATCATGAGCTGCACCGCCAGCGGTGTCAGGTAGCGAATCGAGCGTCCGGCCTTGACCAGATTCCGGATCAGCGTGCTCGACAGCTCCGGGCTGGGGACGTAGAGCACCTTGAAGCGCGCGCTGCGGTTCATCTGGCTGATCTGCTTCGCCCAGGCCTCCACCTTGGCGATCTCGGTCCGCTCGCGCGGGAAGACCAGGAACGTGCAGAGCTTGAACAGCTCCTTGGCCCCTTCCCAGGTGGGCAGGAACCAGCGGTTCTCCGGGTCCAGGTACTCGGAGCTGGTCAGGTAGAACAGCTCCGCATCCTCGCCGTACTGCTCGCGGATGGCCTCGACCGTGAGCAGGGTGTAACCGGGCCCCCCGTGCTCCAGGTCGACGCGTGTCGCATCGAAGTGCTCGTTTTCGGCGACGGCGGCTACCACCATCTCGTGGCGCGCCTCGGGGTCCTTGAGCGAGGGCTTGTTGGGGGCGTTGCCGCTGGTGGCGAACAGGACCACGTCCAGGTCGAACTCCTGACGCACCCACTCGGCGCAAATCAGGTGACCGTAGTGCGGCATGTTGAACGCTCCGCCGTAGATACCGATGCGCTTGACCTTCTTCGGCTTACGAGCCATGTGTAACCTCCATCAGTCAATTGGCCGGAATCTTGTGCGACCCGGACCGGTGGTTGGTGAATGTGGAAACGGACAGGCCACGGCAGCGCTTGCCGCTTGGCAGCGGGAGAGAAAACAGAGGTACAGCAGGGTCAGTCTTCTGGGCATTTTTCTGAGATCTACAACCACCTGCAGCAGTCGCCTGCCGGTAAAGGTGGTTTAGAGGGAAGACAGTGATTTACTTTTGGATGTTCAGGTTGTGCTTCTGAGAGCAGGAATTTGATAGACAGCTCCACGATAGGAAAAAACAGATGGCAGGAGCAAGAAAATATTTCTATAGTTCGGGGTATCTGACTGCCGTAAGTAGTGATTCGAGAGGCCTTTACATGGCTGATGGCCGAGCAATTTCAGGCTGCAAAAAGGGGGGCTGCGCCTAGTATGAAAGCTCTGTCAGCTGGTTCGTGATACCCCCACGCTCACCGCTTGCCGGTGCCCTAGCGCTGCTAGCGCTACCGATCTTCACCGAAGGCCAACAACAGGTTAGCGCGGGCAATTCCAGGGCAAAGCAACATCAAAGCGCTACTTTGCTCGTTCACAGCGCCGGTTCCTCAGCAAGTCCGATTCGCGACACTGAGACGGTGGGCAGGCTGGGAATTCTAAACCTGACAGGAGGTTGGCTATGTATCTTCCGGTGGCATTGCTTGCTTTCGCATTGATATTTTTTCAGCTTGCCCCGCAAGCGGCGGCGCTTTCGTCCGATGAAATCTACAGCAAGGCCGCGCCTTCAGTTGTCCACGTGGTCTTGAAAGCAGACAGTGAGCTGGTCAGGGCAAATGGTTTCTTTGTTCGGAGCGACGTCATAGCCGCTCCCTACTATCTCCTGAAGGGTCACGAGGCCCAGGTTAGCGATGCTCAGGTAACGATGGTCGGGCAGGAAGAAAGCTATCCGGTCCAGAAACTCCTGGCCAAGGATGAGGCGCACGATCTGGTTTTGTTGTTGGTGCCTGGGACGAAGGCGCCTCCACTGGCTCTGAACAGCGGCAGCGAGCCGCCAGCGGCAAGTCCGGCCTATATTCTCGGAGACCGGCTATTTAAGGCAGGAACGGTGACAATCGACCCGGCACACAAGGCTAGTCTGGTCATTGCCGCACCAGTATCTCCCGGCTGCGCCGGCGCAGTTGTGCTCAATCAACAAGACAGTGTGGTCGGGGTAGTGATTGGGGGGCTGAGCAGCGGCAAATACGTGGCTACGCCCGCCTCGTGGCTAAAGGCGCTAATGTCCGGGGCCAAGCTCTAAAAGTTCGTGAAGAAAGCCGCCGGGAAGTAGAGCTGCGAGCCCCGGGCTGTGCGGTCATGTGGCCTTAACGGTCGGCAGGGACGCGACGCTAGCCGCGCAAACTCGGCAGGCACCGTTTAACTGAGTTAACGTGTTCACCGCTGCAGATCGGGCAGACCCTGTATTGATCCGCAGCTTTGGCTTTCGATAGGGTCTGGTCACTTCCTTCTACACTTGTCAGCCGTCGAGCTCAAGTCAAACCCAGACAAATCCTTTTCTAGCCAGTATCTGCGTTTTTCCCGTGGGGAGTACGTGTACGCAGCCCGCATCGTTTGCGGCTGCCGCCGTCCGGCTAGCGGCTTGACTCGCTGCTGTTGTTTAGGCATCAGCGGGGTGCGGTTCAGTAGCACCACCGCTATCAGCGGGTGGGCGTCACCATAGGCGATACCGCAATCTCGCTCATTGGGCGACGCGGCTATCAAGCCAGGTGTACTGCCGGGTCAAGTTACACCTGCGCAAAGAGATTGAAATGAACACAGAGAACGAGGCTACCCTTGTGGTGGTCGACATGCAGCCGTTTTACGCAGTCGTCAATAATTCCGACTTGCTTCAAGCCGTCGAACGGCAAATCCTGACGGCGATGGCGTCGAACCGGCCGGTCATCGTCGTTGAGTACGTGGGCGCAGGACTTACGCACGATCTGCTCATGCGCCAGCTGAAAGGCTACCCTCGCTGCGCGACCGTGCAGAAGCACCAGAATGACGGCTCAGCACAGGTTCTGGAGGCCTGCCGCCGGCATGGCTTTGGCACCCAAATCTTCCAGGTCTGTGGCATTTATGCAGCGGCCTGCGTTCAGGAAACGGCCATGGGCCTGGCTTCAGGGCTGCCGGGCAGCACAATCCAGATCTTGGCTGACGCCTGCAACCGTCAGGCAAACGGGGCGCCCTGGGCCTGGAGTAATCTGGCCGTCAACGTCGCGGTAGTTTGAGAGCGCTCGCGCTCCTCAATTCAAGCTGCCAGTGAGAACAATTCCCTAAGAAAGCGGCTTGAGTCGGGTTTGTACAACCTGATTCGCCGATTTTCTTGGCCGGGGTTCTACCACTATATATAGTGGTACTTGAAAGCCATCTATATTAGCTCGTAGGAAGCGGGAAGCGAAAGAGCTTTGAAGTCAACCGGCTCTTTCGCAGGGGATTTATCGCTCGAGCAAGTCGAGCACGGCATGGAAGAACGCCACAATTCCTGGTACGTCGTTTTCGATCCAGCGCTCGGGCGACGGTGGATTGAAGCGCCAGAACAGGCTGGGCGCAAACAGGTGTTGCCGGAGCCGCTCCCAGAACGGGAAGATCTCCACACAGACGGTCCATGTTCCGAAGGCGTGATGCTGGAAGTCCTCCAGCTCGCCGGTGAAGACATCGAGCCAGCGGTGGGCCAGGCGAACGTAGCGCCGGTGCTTCTGTGCGCGCCGGAAAGCTTGGCACAGATGCTTGTAAGTCGAGTAGCTTGCCTCGTCCGTGACGTGTGCCGGGATGAGCGCCCCCATCGTCGAGTGTAGATTGGTGCTGGCCACGAAAGGCACTCGGGAGAGCAGCTGAACCAATGCGGCGGATTCTGGCTCCGACAGCGGGCTGGGGCCACGGTAGGTGGCATCGCCGCGACGCTTTGAGCCAGCGCCTGGCAAGCGGGACAGCATGGCTCCGGCAGGAACCGGGAAGTTGCGGTTGAGGTCGACCTGCTGCGCGTTGGTTCGCAAGCCAGCGAACCGCCCGCGCCCGGCTTGGCTCCACGTGTGAGCGTAGCCGTCCGGATTGAGGCAGGGAATTACCCACAGCTCCGCACGCTTGACCAGCCTGGCCAGTTCGCCATCGCCTGTGGTGCCCGACTTCAGGGAGGAGGTGGCGGCGAGCAGCCCGAGTGCTACGTGCCTGCCGATGAACTCCAGTCCATGGATGTTAGCCGAGCACAAGACGGCCGGTGCCCCCGCCTTCTGTGAAGGCACGCGCACGGCCGTGAGCGGCCGTCCCTCCGCGCTTGTACCGTACGGCACGAGTTCAAAGCCGCCAAGATTGGCCAGCCGAACCGCCTCAGCATCAGCCTGGGCAGGAGCAAGATAAGGAGCAAGCGCGACCTCGGGGATTGTTGATCGCCAGGCAGCTGGAAAGCTTTTCATGTACCATGCTTCTCTTCCCGGCCGACGAACCGCTCCGCGCAGCGCCTTGCTGCTTCCTCGAACGGATTAGCCCGGTAGCCGTTAATCGCAGTCAGGAACAGATAGAGCGGAAAGAACAGAACTCCGAGCAGCCCGTACTGCCGTACGTGATGCTCTTCATGCTGGCGCAATTCGGCAGTGAGCGGCTTGACGGCAATAACAACGCGGCCGAAAGTGATCGCCGTAAATCCTCGCCGGACCAAGGTCAGGTAAGCGAGCCCGCGCCGGGACTCAGCAACCAATAGGCCCCGGTCGTAGAGGGGTAACACGCCCGACAGGAGGGCAAAGCCGATTCCTACAAGCGTGCAGGGCAAGCTCCACAATGCTCCGTACCAGGTGAGATGCTGGTGACCGCAGCCGGTCGCCAACTTGCTAGATTGAGACATTGGTCGTCACGAGCTTGCGGGCAGCTTCGATCTGCCTGAAAGCTTCCTCTTCCAGGTCTTCGGACGGCTTGCCCCTTACCCCGGAGCGGCGCAGGTCGGAAGCGAGCTTGAGCGTTTCCAGCGCCTGGCGGAACAGGCCGAGCTGACGCCCGCTCACGTCATCACCGGTGCTGGCTGCGAGGTCGATGCGCTCGCCGGAGCTCCCGTCCAGCACCCCGAAAAACCAGCCACTGTCGTGGACGCAGGTGAGCACGTGCTGGATGTAATCAACTGCAAGTTTCACACCAGCGAAACTGGTATGGGTCTCTCGGCGCCTCAGGGCAGCGTTCCGGAGCCCAACCAGCTCCGATGTCTCGATCGGCTGACCGTCGATGAAGTACTGCTCCCGGCGTGCCTCAAACCAAATTGCCTTTGCGTTCATGGTTTTGCTCCTTGAATCGATCACTCTTTCGGAGAGAGGGTCATGGTGCCGAACAGAGTGACCTCCTTGATCGTGGCTGCTGCCGTCATGTCCGCTGTGAAACCAATCAGCTCTCCGTTCGGGGCGTAAGTCCCGTCCTCGCGCAGGCGGCGCGCGATCACGCGCCTGTGCCTCAGCGGATTTCTGCTGAAAGCCTCCATCGCTTCCGGCACCCCTGCTGATACCACAACGAACTTCGCTTGGGCTCGGCTCGGGTCGCACGCGTCGTGCTCCCTGTAGTTCGGCTTGAACCCAACTTCGATCGGCCTGTCGAGTTCGGGTCGCGGAAGCGGCTTTTCACCGTACACAAAGCGCTCGCACGTGATCACATCCAGGAAGCGAATGTCAGAGGACGAGATCCGCTTGCCCAGCTCACCTGGCGGCGTGCTCGTCGGCTCTGCCGGGGAAGCAGCCGCTGGCTTACTCTCGGAGCTGTCCTGATCAGGCCCGGATCGATCGGCGCTAGCCGGACCGCCGGCGATCTTACCGGTGCTTTCTGCTGTGGGGCCCTGGGTATCGGGCTTTCCACCAGCGGCGTTACCCGGGCCGCCGTTCCCGCTGGGCGGCGAACCTGCAGCTGCCGCTTTCTTCCTCGTCAAGATGTTGCTGACCACAAGGAAAATGACTCCGATGCCCACAGCCATCGCCACGGTGATAATCAGGAAGATCAGGAGCCAGGCGACAAGAGCCAGCATGCCGGCCAGCGCTGCTCCCAGGAAGGCGGTGCCGGCCGAATTGCCGGCAGCCGACACGACGTGGTGGAAGGCTACGGCGGTGAGGACGTCTCCCAGGGCTGCAACCGCGATGATGATCCCGGCGACGATGCTCAGGTACTGCTTGAGTTTAGGGTCCATACGGCAATGGTTTGCGCTATGAGCCACCGGTCTCTGACCGCCTGGCTGAGCCGTTTACTCTCCAGGTAGTCCAGATGCTGGAGCTGCAGGTTGCATCCGGACTACCAGTGCCTTTACGTGTGACTCGCTTGGGGCGGCTGGGTGCCAGGCTTTGCCGTAACGGACACAGCCGCCCCGTTTGCTATTGCAACGCCGCTACTTCGATCGGCCAGCGGCTTTGTCTTGTGCCTTCCTCTTCCAGTCCGGAATCAGCTTCTGCAGGTAGAAGGTGCTGATGCCTGCAACCAGGCCGCCGATCAGCATGGCGAGTGGCAGGATCCACATGCCACCAAGTTTGGTGAGCAGGAAGCCAACCGCGGTACCAAGAGCTGATGCGGGCACGCTGAAGGAGAACCAGCGGAGAAGACTGCCGCTGCCGTACATGCCGGGAATGCCGGGCCGCACGATGCCCACTAGCACGTTCACCAGCGCTCCCACGATCGCGCCAGCGCCCAGGCCCAGGAAAGTTCCAGCAAGCGTACCGCCTACGCCGCCCACACCACCGAGAACGAACATCATGCCGACGAATACCTGCAAGAAATGGATGACGCCTTTCACATCAGTCTCTCTTTCCAACCGCTTTGCGGCGTTTTGAGGGTTGAATACAGGAGTGGGCAGAGTTGCTTAGATGGGCCGGAGCTCCTCGACACTGTAGGCTGCCACCGCGCCGTTGTCGTGTTTCACAGCCAGGACCTCACCGCCATGACCGGCAAAATAGCCGGTCACTGTGCCGGTCGCACCGAGCTGGCGGTTGGTCAGATACTTCTTCTTTACGAACCAGCCGCTGGTGCTGCCGAGCCTGCCGACCCGCACCTTCGTGCCGGCCGACAGTTCGCTGCCGGTCACTTTGGCTCCACGATGGCGCCCAGGAAGAGCACGGCGCCGCTTTCCCGGTCGCGGATGGCGCAGAGGAACGGGCGGTTGACCTTCAGCACGAAGGTGCGCTTGGCCGGGCCGATGCTGGTGCAGAAGATCATGCCGACCGAGGTGACGGCAGCCGCCTCAGTGCCCTCCTCGGTGACGTCCACGAAGGTCTTGTGCTTCACCTCGTCGATGCAGAGGCGATCCGGCGGCGGCACCATGCCGCTGAAGTCCGCCTTCAGCCTGTCGAAGGCCACGCCCATGCCCAGCTGGGCGAGCACGTCGTTCAGAGTGCTCTCGAACTCCAGCTTGAACCTGGGCAGGAGCACGGTGCCCTCGGTGTCCTGGAGCTGGCTCATCCACCTATCCCAGGACTCCGCGTCGAGCTTCTCGAGGAGCGCGGACAGGCTGCTCGTTTCCCTGGGCAGCAGGACGCACATGCTCAGGCGCCCGTCGCCGTAGGGCAGGCTTGCCGCCTGGAAGTCCTCGGTCTCGAGATAGGGGTACTCCCGGCCGAACTGCATCATGGTCGGGTGGGACTTCTTATTACCGTCCAGGAGACGGAAGTCGCGGTTCTGGGTCGCGTCCTTGGGAAACGCCTCCTGCCACGGGCCGAAGAAGTAGATCGCGTTGACCAGGAACATGGCGGCTGCCGGGTTGATTCGGTCCAGGATCTTCTCGATCTTGTGGTTGGTGTGCTCGCCGCACCAGCCGTTGATGCGCTTGAGGCAGCCGTCCGGGTCGCCGGTGAAATCGAGGCCGCTAACCTCGGCACCGTAGTGCTGCTTGTTGGTGTCCAGGAAGGCTGGGTTGAACGGGTAGCCGGCCTTGGTGAAGAGCGCGTTGGCGATCTCCAGACGGACCTTGGGGTCGGCCTTGCGGAGCTCGGCGATCAGCGCGGTGTTGGCCGCGTTCACCTCGTCCAGGCTCTCCGCGCCGACTCCAAGCGCGCTGGCCATGGCCTTGCGAGTCTCACCGGAGGCGCCGTTGAGCGTCATCGACAGCGCGAAGGCGATGCTCGAGGGCGAGATGAAGACGTTCCTGTCTTTGGCCTCGCCGGCAGCGAGCCGGCGCAGCAGGTTGATTCCGAAAGTGTTGGTGGCGCGGGCGAGCTTCTTGTTGTCCATGTCTGCCTTCTTCGATGGCCGAGGCTTACCGTCGGCAGGGGAGGCATTTCAACCCCCGCGGCCGCACCGTGGTGCGTTTACGTTCGAGCGAAGCCGATGAGCTGGGTGAGCCGACAGCTTCCGGCGGCTTCGAGGAGAAGCCACAAGGCCAACCGGGTCAGCTCTGCCGGGCAGAATTGACCCGATTGGCGGTAAAGTGGCCTTAGCTCGCTGAGTACTGGTCGCTAGTCTTGATCTGCGTCGTTCTTGTCCTCGGGCTGGTCCAAGCTCTTGGCCATCAAGGTCATGACCCAGATGAAGAAGGCCACCCCCATGAAAATGAAACTGGCCTTCCCCGTTTCGGAGTCGATGTTGTACGCCGTTGCCAAACAGGCAATCACGAGAACAATGAGCACTATCCCGGTTTTCCGGTCTTTGTCGAGCGGTTTCACTGGATGGATCCCTTAACCAATGGCCATTGTTGGGGCGCCTACGGCAGCAACGATCCGGTGGGCTCCGGCGCTGATGTCTTCTCGGTGGAAGGCTGTCGGGTTGCCTTCAGATAGGCCTCAGCAGATTCCCGTGCCACCTTGGCGTCGAAGAGGCCAGCCTCGGCTGCTTCAAGAGCGGGAGTCCAGTACTTCTCGGCGCACCGCTCATGTGCTTCGCGCGCCAGTCGCACTGCCGACTCTAGATGCAGGCTGGCAATCTCCAGCTGCCTGCCGGTGGCGTCCATAGCGGCCTGAGCTTCCGCTATGGCGAGGGCGAGCGCCTGGAGCTTCTCTCGAGCTTTCCCTTTTGCCCGCAGGAGCTCGAGCTCCACTTCGTCCTCGGATTGCTGCTGGCTTTCCGACCCCATTGCCTGGTTCCTGCGCACAAACTGAGCGATCGCCCATATCCAACCGGCTGCGCCGAAGAGAAGGGTGATTACGAATTCCATGGCTAAGCCTTTGCTTTTGGCGGGCCTGCAGATAAGGAGCCAGGGCCGTAGGGGCCCATGAACTCAACAACATCGTAAGAGCGAGTGGCGGGCACCAGCGTGAGCTGGTGCCCGCCGCCGGTCGCAGCTTACTTCTTCGGCTCGGGCTGCCCGTCCTTCGCCGGCGTGCCCTTGGCCGCCTCGGTCTGGCCGCCCTTTGCCTTCAGGCTGTCCCGGACCAGGTTGCCGACGAGCACCGTCGCCAGGCCACCGGCGCCGTCGCCGCTGCCACCGCCGGAGACCAGCACGTCGGGCGTGATCTTCACGCCCTTCTCGCCAATCACCTCGATTACCTTGACGTTGGCGACATTGTCCTCGCCGAGCGCCTTCACCTGGGCTTCGTACGCAGCGGCGGTCGCTTCACCCTGCAGCTTGGTGACATCCGCCTGGGCCTTTCCGGTCTCCAGGATGTAAGCTGCCTCGCCGGCCGCCTGCCGCTTGCGCTGATCGGCCTGACGCTCGGCGATCTCGACGCCGATGGTGGCAGCCATCAGGTTCTTCTGCTGGTCGGCTTGCGCCGTGATCTTCTCCAGCTCGATGCGCTTCTGCTGTGCTGCTTGCTGAGCGGCGTACATGGTCTGGCGCTGGTCGGCGAGGATCTTCTCCGTCTGCGTGGTCATCAGCTCTTCCGGCAGGTGGATGTTGCAGATGAGCACGTTCACCACGTCGACGTGGTACTTGAGCAGGTGCCCGCGCACCTTCTGCTCCGCCTTCACCTGCTCGTCGTGGCGGTTCTGCAGGTAGGCCATAGCCGAGGACTCGGAGGCCTGGTTGCGGAAGATGCTGTCGATCGTCGGGTGCATGACGTTCTGCTTGAGATTGTCGATGCTGCCGATCTTGGACACCATGTGCGGAGCGTCCTCGGGCTTCACCCGGAAGACCACCCGGATCTCCACCTTCATCTTGAAGCCGTCCTTCGAGATCACCTCGAACGGGTCGAAGGAAGCCTTGTTGTCGCCCTCGGTCCACTCCACCGTCTGGTTGGTGGTGGGGATGACCACGGCCGTCTGGGCGAGCGTGTTGACGTAGTACTTGCCGGGGCCGACCACGGTCTTCTGGATGCCGCGGTAGCCATCCGGCACCACGTAGGCCTCGCGGTTGCCGCTATCGAGCCGCTTGTCCGCGGGGTCGCCCTTGCTCTCGCCCTCTCCCTCGCCGGCTTCCTCTGCCGACTCGCCGCTGTGCTCTGCCTTGAGAGCCTCCAGACGCAGGCGCACCTCTTCGGCCATCTGCCGGCGGATCTCGTCGGTCGGATCCTTGCCGAAGTTGGAGACGACTACCGCCACTTCGCCGGGCTTCACTTCCTTGGCATCGTCGAGGATCACCTTGAACAGCAGCGGGTTGATGTAGTACCGGCCGGGGCGCAGGAAGTCCTTCTGGGGACCGCGCTGACCGCCCTTGGTGATGAAGGCGTCGCCGTTCTGGAAGTTGTCGTGGCCTTCCACTGGGGCAGCGACGTAGTCGCGGGAATCCAGCAGCTTGCCGTCCTGCGCGTCGACCATGCCGACCTTGTTCTCGGGGATGACCGCAGCGTCGTAGAAGGTGACCGTGAAAAGACCCGGCTTGGCGCCACCATCCTGCTTGCCGTTGTAAGGCGCGGAGGCGCTGTGGATACGGTAGGTACCGGGCGTCAGGATGTCGACCTGCGGGCCCTTCTGCCCGTCCTTGGCGATGAAGGCCTCGGCATCCTGGAAGTGGTTGTGGCCCTCGATGGCCTTGCCGAGCAGGCGGCCGGCATCGAGCGACATGCCGTCAGCGGACGTCACCACGCCCACCTTGCCTTGCGGGACCTCGGTCTGCTTGGCGATCGAGACGCGGAAGAGGTAGGGGTGGATCGGCCACTTGCCGGGCGGCAGCGTCCGCATCTGAATGCCCTTGACACCGCCGTTGGTGAGGAAGGCGATCGGGTCCTGGAAGTTGTTGTGCTTGTTCTGCGCCTTGTCCGGGGCGAAGATGCGTCCGGACGGCATCGGCTCACCATCAATCGCTTCGATGATGCCGATCTGGTCCGGGCCGATCTCGATCAGATCGACCTTCTGGACGACGCGCTCGAACGGCCACTTGACGAAGTGCAGGCCAGGCTTGAGCACGTCGGCCTGGATGCCGACCTCACCGGCGGTGGCAACCACACGTCCGGGCGGCATCTTCTTGCCGAGGTAGCGGCGCTCCTTGATGGCGATCTCCTTGGCGCCAACGTTGACCAGCCAGCGGGTGAACAGGAAGAGCAGGACGAGGACACCGACCAGGGCAGGAACGGCCCAGGCGAGCAGGGAAGTGAGTCCTTGCATTGGCTTTTCTACTTACTCGGGCCGCAGGTATGGCTGGCAAACTCGAGTGGCCCGATACTCGAGATGCACTAGACAGTTGGAAAAAGCAGCATGGATGTGCGGGTCTGCTCCCTGATTTCGGAGAAGCAGGCGAGGCAGACCTCGAAAGCCGATCCCCTGAAGGGGCAGCGGGACAGCGCTGAACAGAATGTCAAAGCTGCTCTATTGCAGCAAGCCGGCTTAGCCAGAACAAGACCCTATACAAAACAGTCCGGTCGACTGATCGGTCAAAACAAGCTGTTTTGAGGGCTGGGAGTACTGGTTCTGTCTGTGCCGGCTAGAGAAACAAGAGGTGAAGAATCAGGTCCTAAGTCTCTTAGCCCCGTCCATGATCTTTCAACTACTCAGACCTACCCATAAATTCTTAGGAAAGGCTGAAGGAAGCGTAGATCACAAGTGATCATGCGGACCTTGCCAGGAGGAGGGAAGCCCGCCGCGACAAAGCTGTCAGGGAATTAACCGCCGGTTGTCGATCCGCTTGACTAGCCCAGCTCGCGCCGCTTGGCAGGCGGGTGGCTCTGGCGGCACCGGACCCGGGGCAAGACAAGGACGCGATAGAGACACCTGTCCTCGCGCCAGGAGACGAACGCGATGCCGTTTACGGCCTTTGCAGACTATCAGCGATTTGCTGAAATGGAGAGACTAGTGGGTTGACTCTCCCTTATAAAACTTGTCGTCGAAGGTGAACTGAATATCCACGGAGCCTGGTGTTTCTTGTGGCAAAAAAAGAAATGGCGCTGCCTGTTCAATTGCCTTCATAGCTGCCTCATCAGCGATCTTTACTCCTGACGATTTTTTCAGATGCACTTTGGATATCACACCGTTTTTCTCTGTTGTGAACGTCACTTGCACTTCCTTAGATTCGCATCCTTTAGGTGGCGACCAACAAATCCTAACTCGACGCATCATGTTTGCCATGAAGTGAGAGTAGTCTACTCCATCCTCGGGCGGACCAAGCCTAATGTCCCTCAGCGGGGACATTTTGGGAACAATTGTTGTATCGAAACCAGTCCTTGAAAGCTTTTGTGGCACAGGACAATACTCGGTTTTCTTTGTGTACTCTGATTGCGACTTAGTTGATTCAGTTGGATTGGGAGAAGATTCAATGTCAGTCTGCGCATCTGACGGCAGGGTAACCATCACAAAGACTGTCAACATAGTGGGGAAAATTATGCCGTGTAGCTTCATCAGCACCGAAGATTCCTCAATCTACCGGTAAATATTATGACACCTCAATGACACAAGTCCTTTCACAAACCCCGGATACAGTAGCCGGAAGAGCGGGAAGCAATCCGAAAGGAGACAAAATAAGAATCTGTATGGATGTCTGCAAATGGACAGCTTAGGACTTTGGCCATGTTCGCGGGTTTAACAGGGTTGCGGTTAACACCGGCTCGTCGAGAGCCACTGTAGCGTGTTCAAGGCTCTTACCGTCACCCTGGCGGCATCGGCCAGCTGGCCGCCGGTGCCGAGCCTGTGCTCATCAAGGGCCCAGAGCAGAATGAGATAGCAAGCGATGCGCGCATAGGCGTTTAAGAGCAGATCTGATTCGACAGCCCGGGAAATTTTCTCGCCGAGGCTGCCCCTGGCGATCCGGGACAGGGATTGGCGGTAGCCTGCAATCAGGGCAGTGAAAAACTCCTGATTGAAGATTTGCGACTCAAGATCGGCAGCCAGCAAGGGATCTTCGTTTTGCAGATCTGTCAGGGAGCCACCAGCCCTGGTGCAGAACATGATGGCCGCATAGCCAAGATCGTAAACAGCGCTCTCCAGGTGTGCGTAGTCGAAATCGATAATCGCCCGCAAGTCTGAGCCTGTGAACAGAGTGTTCCCGGGATGGTAGTCGCCATGCACGAGCAAAACCGGGTTCTGGTGGTCGGCATTCCACCCCTCGATCTCGGCAAGAGTCTCACCTAAAAGCGCTGCCAGCGGGGCTTTCGATCGGGCAATATGCAGGAGAACACTTTCGCTGCTGGGGTTACCGGCCGCCACTGGCTCCGCTCGGACAAGCGCCGAATCAAACCAGCCCGGTATGCTGCCGAGCACGGAGCCGGAGATGGAACCGGCCAGATCCCAGTTCTCCTGGAGCGCCAGGCAGAACTGCCCGAACCAGTGAAGTTGTGCCAGTGCGGCCCCCGCCCTGAAGCAGTGCTCGCGGCTCCAGCCGCCCGCTCCCAGAGGATCGGTCCAGTCGAATGCAGAGTAAGCGTCGACCAGGTCCTGAACTGACCAAAACGTGCCGTCGTGCGACAGGCAATACTCGCCATCCAGCCCTGGCTTGAATGACGCGATGTACAGGAAGCCGGTCGCCTTAAGGCGTAGCTGGATGGCGATCTCCAGTTGGAGCTGCTTGAACGTCTTACCCGGGCGATGGCGCTTCAGGAACCAACGGCCGCTCTCGGAGACGAGCTTGAGAGCCGCGCTTGTGCTGTCCGAGCGAAGCTGCTCGATCGACCTGATCGCCCCCAGGTCGAAGTACTCGATCACCGCCTCGGGCACCACTGATAGCGACCTGCTGCTTCCGTCCATTAGCCCTCCGCTGCCACTTGCCCTATACCCAGCAATCCCGATCCAGACTGGCGTCGCTAACTGCGCGAAGGACTGAAGCTGGGTGTCAGTGGGGAGATCACGAAATTTTGCCGGCGCTTCGATTGCTTCGCGAGCCCGGCGCCTATCTACCCCGAAACCGGACTCCGGCGGTCATGATTTTGACCTTGAAAGCTGCCAGCCGTAAGGTTTCTGCAGCTGTGACCTTCTTTACATGTGTTGAGATGACCGGAGAGGCGGCCGTAAGGTGAGCTTGTAACTTCTGTTTCCGATTGCGCACAGGTATATCACCAGCAGCCAAAAGCACGTTCAGATGACTCTCACGGTCAATCTTCCCTCTTACCAGGGAAGGAGAGCTGCTTCTGGACGCTGACTGCCCTGACGTCATCGGTCAACCGCTGTGCTTTATCACCACGGCGGCCCAACAGCCGCCCCTGACCAGGAAAGGGTATCCCGATGAAGATCACCACGTTCAGCATCGTCTCCGGAGGCTCGGCCTGCAACGCCCGGTGTCCGTTTTGCGTGGCGCGTATGACGCCCGACAACGGGGTCGGCACCAAGGAGCCGGAGGTCAACTGGCGCAATTTCCGCAAGGCATGCCTGCTCGCCCGCCAGAGCAACGTGACCACGGTGCTCGTCACCGGCAAGGGCGAGCCGACGCTCTTCCCGAACCAGATCACCAGCTACCTGGAGCGCCTCCAGGAGTTCGAGTTCCCGATGATCGAGATGCAGACCAACGGCATCTGCATCGCCGACGGCAAGGTCACCGAGGAGCACCTCCAGCGCTGGTACGACCTGGGCATGACCACGATCGCCATCTCGATCGTGAGCTACGATCCGGCCAAGAACCACCAGATCTACCTGCCGTACCGCAAGCGGGTGGTGCCGGCGCCGCAGCAGAAGCCGGTGGGCGACGGCCGGCCCGGGACGCTTGCTCAGGTCTCGCCCGGCTGGTACGAGCAGGGGCTGACCAGGGCGTCCGACGGCTCGCTCGTGCCGCACGACCCGGCAGGCAGCGCGCCCAGGTCGGTGGCGGACGACGAGCCGGACACCCTGCCGAGCGCCCGTTTTCCTGGAGGCGAGCCGCCCCGGGCGCCTTCCCGGCTGCCGCTCCTGAGCGACCAGCCGAGCCTGGGTAAGGAGCTGTCGGAGCGGGCTTCGCGCGAGTCCTCCGGCTACATCGACCTGCCGGCGCTCATTGCCAAGCTGCACAAGCCGGAGCGGCGCTTCTCGGTGCGGCTGTCGTGCATCCTGGCCAACGGCTTCATCGACAGCGCGAGCGAGCTGCAGAACCTGCTCGCCTTCGCCCGCGAAAACGGCGTCGAGCAGATGACGCTCATCCCGGTCACCAAGCCCAACGACAGCAAAGATCTGGAGGCCTTCGAGTGGATCTCCCAGCACCACGTGCGCGACGAGCAGTGGGCCGAGATCCGCGATTTCGTGGAGCGCGCGGGCAGGAAGCTGATGACCCTGCCCCATGGCGCGGTGATCTACGACGTCGGTGGGCAGAACCTCAACCTGTCCAACTGCCTGACCGTGGACGCGGACGGCGAGCAGATCCGGACGCTCATCTTCTTCCCGGACGGGCACGCACGCTACGACTGGGCGCACGAGGGCGCCATCCTGTTCTAGCTCGCCTCTTCGAGGCGGACAAGGTCCAAGATTAGCGCATCCCCGAATTGAGCCCCGGGGATGCGCTACTTTCTCTTGAGGCTCGCTCTTGCCTGGAGCTGTCCCATGAATGGTCAGCAAGTTCCGGACGATGCGCACAAGCGCAAACTTGCCTATCTTCAGGCGGCGCACGCGGTGGCTGCCGTCAAGCTCTTGAAACGCCGGCAGCTCGTGCGTGTGTCGATCACGCCCAAGCCCCACACGCTGGCCTGCGTCGAAACCAGGCCAATTCCCGGCAAACCGCTCTCGACGCTGGAGGATCTCCTGATCGACCTGCGCGTGGCCCTGGCCAGCCGCGCGGCCGAAGAGCTTCTCTTCAGCGCCGAGCCCGACCAGCGAGCGGCCGAAATTGCTCAGCCGCTCAGAATGGCTCAGGCGATCATCACCCGGATGGGGCTGACCAGGTCGGAGTCCGAGCTCCTCAACGAGAATCTCGGCTTCGCCCGGCAGTTCGTCGACGAGAACAGGTCGATCATCCTCACGGTCGCCGAGGCGCTGGTTGCCCGTTCCGAGCTGAGCGGCAAGGATGTCGAAGCTTTGGTCAACTCGCCCAGCCGGGCGGCGTGCGCCGCTGCCGGCTCGGGCTGAAGGTCTGGACACCAGGAGTAGGCGCAACCTGGACGAAGCGGTGCCTGTCTGCACGAGCCGCGGAATGGCACCGCTCTGGCTACGGCTCGAACCGTTTAACGAAGGAAAGGAACCGGCAAATGTACATTTTGGGCATGTTCATGGGTCTTCTCATAGCCATGGTGGTTCGCAACAAGCTACAGGACTTGGATCGGACGAGCAAGTGGCTGCTCGGCCTCGGGGCTAGTGGCGTTCTCGGGTTCGTCGTCGGCCTCATTCTGCACCTTTGCCTCGGTCGGCTGGGCATGCCGCCCTTCGCCCACGATCAGCTCGTAATGGCGACCGCTGGCGAATGTGGTCTGGGCGGGGTGGTCGGCGCTGTCCTCGGTCTTGCCGGCAGCATCACCTTCCGCTGGCAGGCGGAGGTTCATGACGCCAGGGAGGAAGAAGACGAGGACGACGGGGACGATGACGAGGACGACGAAGACGAGGACACCGACGTGGTGGGCCAGCAGGTCGCCGACCTCGAAGAGGAGATCCAGGAGCTCGAGGGCGAGATCGAGGAGAGCGACGGGGAGATCGAGGGATTCAACGAAGAGATCAAAGGGTTCGAAGGGGAGATCCAGGACTGTCGCGATGCGATCAAGGAGCGCGAGGAGATCATCGCGGACCGCCGCCAGCAGATCGAGGAGAAGCGGCGGCAGATCGAAGAGCTGCAGAGGGCGAAAGACCAGCCCGGCGGTGCAAGCGATGCCACCACGCCAGCGGCTTCGAGTGATGCTGCGGCGCCTGCCAGCCCTGTGCCGCCCGAGCAGTCCGGGCAGGCGGGTGCGGCCACTGCTGATCCGGAGGACAGGGCACCTGTCGAGCCCGGTAGCGCCGGCGGTGGCACGCCGCTGACGCTCGCCAAGCCCCCCGCTGCGGCCGATGGCAAGGGCAGCCAGCCTGGCGCCGATCAGCACACGGATGCGCCCGGCGCTACTGGCGGCGCGGACGAGCCCGGCCCGGTGCCTGGACCCGACAAGCCGGGTGAGCCGCGCTGAGTCAACCAAGCACCGGCAATCTTGACCGGCAGCCGGAGCACCGCGCAGGTGCTCCGGCTGCTCTGGTCTCCAGTCAGGCGGGAGACGGTGGTGGTTGAACCGGTGGCCGCTGTCTCCCCGCTCAATTTCTTGTGGCGGAAGCTATTACAGTATATAGTGTTAATTAACGCGGTCAGCGGCGGCAAAAAAGAGCTGCCACCGAATTCGGTGGCAGCTCTTGAAGCTTGAAGTCACCCCTTCAGGCAACCGTGACATCCTTGCAGAGATACACATCCTGAATTGCGTTCAGCAGCGCAATGCCTTCCTTCATCGGCTTCTGGAAGGCTTTTCGTCCGGAGATAAGCCCGGTGCCGCCGGCGCGCTTGTTGATCACGGCGGTCGTGATCGCATCGGCCAGGTCGTTCTGGCCGGATGCACCGCCGGAGTTGATCAGCCCGGCGCGCCCCATGTAGCAGTTCATCACCTGGTAGCGCGTCAGATCGATCGGGTGATCGGTAGTTAGCTCGGAGTAGACCCGCGGGTCCGTCTTGCCGAACTTGAGCGCATTGTATCCACCATTGTTCTCGGGCAGCTTTTGCTTGATGATGTCCGCTTCAATTGTCACTCCCAGGTGGTTAGCCTGGCCGGTGAGGTCGGCGGAGAGATGGTAGTCCGTATCGCCCACCTTAAACGCCGAGTTTCTCAGGTAGCACCAGAGCACGGTGGCCATCCCAAGCTCATGCGCTTCGTGGAAGGCGTCGGCGATCTCCTGGATCTGGCGGGATGAGTCCTCGGATCCAAAATAGATCGTCGCTCCCACAGCAACAGCGCCCATTTCCCACGCTTGCCGCACGTTGCCGAACAGGATTTGATCGTACTTGTTCGGGTAGGTCAGGAATTCGTTGTGATTAATTTTGACGATGAAGGGGATCTTGTGAGCGTACTTGCGAGCCACCGATCCGAGAACGCCGAATGTGGATGCCACCGCGTTGCAGCCGCCTTCAACAGCCAGCCTGACAATATTCTCGCCGTCAAAGTAGATCGGGTTCTTGGCAAACGAGGCTCCCCCGGAGTGCTCGATACCCTGGTCGACCGGCAGGATGGACAGGTAGCCGGTCCCGGACAGGCGGCCGCTGCTGAAGATGGACTGGAGGCTGCGCAGGACACGCGGAGATCTGTCGCTGATGCTGGCAATCCGGTCAATGAAATCCGGTCCGGGCAGGTGGAGGAGGTCCTTGGAGATGGTCTTACTCTTGTGCTCCAGGTAATAGCTGGCTTTGCTGCCAAGCGCCTTTTCAATGCTGGAAACTTCTGTCATTACTGGCATAATCTCTTCCTTCCCCTCCGGTCACGGCGACGATCTGGCTGACCTTCTCAAGTTAGCAGGGAAAGCGCTGGAAGCCAGGAAAAGATAGAAAAGATCAATGTTTTTCCGGCAAGGTGCCCGGAGGTTGAGAAAGTTCGAGCAGCACGCCGCCGGTGCTCTTCGGATGGACGAAGGCTATCTGGCAGGCGCTCGCACCAATCCGGGGCTTTTCGTCGATGAGACGGGCTCCTTTGCCTTTCAAGTTCTCCAGCTCTGATCCGATGTCGCTGACGCCGATGCAGATGTGATGAAGGCCCGGACCGCGCTGGCCAAGGAACTTGCCCACCGGGCTCTCAGGAGACAGAGGCTCCAGAAGCTCGATATGCGTGTTGCCAAGATCGAGCTTGGCCACCCGCACCCCCTGCTCCTCCACAACCTCGATTGCCAGGCAAGGCAACCCGAGCTGGATCTGGTAAAAACGTAGCGATTCCTCGAGATTGGCAACGGCAATGGCTACATGGTCCAGCCGCAAGCGGTCACGTCCGCCCGCTGTCATGGGCCAAAGCCTGACCAGCGCTCGATCTTCTGGTTAACCTTTGAGAAAATGCGAAACTGGTTGGCCGCATTGTATTCAGGCCAGGTACCCATCAACCGCTGGGCCTTCTCGACGATCGTATACAGATCGAGCGGAGACCAGACCTCCCCGCGCCAGTCCGGGTCATAGTAAAAGCGGTTCATGGCATCGGTCAGATTGACGCTGCTATCGAGTACCAGCACGTACGGTTGACCGTCTTTGCGGATCGGAAAGTATTTGAGCTCCTGCGGCGGAGGAACGAGCAGGTCCTTGTCAGGGACGGCCGAAGGCGGTTGCGGGAGCTGATCTGGCACAGTCTGACCTGGGAACAAGCGGTCTGGTATATCGTCCCTGGCCACCGCTGCGGTGACCATGCCCAGAGAGATGAGAAGCGAGAACGCCAGGCTCCGCTGGACGGTTAACCACTTGAACCACGTCTGTGGTTTCGCCCGGTTGCCCGGAATGCTAGCAGGAGGGCTCAAGTGGAAGGTGCTGGCCACGATCTGTCTCATTTCTAGACTAAATAATCACTCATCAGCGTCCGGCATATTTTTTAAGGAACCTGCAGGCTGCTACCTCCTCATGATACGCCTGCCGACGCGATTTTGAGACAGGATTTTGCAGCAATCTTAAATACTTTCGCTGTTAGCGGTTGCCAGAAGCAAGTAAACTGTTCGATTCGGGAAAGGCTGGGATGCCAGAGCCTGTTGTATATACGCTCGCAATGCGCCCGGTGGCCCTGGCGACATCGTTTCTGGTCGTGACTTGCAAACGGAGAGGATCAAGCATGAGTCGGCAACAGCTTCGGGGATATCTGGGAATTGCGGGGCTGGCAGGTCTCTTGACGGCCCAGGTGGCGCTTGCTGAAGATGGAGACGCGCTCCCAATCAAGAAAATCTCAGTGGACAACGCTAAACAGGTGGTTGTCGAGTTTGGCAACAAGGCATTTCCTACTGTGCCGCATGTTCTCGACCTGCCGGGCCCCAACCACCGTGTGGTCTTTGACTTCACCGGCGCTACCCTGGACAAGGCCACATTGCCAACGGCAGAGGATCTTTCCAGTGCGGTCACCCGGGCTCTTGGTTTCGTCAAGGCCGTACGTTACGCCGAGCTGGCCAATACGGCCAAGCC
>Ga0066388_100000368_pt1 | contig 20632 bp, 21 predicted proteins | sample PanSoiMetaGPlot6_FD_64539 | JGI IMG/M metagenome (GOLD analysis project Ga0066388, IMG submission 64539) | Tropical forest soil microbial communities from Panama analyzed to predict greenhouse gas emissions - Panama Soil - Plot 6 (Hybrid Assembly) | ecosystem: Environmental > Terrestrial >...
AGGCCAAACGCTCAAGCGGTAAGGGCAGCGCGCGGCGGAAACGGGGTGCTGCAGCTACCGCTACCAAGCGCAAAAACAGGCCAGGACAGCGCAAAAACCGTAGCCGACGGAGGTTGACGAGGGCGTGATGAATCCCTTAATAAGCTGCGCATTCAGAAGGTTGACGCGATGCCGGGCCCCAATAAGGAGGGGACAGGCGTCGTGTTACGCTTTGCGCTATCCCCTTCCAGGGACACGGGAATTCGGCGCCCTTCGCGCCGCAAGCCGATACAGGAGAAGTTAAGTGGCTCGTATTGCGGGCGTCAATCTACCGACCAACAAGCGCGTGGTGATCGCGCTTCAGTATATCCATGGCATCGGGTCCAAGACCGCTCAGAATATCATGGACAAGGTGAACCTGCCGTCGGGACGGCGTGTATCACAGCTGACCGACGCCGAGGTGCTGCAAATCCGCGAAATCATCGACCGCGACTACATGGTCGAAGGCGATCTCCGGCGCGAGGTTCAATTGAACATCAAACGGCTGATGGATCTCGGCTGCTACCGCGGCCTGCGCCACCGCAAAGGCCTGCCGGTCCGCGGTCAGCGCACCCACACCAATGCGCGGACCCGCAAGGGCCCGGCCAAGACCATTGCCGGCAAAAAGAAGACCCCGGGACCGAGTTGATAACAGGACAAGGCCCGCGCTGACGGCGCAAGGGCGCGAAAGGATAGAGAATGGGTAAGGAAGCCACCCGCGTCCGCCGGCGCGAGCGAAAGAACATCGCCTCGGGCGTCGCGCATGTAGCAGCCTCGTTCAACAACACCATGATCACCATCACCGACGCGCAGGGCAACACGATTGCCTGGTCGTCGGCCGGGACCATGGGTTTCAAAGGCTCGCGCAAATCAACGCCCTATGCCGCGCAGGTCGCTGCCGAGGACGCGGCCAAGAAAGCGCAGGAGCACGGCATGCGCACCCTCGAGGTCGAAGTGTCGGGGCCGGGCTCGGGACGCGAGTCGGCACTGCGTTCACTGCAGGCTGCGGGCTTCACGATTACTTCTATCCGCGACGTGACGACAATTCCACATAACGGGTGCCGACCGCGAAAGCGCCGGCGCGTGTGATTTCCATCGTGCGGGCTCGAAGCGGCCCGCACGCGTGCTACCGCCGAGATTTTCCCCACGCGGCGGGTGGGGTGCGCTAGGCGCGACAAGGCCGCGCCGCTGAAAAGGTGAAGACGTGATCCAGAAGAATTGGCAGGAACTGATCAGGCCGAACAAGCTCCAGGTTTCCGTGGGCGGCGACGCCGCGCGGGTTGCAACGGTGGTTGCCGAGCCGCTAGAACGCGGATTCGGCGTCACGCTCGGAAATGCGCTGCGGCGCATTTTGCTCTCGTCGTTGCAGGGCGCCGCGGTGCAATCCGTGCACATTGACGGAGTGCTGCACGAGTTCTCCTCGATCGCCGGCGTGCGCGAGGATGTCACCGACATGGTGCTCAACATCAAGGACATCGCCATCAAGATGCAGGGCGAGGGTCCCAAGCGCATGGTGGTGAAGAAGCAGGGGCCCGGCACGGTCACGGCCGGCGACATTCAGACCGTCGGGGACGTGGTGGTGTTAAATCCGGACCTCGTGCTCTGCACGCTCGACGAGGGCGCCGAGATCCGCATGGAGTTCACGGTCAACACCGGCAAGGGATACGTGCCTGCGGAACGCAACCGTCCGGAGGACGCTCCGATCGGATTAATTCCGGTCGACAGTCTATACTCGCCGGTCCGCAAAGTTTCCTACAAGGTCGAGAACACCCGCGAGGGCCAGATTCTCGACTACGACAAGCTGACTATGACCATCGAGACCAACGGTGCCGTGTCGCCGGAGGACTCGCTCGCCTATGCCGCGCGCATTCTGCAGGACCAACTCAATGTATTCGTGAACTTCGAGGAGCCGCGCAAGGAGGCTGCCGCTGAGGCGATTCCGGACCTCGCCTTCAACCCGGCTTTCCTCAAGAAGGTGGACGAGCTCGAATTGTCAGTGCGTTCAGCCAACTGCCTGAAGAATGACAATATCGTCTATATCGGTGATCTCGTGCAGAAGAGCGAAGCGGAAATGCTGCGCACGCCGAATTTCGGCCGCAAGTCGCTCAACGAGATCAAAGAAGTGCTGGCGCAGATGGGCCTACATCTCGGCATGGAGGTGCCAGGCTGGCCGCCCGAGAACATCGAAGAACTCGCCAAGCGTTTCGAGGACCACTATTGATAGGGACAGTGACCAGCAATCAGTGATCAGAGGTTTTCTGATCACTGATACTTATTCACTGATTTACTGAAGATGCGTCACGGTAAAGTTCACCGCAAGCTCAACCGCACGGCGGAGCATCGCAAGGCCATGTTTGCCAATATGGCTGCCTCGCTGATCAAGCACGAACAGATCATCACGACGTTGCCAAAGGCGAAGGAACTGCGTCCGATCGTCGAGAAGCTCGTCACGCTCGCAAAAAAGGGCGGACTGCATGCGCGCCGTCAAGCTGTCGCGGAAATCCGCGACGTTGCCCAGGTCAAAAAGCTCTTCGACGTCATCGGCCCGCGTTACAAGGACCGGGATGGCGGTTATATCCGCATTATGAAGGCGGGTTTCCGTTACGGCGACAACGCCGCGAAGGCAGTGATCGAATTTGTCGACCGCGACGTCGATGCCAAGGGCAAGGATTCCGGTCCGGTCCAGGAAGGCAAAGTCGATCAGGCGGCGACCGCGGCAGCTTGACGCTGCAACAATGGTGTTTGGAAGAAGGGCGGCATTTCGACCGCCCTTTTTGTTTGCCTGATTGTGGCCGAAGGGTATGATCCCGCCGACAGCGACCGCAGTCGGTCATTGGGGGATGTCCATGACAGTGCGAACTGCCTTGTTGGCCGTTGCTCTTTCGGCTGCGCTGATAGGCGCGGCCAACGCACAGGAGGGCGCCAAGTCTGACTTGATCAAGCGCGGCAACTATCTCGCCAATGGGATTTTGACCTGCGCCAATTGTCATTCGCCGAAAGGTCCTCCCGCCGCGGTTGCCGGCAAGGATTATTCGGGAGGCCTCTCCTGGGACGAGCCGCCCTTCACGGTGACCGCGCCGAACATTACGCCGGACAAGGAGACCGGCATCGGCGGCTGGACCGATGCCGAGATCAAGACGGTCATGCGCACCGGCATGCGGCCGAATGGGGTACACGTCGCGATGATCATGCCGACCGGTTTTTACCACATCGTGACCGACGGTGACCTTGATGCCGTTGTCGCGTATTTGCGAACGCTCGCGCCGGTGAGCAACAAGGTCGCGGATCCGGTCTACAAGATGCCGCAGGTGGAGCACGTGATTCCGGGAGGTGAAAAGCCTTTCACCGAGGGGATGATGAGCGACAAGCTCAAGAAGGGATTCTATCTCGTCACCATAGCCCATTGCATGGAGTGCCACACGCCGATGGAGAAGGGTGTACGCCGCTGGGACACCAGACTGGGCGCCGGCGGCTTCGAATTCCACGGCCCATGGGGCGTCTCCGTGTCGCGCAATATCACCTCTAGCAAGACCAAGGGTATCGGTGCCTGGACCGATGACGAAATCAAGCGCGCAATTACGGCCGGCGTCAGCAAGGACGGCAGCAAGCTCAAGCCGCCGATGGGCTATCAATATTACGCAACGCTGACACCGGACGACCTTGATGCCATCGTGGCTTATCTGCGGACGGTGCCGGCGCTGGACTAGTCGCTTGTTCCGGCGCCCGGATAAGAGGTTGCCGGCCTTCATTTAGGCCGGTGAGAGGCCTATATCTCGGTCGTTCGCCGGGATTCGAGTCCATGCATCTTAAAAGCCTTGCCGCAATACCGATTGCCCTCACGGTCGTAGCTGCCGCCACCGCGCAGGAGCGGCGCGTTCCGACACAATCGGAGCTGCGGCTTTCCTATGCTCCTGTGGTCCAGCACGTGGCACCCGCGGTGGTCAATGTCTATGCCGCCAAAGTGGTGCAAAACCGCAACCCGCTGCTGGACGACCCGATCTTCCGCCGATTTTTCGGCGTGCCGGGAGGCGGCGGCAATCAGCTGCAACGGTCGTTGGGCTCGGGGGTGATCATCGACGCCGCTGGCCTGGTCGTGACGAACAATCACGTCATCGAAGGGGCCGATGAAGTGAAAGTTTCGCTTGCCGACAAGCGCGAATTCGAAGCGACACTGGTGCTGAAGGATGCGCGCACCGATCTCGCGGTGCTCCGCATCAAGGATGGGCATGAGCAATTTCCTGTCCTCGACTTTGCCGATTCCGACGCATTGCAGGTTGGTGATGTCGTACTTGCGATCGGCAATCCTTTTGGCGTTGGGCAGACAGTCACGCACGGCATCGTTTCGGCCCTGGCGCGGACGCAAGTGGGCATTTCCGACTATCGTTTCTTCATTCAGACCGACGCTGCCATCAATCCGGGCAATTCCGGCGGAGCCCTTGTCGATCTGAACGGCAAGCTGATCGGCATCAATACCGCGATCTTCTCGCGATCTGGCGGCTCGCAAGGTGTCGGCTTTGCCATTCCCGCGAACATGGTTCGCGTCGTGGTGACTTCGGCAAAGACCGGCGGTGGCGCCGTGGTGCGGCCCTGGCTTGGCGCTAAACTGCAGGCTGTTACGCCCGAAATCGCTGACAGCATGGGTCTCAAGCGGCCGGCCGGCGCATTGATTGCCAATGTGACGACGAACAGTCCGGCGGCGCGCGGAGGGCTCAAGCCCGGCGATCTGATCATTACGGTTGATGGGCAAGATGTCGACGACCCCAACGCGTTTGATTACCGCTTCGCCACCAAGCCGCTTGGCGGCAGCGCACGTATCGGAATCCTGCGAGCAGGTCGCGAGCAGACGATGACTGTTGCGTTGCAGAGCGCGCCACAGACACCCCGTGACGAGATTGTTATTCGGTCGCGCTCGCCGTTTTCTGGCGTCAAGATCGCCAACCTCTCGCCGGCGCTCGCGGACGAATTGCAGCTGCAAAATGTCGAGGGCGGCGTCGCAATCGTGGACGTCGACTCCGGCTCCTACGCGAGCAATCTTGGCTTCCAGCGCGGCGACGTGATCGAAGAGGTCAATGGGCAGCGCATTTCAAAGACCCGCGATCTTGAGAGTCTGACAAACACGCCGAACCGCACGTGGCGAATTACAATTGTGCGCGGCGGCCAGAAAATTTCTGCGGTCTTCAGCGGATGACGAGCCAGATATTCTTTCTGTCATGCCTGGCGACCTTGTCCCGGCCGTCCAGGCTTCCTTTGGGCGGAATGCGCAAAGACGCGGATGTCCGCTCCGGGCAAAGCCGTGACGGAAGAGGGGCACTGTGATGGCACCACCCCCCAAAGCTGGTGGGCCCAGCCTGTTCGCGGCCGCCGGCCTCGACAAGGACGCGCCGCGCCCCCTCGCCGACAAGCTCAGGCCGCGGAACCTGGAAGATGTTGTCGGCCAAGATCACCTACTCGGCCCCGGCGGGGCGCTTACGCGCTTGCTGACGACACGCTCGCTAGGTTCGCTGGTCTTCTGGGGGCCGCCGGGCACGGGAAAGACCACCGTCGCTCGCCTCCTGGCGCATGCAACCGACCTGCATTTCGAGCAGATCTCGGCTATTTTCACCGGAGTCGCCGATCTCAAGAAGGTGTTTGAGGAGGCGCGCCGCCGCCGCGAAATCGGGCGAGGCACGCTTCTCTTCGTCGACGAGATACACCGCTTCAATCGCGCCCAACAGGACAGCTTCCTTCCAGTCATGGAGGACGGTACGATTATCCTGATCGGTGCGACTACCGAAAATCCGTCCTTCGAATTGAATGCACCGCTGCTTTCGCGCGCGCGCGTTCTTGTGTTCAAGTCCCTCGATGTGGAAGCGATCGAGAAATTGCTCAAACACGCGGAGGAAATCGAGGAGAAACGACTCCCACTTGATGACGATGCGCGAGACTCCCTCAAGCGCATGGCGGACGGTGATGGCCGGGCCGCCCTGACGCTTGCCGAGGAGGTCTGGCGCGCCGCCCGCAGGAACGAGGTTTTCGACAGTGCCAAACTGCAGGAGATCGTGCAGCGTCGCGCGCCGATCTACGACAAGTCGCAGGACGGCCACTACAATCTTATCAGCGCGCTGCATAAGTCGGTGCGCGGCTCCGACCCAGACGCCGCGCTTTACTATCTTTGTCGCATGCTCGATGCCGGTGAGCCCCCGCTTTATATCGCGCGCCGCGTGGTGCGCATGGCGATCGAAGACATCGGGCTTGCCGACCCGCAGGCGTTGGAGGTCGCGAATGCCGCCAAGGAGGCCTATGACTTTCTGGGCTCACCGGAAGGCGAGCTCGCGATTGCGCAGGCCGTCATCTATTGCGCCACGGCGCCAAAATCGAATGCGGGTTACGCTGCGTTTGGCGCCGCCATGCGCGTGGCGAAAGAAGCTGGATCTCTGGTGCCGCCAAAACACATTCTCAATGCGCCGACCAGGCTGATGCAGGAAGAGGGCTACGGTCGGGGCTATGCCTACGACCACGATGCCGAAGAGGCCTTTTCCGGCCAGAACTATTTTCCCGATGCCCTGAAGCGACAGAAATTCTATGACCCGTCCGGCCGCGGCTTCGAGCACGAGATCAGGAAGCGTCTGGAATATTGGGCGAAGCTGAGGAAGGAGCGGAGTGGCGCATGAGTCGTGGACGTTCCGGCCCCCGTCAACCTGGCGGCGGCCGGCAAATGGCAGGGCCGCGGCACGAACAGCTTCCGGTTCGGCATCGTTCGTTCAGTCGCCCTGAGTTACGCCCGCCACGAGCCACGAAGGATGGCGGTCGCTCATCCTTCAAGGGCGCATTGCGGGCACCGCGCCGGGACGACGAGACGAAAGCATTGCAGGCCGCCGGCAAAGTCCAGACCGTGACAGTCGCCACCGACGAATCCGGTATGCGCGTTGATCGCTTCTTCGAGGCACGGTTTCCAGGTCTGTCGTTCAGTCATATCCAGCGCATCATCCGCAAGGGCGAAGTGCGGGTGAACGGCAAGCGCACGCAGCCGAAGGCGCGTCTGGAAGCTGGCCAGGCGGTGCGCATACCGCCGCTGAAGGTTGAGGCACCGCCTCCTCGCGGTGACGCGCCGGCGGCGCAAAAGGACCGCGCTTTTCTCAAATCAATCACCCTTTACGAAGATGACGACGTGCTCGTTTTCAACAAACCGATGGGCCTTGCGGTGCAGGGAGGCTCCGCTACGCCACGTCACATCGACGGCATGCTTGGTGCTTTGCGTTCGCTTGACGGCCAGCGTCCGCGGCTTGTGCATCGGCTCGACAAGGACACTGCCGGCTGCCTACTGGTCGCAAAAAACCGCTTCGCCGCCAGTGCGCTCGCCAAGACGTTTCGGTCGCGCTCGGCGCGCAAGATCTACTGGGCATTGGTCGTTGGTGTCCCTAAGCCCGCGCAGGGCCGCATCTCCACTTATCTCGCAAAGGAGGAGATCGAGGAGGACTCGTTCATGCGCATTGCGAAGCACGGCGAGAAGGATTCCGTGCACGCGGTCACCTACTACGCGGTGGTGGAGACCGCGGCACACCAACTCGCATGGCTGTCGCTCAAGCCGGTGACCGGACGAACCCACCAATTGCGCGCGCACATGGCGCATATCGGCCATCCGATCATCGGTGACCCGAAATATTTCAATAAGGAGAACTGGCAGCCGCCCGGCGGCATTCAGGACAGACTGCACTTGCTAGCCCGTCGTATCGTGGTACCGCATCCGCGTGGAGGCGTTATCGACGTTTCGGCGCCTCTGCCATCTCACATGCAACAATCATGGAACTTGCTTGGTTTCGATGTCAAACGATACGACCCCATCGAAAATGCGCCGCCCGAGTAGCGCGGTTCTTTCTGTGTTATTATGTTCGCAATGGGGAGGTTCCTGCATTGGAGAGGAGCCATGCGGCAAGCTCTGTTGATTGTAACGCTGTTGCTGTTAGCCACGCTGACTGCGCCTACGCATGCGCAGACCAGCAACATTCTCGGCGATGACTACGGCATCATGGTCCCTGAAAAGGGCTCCCGGCCAAAGACTCCGGAGCCATGGCTCGCGCCGAAATACAAATCACCGCGTGGGACCGTAAAGCACGTGGCCCTTCCAAAGTCGAAGATCGTCAGTCCGCCGCAGACCGTTGTTCCGGCGGACGTCTACGTTCCTCAGACGGGTCGGACATTTCAGAATTTGCCGGCCGTGTCAGGGTCTGGGCCTCGCGGGACCGAGACTTTCCAGGATCGCGCGATGCGCTGTGCGCATCAGGCTGGTGTCTATGGCCAGGGTACGACCGGCAACTACATGGGTGCTTGCCTCAATTAAGATCGACGCTTCATTTGTTTCTTGAGAAAGAGGACCTTTGCAGAAGATGACGGCGCCAAAAGCGCCGTCATCTTCTTCTTGCCGAGACGAGGCACGAATCCATCGATGACAGCTCGGCCGGTCAAGGCTTAGGCTCCGCCTGGCGTTCACGCTCCTGCAGCGTCGAGAACAGCGATGTCCTCGCCGGCAAGCTTGATCTCGGGAGCTCTAAGAATTTCGGTAAGTTGCCTTAGGCTGGTAACGCTGACAATCGGCGCCGTGATGAGCGGCTTGGCGATCAGCCAAGCCAGGGCGATCTGCGCCGGCACGGCGTTATGGCGTGCAGCGACACTATCGACCGCGCTCAAGATACGCATGCCGCGTGGGTCAAGGTAGCGCTTGAGTCGTCCGCCGCGGCCCGGGTGCTTGGCGCCTTCCTCGACCGAACGGTATTTGCCCGTGAGGAATCCCGCGGCGAGCGAGTAATAGTTAATGACGCCGAGCTTCTCGTCTCGGCAGATTTGCGCGAGTTCGGTCTCGAATTCCTTGCGATCGGAAAGATTGTATAGAGGCTGCAAGCTTTCGTAACGGGGTAACCCATATTTTTTGCTGACGGCAAGTGAGGCCTTCAGGCGCTCCGGGTTCACGTTGGACGCGCCGATGGCGCGGACCTTTCCCGTGGCGATCAACTGGGCGTAGGCTTGCATGGTCTCTTCTGGGGGCGTGACCTGGTCGTCAAAGTGTGTCTGGTAGAGATCGATACGGTCCGTTTGCAGCCGTCGCAGCGATGTCTCGCATTCGCGAAGAATGTAGTCCTTCTTCAGGCTGCGGCCTTCGCCCATGTCTTCGCCGACCTTGGTAGCGATCAGCACCTTGTGGCGCTTGCCGCTCTTCTTTAGCCAGTTGCCGATAATGCTTTCGGACTCGCCGCCGCGGCTGCCAGGAACCCATCGGGCATAGCTGTCGGACGTATCGACAGCATTGAAGTTCGCATCGACGAAGGCGTCGAGGATTCCGAAGGACGTTTTCTCGTCGATAGTCCATCCGAACACGTTGCCGCCAAGCATGATCGGGGCAAGCTGCAGGTCGGATTTGCCAAGGCGGCGTTTTTCCATAGTGGGGTCTTCTCAATTGCTAATAGCAGCGCGTCGACGCTGGATTGCATCATTGATTGCAACAGAACTGGGGCTAGCCCGAGGTCTGCACTATTTATTGCCGCAAGTCGGGTAAACCTGACTCGCGGTGTTAAGCCGGGCAATGACCGAGGTGAGGCTCACCGCAAGTTGGCGTTAAATTTTTCGAGTGCCGCCTGGCCTGGACAAAGTTCTTTTTCGCCGAGAGCGTTCAGCGGTGCATCGACCGTCCGCAAATGGGAATGCAGGTCCTCTGACTCTTTCTCGACATAGAGCAAACCGGTGACGATCTGGCCTTTTGCAGCATGATGCTGGAGGAACCCGAGGGCTGCAGTGCGATCATGTAGATCGTAGTCGGCGGCGAGCTTGCGCAATGCGAGCCTGGAGCCGTCGTGCTGTTCAACAACTTCGACCGTTCCGGGGTGGTATTTGACCTCGATCGGCATGCGGCTGGATATGAAGTCAAGCCGGTTCACAGCCTCGTTATGCTCGCGAACGAAATCGAAGCTTTTGGTCGAGCCGGTGTGGTTGTTGAAGGCGACGCAGGGCGAAATCACGTCGATGAAGGCCGCGCCCCTGTGCGCAATCGCAGCCTTGATGATGGGGACCAGCTGCTGCTTGTCGCCCGAGAAGGAGCGGGCAACAAAGCTTGCGCCCAGCTGGAGCGCTATGGCCACCAGATCAATGGAGTTGTCGGTGTTGATGAACCCGCGTTTGGACTTCGAGCCGCGGTCGGCGGTGGCGGAGAATTGACCCTTGGTCAGGCCATAAACGCCATTGTTCTCGACAACATAGACCATGTTCACACCGCGCCTCAGGCAGTGCGCGAACTGTCCGAGGCCGATCGATGCGCTGTCGCCGTCGCCGGACACGCCGAGATAGATCAGGTCACGGTTGGCAAGATTGGCGCCCGTCAGCACTGACGGCATACGGCCATGGACCGAATTGAACCCATGCGAATTGCCGAGGAAGTAAGTCGGCGTTTTCGACGAGCAGCCGATGCCGGAAATTTTGGCGACGCGATGCGGCTCAATTGAGAGCTCGAAACAAGCCTGGATGATCGCCGCGGTGATCGAATCGTGGCCGCAGCCTGCGCACAACGTGGAAACCGTGCCCTCGTAGTCGCGGTGGGTGTACCCGAGAGCGTTCTTCGGCAAGTCGGGGTGGTGGAACTTGGGCTTTGCGAGATAGGTCATGATCCGGTCCTAATTGGTCATGGCCGGGCTAATGCCGGCCATCGCGCCTAGGAAGGCATAGTGCGTCCCTAGGCGGGATGCGCGGGTCAAGTCCGCGCATGACGTCATGAAAGACTTGTCTTTCATGACGTCACCTTCATGGGCTTTACCGTCAACTTGTCGAGGTGATCGCCGATCGCCTTGGCGATGAAGCGTGCAGTGATTGGAGTGCCGTCGTAATGCAGGATCGGAACCAGTCGCACGGGGTCGATGCCGCACTCATTGACGATCAGCGAGCGCAATTGAGCATCGCGGTTCTGCTCCACGACAAAAACGAAATCATGGTCCGCGACGAAGCTGTTGACACTAGAATGGAAGGGGAAAGCGCGGATGCGCATGCGGTCGAGCGCATGGCCGCGCGCCTCGATCATATGAATCGCCTCGTCCATGGCCGGCGCGGTCGAGCCGTAGTAGATGACGCCGTACTTGGTCGGCTTTCCGGACGTGGCGATCAGCGGCCGCGGCACCATATCCTTGGCCGTCTCGAACTTGCGGATTAGCCGCTGCATGTTGTCGACGTAAGGCGCACCTTCTTCCGTGTAGCGCGCGTAGCGGTCGCGCGAAGTGCCGCGGGTGAAGAATGAGCCCTTGGTAGGATGGGTGCCGGGGTAAGTGCGATAGGGGATGCCATCACCGTCGACGTCGAGATAGCGGCCGAATTCCTTGCCTGCTTCCAGGTCCGCGGTCGTCATCACCTTGCCCCGGTCGTATTTGCGCGTGTCGTCCCAGGCGAGCGGTTTGGACAGATGATGGTTCATTCCGATGTCGAGATCGAGCATGACGAAAATCGGCGTCTGCAGCCGGTCCGCGAGGTCGAAAGCCTGCGCGCTGAAATCAAATGCCTCTGCCGGATCTTCGGGGAACAAGAGGACGTGTTTGGTGTCGCCGTGCGAGGCGTAGGCACAAGAGGTAATGTCGCACTGCTGGGTTCGTGTCGGCATGCCCGTTGAGGGGCCGGCGCGCTGCACGTCGAACAAAACTGCAGGAATTTCCGCGAAGTAGGCGAGCCCGATAAACTCCTGCATCAATGATATGCCGGGCCCGGAAGTTGCAGTGAAGGCTCGCGCGCCGTTCCAGCCGGCGCCGATCACGATGCCGATCGAGGCGAGCTCGTCTTCCGCCTGGATGATTGCGTATTTCGCTAGCTTGGTTTCCGCGTCGACGCGGAATTTGGCGCAGTGGCGGGTAAAAGCGTCAGCCAGGGAAGACGACGGTGTGATCGGGTACCACGCACAGACAGTCGCACCACCATAGACGGCGCCTAGAGCGGCCGCCGAATTGCCCTCAATGAATATCCTATCGCCGACGGTATTGGCAGGCTTGAGTCTGATGCCAAGCGGGCACTGCAGATTGAGGATTGCGTGGTCGCGGCCGATATGCAGGGCCTTGATGTTCGGCTCGATTAGTTTGTCCTTACCTTTGTATTGCTCTCCAATGAGTTGTTCGACGACTTTCACGTCGATATCCAGCAGCGCGGTTAGGACTCCGATGTAGATAATATTCTTGAAGAGCTGGCGTTGGCGCGGGTCGGTATATTCGCGATTGCAGATCGCGGTCAGCGGCACGCCAACGACGGTAATATCGTCGCGGAATTTTGACGGCGGCAGCGGCTTCGTTGAATCGTAGAAGAGGTAGCCGCCTGGCTCGATCCCGGCGATGTCCCTTTCGAAAGTCTGCGGGTTCATCGCTACCATCAAGTCTGTTCCGCCGCGTGCGCCGAGGTGCCCGGCTTCGGTGACGCGAACCTCGTACCAGGTGGGCAGACCCTGGATGTTGGATGGAAAAATGTTGCGCGGTGCGACCGGCACACCCATTCGCATCACAGCGCGCGCGAACATCTCGTTCGCGCTCGCCGAACCCGAGCCGTTGACGTTGGCGAAACGAATGACGAAATCGTTTACGCGGCTGATCGGCGTGGTGGTCGGCATGAAGTCCCTGCGTAAGTCATATCGAGCAAGAATTTCTGCATGTCCCAGGCGCCCGTTGGGCAGCGTTCGGCGCACAGGCCACAATGCAGGCAGACATCCTCATCCTTGACCATGACGCGGCCGGTTTTGAGGCCATCCTGGACGTACAGATCCTGCGTCAGATTGTGCGAAGGCGCGTTAAGTTTTTTGCGCAAGTCGGCTTCTTCGCCGTTTGCGGTGAAAGTGATGCAGTCCATCGGGCAGATGTCGACGCAGGCGTCGCACTCAATACAAAGCTGCGCGGAAAAGACCGTCTGTACATCGCAGTTCAGGCAACGTCCGGCCTCCGCGAAAGCGAGCTTGTCATCGAACCCGAGCTCGACTTCTGCCTTGATATCCCTGAGCGCGATTACTTTGTCGCGGTGTGGCACCTTGTAGCGCTTATCGAGCGCGATCTCGTTGTCATAGGACCATTCGTGGATGCCCATCTTCTGGCTGGCAATCTCGACCGCGGGCGCGGGGCGGTTGGCGAGGTCTTCGCCATTGAGAAGCTTGTCGATGGAGACGGCTGCTTCGTGACCGTGAGCAACCGCCCAGATGATATTTTTCGGACCGAACGCGGCATCGCCGCCAAAGAAAACCTTGGCGTGAGTCGACGCCATCGTCTTGGTGTCGACTTTCGGCATGTTCCATTGATCGAATTCAATGCCGACGTCGCGCTCGATCCACGGAAATGCGTTTTCCTGGCCCACGGCGACGAGAACGTCGTCGCATGGAAAGTGCTGATCAGGCTCGCCGGCCGGGACAAGCTTGCGACGACCGTTGGAGTCGTACTCGGCCTTGACCTTTTCGAATGTGATGCCCGTAAGCCTGCCGTCTTCATGCGTGAATTCTTTGGGCACAAGGTAATTATGAATCGGAATGCCCTCGTGCATTGCGTCTTCTTTTTCCCAAGGCGACGCTTTCATTTCCTCGAAGCCGGAACGCACAACGACGTCGACTTGCTCGCCGCCAAGCCGGCGCGCGGACCGGCAGCAATCCATGGCGGTATTGCCACCGCCCAGCACGACGACGCGCCGACCTATTTTGCTGACATGGCCGAACGACACCGAGGACAGCCAATCGATGCCGATGTGAATGTATTTGGCTGCTTCCTTTCGGCCGGGAATGTCCAGGTCGCGGCCGCGCGGCGCACCGGAGCCGACAAAAATGGCGTCCCAACCCTCGGCGAGCAACGCCTTGAGACTGTCGATGCGCTTGCCGGCACGGAACTCCACGCCCAGATCGAGGATGTAGCCGCATTCCTCGTCGATCACGGAGTCCGGTAGTCGGAATTTCGGGATTTGCGTGCGGATCATGCCGCCGGCTTTGGGGTCAGCGTCGAATATGACGCACTGATAGCCGAGAGGGGCGAGATCGCGAGCAACGGTAAGTGAGGCCGGGCCGCCACCCACCAGCGCGATACGTTTGCCGTTTTTCTTTGATGCCGGTTTCGGTAGCCGTTCGCGGATGTCGTCCTTGTAATCGGCCGCTACTCTTTTCAGGCGGCAGATCGCCACCGGCTCCTTCTCTACACGCGTGCGGCGGCAGGCCGGCTCGCAGGGGCGGTCGCAGGTGCGGCCGAGAATTCCGGGAAATACATTCGATCGCCAATTGACCATGTAGGCATCGGAATAGCGGCCTTGTGCAATCAGGCGGATATATTCGGGGACCGGCGTATGCGCCGGACAAGCCCATTGGCAGTCCACGACCTTGTGGAAATAGTCAGGCGCAGAAATGTCGGTATTCTTCATTGATTCCTCGAAACGCGCCCCGCCACTCTACAGCACTCAAACGGTGTCGCGTCACAGGCCCTGGCGGCTCCATTTTCCTTGTTCGGCCTTCTTTTTCCCGCTCGAATCCGAGGCCGGATATTATTGGTTCGAAACCCGCAAGGCTACTTATCCTTCCGTCATGGTTGGGCCCTATCAACCACAACTCTGCCCGAGATTTTTCGCTCCTTGAAAGAGGCGCCACGATGGCGATTAGCCCCTAAACTTTGCATTTTTGGACTAACATATCTCCATCGGGTTCCATGCTTTTTTGCGCCGCACAAATTTGTTCAAATGCGTGAGATTTTTACCGAGATTTTCGAAAACCGGCCGCTCGATCCAGTTGAGGCGGTACGGCGTAACGTGACGCCGCACCTGCAGCGGCGATTTTACGCAGCGGTGGGTGTTGCTGATGCAGGCAAGGGCAAAAGCTTAGTTTTGCTCGACGGCAAACCGGTCCTGACGCCTTCACGCCGTCCGCTTGCGGCGCCATCGCTCGCGCTTGCGCAGGCGATTGCGTCGGAATGGGATGCCCAGACCGAGGTGATCGATCCCGCCCGCATGCCGCTCACGCGTCTTGCCAATACAGTGATCGATGGAGTGAGCGAAAAATCTCAGCCCGTGGTGGACGAAATTGCAAAATATCTTGCGTCCGATTTGCTCTTCTATCGCGCCGAAGCGCCAGCGGGGCTTGTAGAGAAGCAATCGCGCGTTTGGGACCCGGTGCTCGCCTGGGCACGTGAAACATATGGCGCGCGATTTGTACTCGCGGAGGGCGTCGTGCATACGCCTCAGCCGCGCGAAGCCGTTGCCGCGCTGCGCGCGCAGATTCCGGACGACCCCTGGCGGCTCGGGGCGCTCTCCTCGATTACAACTCTGACCGGTTCCGGCCTGCTGGCCCTTGCGGTCGCCCAGGGCGCGCTTGCTGCCGACGCCGCGTGGACCGCTGCGCATGTCGACGAAGATTGGCAGATGGCGCAATGGGGCCGCGACGAGATGGCGCTTGAGCGGCGCGCTAATCGCGAGGCCGAATTTCAGGCAGCTCTGACGGTGCTAAGGCTCACAAATAGCTAGCCGCTCGCCTCCGCTTCGCGAAGACGTGCAGAAAGTCCTTCTCGGCGAAAAACTAGTGCCCGGTCGGCTCGCCGCGGCGCCCGGCCTCATAGAGGAACCAGACGCGCCGTTCGGCTTCGTCGATAAAATTTTCCAGAAAGCTTGCGGTTGCCACGTCGTTATGCTCGTCGCAAAGATCGTGTGCCTCGCGCAACGCGGTGATAACACGCTGGTTGTCTTCGCGCAGCTCCGCCAGCATGTCCTGTGGATCGACGTAAGCCGCGTCGTTATCGGCCAGGCGCTGGTGCCTTCCGATGTCACCGATCGACCGAAGAGTTGTGCCACCGAGCTTGCGCACCCGTTCGGCCAGAACATCCGTGGCGGCGAAAATCTGTTCAGCCTGTTCGTCAAACATCAGGTGGTAGTCGCGGAAATGCGGGCCACTCACGTGCCAATGAAAATTCTTCGTCTTAAAGTAGAGCGCGAAGGTGTCCGCCAACAGAGCGTTGAGTGCTCCGCTGATATCTTTTTGGGCACTGGCGCCGAGATCTGTCGGTGTCGTAAGACGGGCAGTAGGCTTGGCGTGGTTCATGACAAAGTCCTCGGTTCTACTCCCCGTAAGGTTACGCTAGGTCCCAGTCGGTACAGTATCATGTGTAATTTGTCAGCTTTGTGAAGACCGGGTTTGGGACGTTTTGTCCTTTTTTGTCGTCAGCTCCTCGGCCTTTGCATCTGCGGCGCGCGCATCGTCTTCGCGGCCGAGCGTTCGTAAAAGGCTGGCGCGCGCTTCGTGCATCCTAGCGACATCGGGCATGAGTTCGATGGCCTTCTCGACGCTCGCGAGAGCGTCTTCCAGGCGCGCAAGTTTCTTCAGAGCCAGCGCGCGGCCGAGATAGGCCTCCGCCATTTTCGGCTCCAATTCGATCGCGCGATCGTAGCCCGCGAGCGCCTCATTATCGCGGCCTAAATCGAGCAAAGCGTGCGCCCTATTGTTATGGGTCACGCAAAAGTTCGGATCGAGGACGATGGCCTTGTCATAGCTGGCAATGGCGTCATCGATACGTCCTTCGCCATGGAGCGTTGCGCCGCGGTTAAGCCAGTCACCCGGCGAGTTAGGGTTCAAAGCGAGCGCGCGATCGAAGCTCGACAGGGCCTCGGCGTGACGGCCAAGCTCGCTCAACATATTCGCGCGGTTTCCGTAGGCGTCGGCAAAATTTGCATCACAGGCGATCGCGTCGTCGAAGCTCGTCAGGGCGTCCTTGATCTGGCCCATACGATGCAGCGCCTGCCCGATAAGGTTGTGTGCGCGCGCCTGTTGTGGCCGATAAGCCAGGGAGCGGCGGGCGAGATCAATGCCCTGCTGAAACTGGCCCTCACTGCAAGCCACCATGGCGACGTAGTACAGGGCATCGGAGTTCCGTGGATCATTCCGCAGCACCTGCGTATAGCGGTCCATGGCCAGCGAAATCTGGCCCGCCCGGTGATGCACTAGGCCTTGCGCGATGAGTTCGGCAGCGGTCTGCGGTTCGCTCATGGGGGGCTTGTAAGCAGGGTTTGCTTCGATGCCAAGCCCAAAGGGCGGGGCCGACGGCGGGTGCCCGCTTTCGCGGGAGCGGCGGCTGTGGTGTGGTATGGCCTTGCTGCCGGATTCTCGTGCAAGCACAGGGCAGGGGCCATGAAAGACATCCTCGACAAACTTGAGAAGCGCCGCGAGGAGGCGCGCCTGGGTGGCGGCACGGCGCGCATCGAGGCCCAACACAAGCGCGGGAAGCTCACCGCACGCGAGCGCATCGAGCTCCTGCTCGACAAGGGTTCGTTCGAGGAATTCGACATGTTTGTCGAGCATCGCTCCAATGAATTCGGCATGGAAAAATCAAAAATTCCAGGCGATGGGGTCGTGACCGGCTGGGGCACGGTCAATGGCCGTGCAGTTTACCTGTTCTCCAAAGACTTCACCGTTTTTGGCGGATCGCTGTCCGAGACGCACGCGCAAAAAATCATCAAAGTGCAGGACATGGCGATGAAGGCGCGCTGCCCGATTATCGGCCTATTCGACGCCGGGGGTGCGCGCATCCAGGAAGGTGTCGCCGCACTTGGCGGCTACGGCGAAGTGTTCAAGCGTAACGTTGTTGCTTCCGGCGTCATTCCGCAGATCAGCGTAATCATGGGGCCATGCGCGGGGGGCGATGTTTATTCGCCCGCGATGACCGATTTTATTTTCATGGTGCGTGAGACTTCATACATGTTCGTCACCGGCCCCGACGTTGTGAAGACCGTGACCAACGAGGTCGTCACCGCCGAAGAATTAGGCGGCGCCTCGGTGCACACGGCGAAATCAGGAGTGTCGGACGGCGCTTTTGAAAACGATGTCGAGTGTCTTTTGCAGATGCGCAGGCTTATCGACTTCCTGCCTGCCAACAACGAAAGTGGCGTTCCGGAATGGCCCGCTTACGACGAGTCTGACCGGATTGATGAATCCCTCGATACACTCATCCCGGATAACCCCAACAAGCCCTACGACATCAAGGAGCTGATTCTGAAAGTTGTGGACGAGGGCGACTTTTTCGAGCTCTCATCGGCCTATGCAAAAAATATCGTCACCGGCTTTGGCCGCATCGCTGGCCGTACGGTGGGTTTCGTCGCCAATCAGCCGGTGGTGCTTGCCGGTGTGCTGGACAGCGATGCCTCGCGCAAAGCTGCCCGTTTCGTACGCTTCTGCGACGCCTTTGGCATTCCGATTGTTACGTTCGTCGACGTGCCCGGCTTCCTGCCTGGAACAGACCAGGAATATGGCGGGCTGATCAAACATGGCGCCAAGCTGCTGTTCGCCTATAGTCAGTGCACTGTGCCGTTAGTCACTGTGATCACACGCAAGGCATTTGGGGGCGCCTACGACGTCATGGCCTCGAAACACATCGGGGGCGACGTCAACTATGCCTGGCCGACCGCGCAGATCGCAGTCATGGGTGCCAAGGGTGCAGTCGAGATTATTTTCAGGGCCGACATGGACGATCCGAGGAAGATCGCCGCGCGCACGAAGGAATATGAGGACCGTTTCCTATCGCCGTTTGCCGCGGCTGAGCGCGGCTATATCGATGACGTGATCATGCCACACTCCACGCGCCGGCGGATCGCGCGTGCTCTGGCGATGCTGAGGAACAAGCACGTGGAGATGCCGGCGAGGAAGCACGACAACCTGCCAGTGTGAACGAGAGCGTCAGCTTTGGTTCCACTGTTGCGCCGCTTCCACCGCGCCTACATGGAGGGGGAGGAGAGCTTCGTGTCCACGCTCTTTGCATTTTTTCACCATGTCGCCGCTTTCGCACTCGTCTCTGCGTTGGCGATCGAGTTTATTCTGATCGGTCAGGAGCTATCGCTCGCCACGGCTCGGCGGCTTGTGATCGCTGATGCGGTGCTCGGTGCTTCGGCCGCCGTTTTGCTCGCTGTCGGCCTGCTGCGCGTTTTCTTCCTTGAGAAAGGCGCGGATTATTATTTCCATAGCCACGCATTCATGACCAAGTTTTCTGTGTTCATTGCCGTTGCGCTGCTGTCAATCGTGCCAACGATGGAATTTCTGTCGTGGCGGAAGGAACTGAAGGTCGGAAAACTTCCGTGTCCGGGCGCACGCAAGTTGCGGTTCATCCAAAAAATTATCCACGGCGAACTGGCCGCGATTGTTATTATTCTGTTGTGCGCCGCTATCATGGCCCGTGGTGGGTGAAATTGCCGATCGTCTCATAAGAAAACGGTGGCCCCGCGGCGGCGGGGTCACCAGACCTCACGACGAATTTTCCGTCAGCTCAGTTGCAAACACTCCAGCATCGGTAGCCATTGCAAACGCGGTGCATGCCGCGGCCGCCGCACGGGCCAGGTGCGACCACGACGGGTGGGGCCACCACCACGCCTGGCGCTGCGACGACGGCAGGAGTGCCATAGTACACGCCGCCATAGTAACCGTTACGGCGGCAGCCGCCGTAAGGGCCGCGATGGAAGCCAAGTCCGCATCCGCCGGCTATCGGAATCGTGACGCCAATTTTTGCGTGTTCGAGCGGCGCCAGCGGCATGGCCTGGCTGGCAGTAACACAGAAGCCGCTGATGCCGATCACCACCGCGAGAGAAAGAAGTTTATTCACTCGTTCCTCCTATGGTTCGTTACACCCACCTGCGCCCCCGACTTGTTTGAATGCACTGTGCATTCGCTCACGGAAAGACTGGTCGCGCGAGCTGAGAAAAGCTTTCATATATTTGGTGGCCAGTCAAAAACTGGCGAGGATATAGCAATCCCTTTTCTGAACGGCTGTACAGACTCGATCAGCAGCGGGTGACGGTGATTTCGCGAGTCCCTCCACTTTCCGATGGTACCGTCACGGTTTCCCTTATGTATTGGCAGCTGAGTACGCGCGGCGGTTGAACCACATAGAAAAAATTTGCGGGCTCAGTCGCACTGGAGCCGTTGTACCCATAGTTGTAGTCGTAGGGAGGAAGTGCATAGACCCCGCCGTATTGCGGGGAATCATTAAAGTTTCTGAAGTTGCGGGCATTCCTGAAGTGCTTCCCGAAATGAAAGCCGTGGAAAAAGGGAAAAGCACGATGCAGTCCCGCTCCACTCCCGTGCAAATGAGCGTGCGCCCGGACCTGTGATGGTACACACAGCGCCGCTAGGGCCGATATCGCAATGATGGCAGCATGTTTAATCGTCATGTTTTACGTCTCCCAACCCCAATTTGATGCCCAAGTGCGACGCAAGTCAAAGGTTAACAAGCTGGCCCTTTGGCGCCTATCCATTTGGGCTTTAACCATCGTATTTGTGCTCGTGGCATTTGTGGGGGCCTAAATACACCACCATGACTCGTGACCGGATCGGTGTTATCGCCGCGATTACCTCGAGCGCGATCGGTGGCATTGCCGGAGGCGCCACTCGCTTTGTGATTCATGCGACCGACCCGGTGACGCTAGGCGTCTTCCGTTTCGGCACTGGTTTTCTGATCCTGCTCCCGATTGCGCTCATTTTGAAAAGCCGCTGGCCACGCGGGCGCGATTGGATCGCAGTGACGCTCCTTGGAATCCTCTTCTTTTTCGCGTTCTCTGTACTGTTCAATCTCGCCTATAGCTACACAACGGCGGCGCGCGGCGCGCTTACGCTTTCCACAATGCCTTTGATGACGATGCTCGTCGGAGG